>Ga0102937_1001592_pt1 | contig 10320 bp, 11 predicted proteins | sample SalPonR2_B_D1_MG_FD_78213 | JGI IMG/M metagenome (GOLD analysis project Ga0102937, IMG submission 78213) | Salt pond soil microbial communities from South San Francisco under conditions of wetland restoration - Salt Pond MetaG R2_B_D1_MG | ecosystem: Environmental > Aquatic > Marine > Intertidal... | reverse complement strand
TTTTTTGTCCTAATTGAATACGGAATTTTTCTTTGTATATCAATTGGTAAATCACTTAATCTAACTTCTAATACTTTTTCTAAAGAAGACATTTGGATTATACCTTTTTTCTGATTTGTTCAACGGCACTTTTTTGCTGTTGTTAACAAAAAAAATGAAACTGGCCCCACTATCTCACCATATAGTAAAACCAGTTTCGAGTGTGACACCGAAAAATGTAATTTTACTTTATTATGTAAAATCACCAGCTTTATAATTTGTACCTATCATATTATTCTTTTTATTTTCAACTAATTCTGTTTGCCTCTTTTTTCTCTTTATTTGTTTTTCTATTACATCTTGAAAAATAGGATAAGGAGTTTGTAATACATCATTAATTGAAATTAATCCTTCAAACATATCATAATAAGCACAAACTATTTCTATAAAACTTTTATAAGCTTTAGATGCTGCCCCTGTCACCATATAATGCGGTAAGAAAGAATTCTGTTTCTAGATCAATTGTATGTTTAAATTTATTATTACAAACAGGACATGTTGCATTATAATAAAATTTTGGAGTATACATATCAAAATGTTCTCCATATTTTTTAAAAAACGAAGTTGATACTTGATCAGGTAAATAATTTTGAAAAGATAATAGCATCTCATCTAAATTAGTAGTTTCAACAGTATCTATTTTTTTACTTTTAGAAGAAAGTCGAACGGCATCTACAAGATTAGTCATGTGTTGTGGTTTCGTAAATACACTACCTATTGTATCTAGATTATGTTGTAAAGCATCAGTAGAAAGCATTCCTAACATTCTGTTATTATCCATAATTGAAGGGATTCGACTATTAAATTCATAAATATAATCATCACGTTCAATAGTAATAACATAACGATATTTATTAAAAGATATAAACTCATCATTATCGTCTGTTTTATCCCACACTGTAAATGTGTCTTCATGAATTAAATCATCCATACTAATAGGAACTTTAATTTTTTCTTTACAATTTTCATTTTTACAAATAATTTCACGTTCATCACTTAAATTATCATAACTAGCTTTATACAATCCCCAAATCAAACTTAATTTATCAATATTACTTATACTATCAGTAAATTCATTGAAATTAATCTTTTTTTCTGTTGCGTGTTCTCCAACAAATTCACTACGTGCTAATAATACTTTGCATAAATCTCTATCAAATGATTTTGGACTTGTAATAGCTGTTTGTAGAGCTACATGATCCCCAGTAACAAGTGGAGTCATATTAACTGTCATACGTGCAATAGGTAAAACAGTTTCAACTTTTTTAATTTGACTCATATTATTCATTGCATCCAAAAATGGACTTACTGACACCATACTTCTCTCCTTTTTTCTCTCTATTTTGACTCCAAAAAATCGCCGGTGTCAAAAATAATTAAATTTTTTTCATTTTCCCAGAATGTATAGATTGAATTGTTCCACTATATCCGTTCAATATTTTTATCTTTTTAACAATATCCATTATTTTAATATTTGGAATATCTCCATTTATCATATAAATTCTAGGTGACGGTGCTAACATTTGAAAACCAGATTGTTGTAAAAACGGATCAGCAAATTCAAAAAAATTTTCCATTTGTTTTTGATTGACATTTTGTTTTAACATAAACATTAATAATGTTGTATTCAATTACCCCTCCTCTTTTCTTTCATTCGTTTAACATATTCAATATTTCGTTCTTGATTCGATTTATTAGGGAATGGACTTATTATTTTTTTTGATCTTTTCTTTTTTCTTTTCTTTGATTCTACTTTCTTTGGTATTATTTTCTTTTCTACTTTCTTTGGTATTATTTTCTTTATAACTATTTCATTTAACTGTTTTTTTTGTTCATTCTCTTCAATCTTTTCAAATATATTTTCATCAAATTGTTTAATCCATTCTTTATCTTTTTCATAACCATAATCAATTAAACAATCTAATATTTCTGGATTTCTAATAATTTCATCTTTAATATAATCATTTAAATAACGATTATTATATCTTAAACAATCTTCTGTTAAATGAGAAGTTGAGTAATTTAATAAGTTACCATAACAAATTAAAGATTCTATTCTAATTATGTGAAAATTATCTTTAATTTTATATTGATCGTAATAATATTTTAAAGAAAAACCATTAATAGCTTTAATTTCATCATTAGAATCTAATATATATTTATAATTCCAACCAATTAGGAAATCTAATTTACCTTGAATATTAATTATACGATTTTTTAATACAGTACGAGGGTCTTCGACTATAAACAATATTTGATCACCCTTCATTTTTTTTCTCTCTCTTTTTACTAAACAAATATTGAATGTTTTCAACAAAATTTAATTTTCTTTTAAGAATTTGGAATTCATAATATTCATCTTCATATAATTTATCAGTATAATATGTTTCACCATCCCATTTTATACTTGGTCCTAATATTTTAACAACATAATGAAATTTATCAGTTTTTATTTTAAAAGGTGTTTCAATTCCTCTTTTAATATATTTAACTTGTAAATCATTATCATTAATTGCAATAACTAGTTTAATATGTTTTCTATAATCTAATCGTGAATTTTTAACATTTGAATTCACCAATAAAGATGTTGTGTTTTCACATTTTATTATTTTATCTTTCCAAGCATATTTTAATAATAATTGTTTAACTTTATCAACACCTTCTTTTTTTTCAATTATAGCATTCTCACATATTAAACTAATTAAACCTACAACACATGAACATGAAAAACTCGTTCCACTAATAGGAAATGTTGTTGATCTTTTAGATTCAATTGAAGCTAATATTAAATCAACTCCTGGAGCAAAAATATCACATGTTTTACCCCAATTTGTAAATCTAGCAGGTTTATAATTTTCATCACTTGCACCTACGCTAATTACAAAATCAAAACTTGCTGGATATGATTCTTTATTAAGACCTGTATTTCCAGAACCCGAAACTAAAATAATACCGTTCTCATATAATATTTGCAATGCATCAAAATAAAATTTCGATTTGGTTACAAACCCCATATGTAAAATAGAAATTTTATTTTTTTTATTTAAATGAATATTTAAAATTGCATCGAAAGCTTTAATTCCTTCTACTGTACTCCAATTATATCTTACGTTTTTAATATTTGCATCTTTTGCAATACCATAATATTTACCAGCTGCCATTGATGCGCAAGAAGTACCGTGTGAAGGTGATTTAATATCGCCACCATAATCTAAACCATCAAAACTAAATACTGTTTCAACTCGACCATTAAAATCTTCGTGATCACATCTTATACCAGAATCCATAATATAAATATCAACATTTTTTCCAGTTCTTTTAAAAACATATTTATTATCTTGACCACAGATTTGAGATAATGCCCAATTCTTTGGTTCTTTCTGAATCTTTAATGGCTCATCTCGTTTATCCTCTTCAACATCTATAACACCTTCTATAGATAACAGTGATTCGGCAGATTCAGCAGATTCTATAACTATGAGTTTTTGTAAAACTTTGGGATTTCCAATATGTGAACATACGTCTTTAAGATTTTCAATAATTTTTGAATTTTCTATTTTAACTATATATTTCATAAAAAACCTTTTTTAGCAGTATATTGGCTCTGATAATTGACATGAACGACAACCATCAATATGATGTGAATTAATATGACATTCTGAACATAACCATATCAAATTATCAACATCCGCCTCTAAAATATTAGATATTGCAACTGGTTCTATATGATGTAATTCTAATTCAGATACTTCTTTAGATTTTCCACATTTTTCACAATAATCTGGTTCGCCAAATTTTGATATGACGAATTTTCTTATTGTGGACTGTATGCGAGTCTGTGAATTAATAATAGACGAATAACCTGATTGAATAAGATCTTGAACTATTAAGTCATTCGAATGACTGTTATATAATGGACACATGTTTTTACAAGTTTGTGAACAGTACATATGATTTTCTGTACCTACTGAACCCATTTTCCCATTAATTGCATAATATCGATTATCAATTTGTATTACTGTTGGATTAAACCATTTTTTACATAATTTACATTTTACTTGTATTAATTCTTGATCTTCTGGGTCGCGTCGAATGTTATGATATAATTGTATTTTATGTGCAAAAGTATCAAATTTTGCAGGCGAAATATTTCTTTTTTTGTTATATTCTTGAATTTTTTCTTGATTTTCTTGATTATATATTTTTCTGTAATCACGTTTAACATTTGGATTTTCTTGAAAACGCTTATTGGTACATATTTTACATTGATGAGTTTTTCCATCTGGAGTAATAGCATTTGCAAATTCGGCAAATGATTTAAATTGTTGACATTTTGTACATCTTTTTAAGTCAAACTTTTTAATAATTAAAATTACATTTTGTGTACTTTTTTGTGCGATTCCTCGAATGAATTGATAAGAATAATTATGATTAAAATATAAATTAAATATGAATTTCTCTTCTAATTTTTCATTATTCAAATTATGAAAATCTAACATTAATTTTTGTTGGTCTGAATCTAATTTCTTATAAAAAGCATTAAAATTTATACAAGATTTACAAAATCTTGGTAAACCATCTTTTTGAGATGAATCTAATCCAAATTCATTTCGCGATTTAATTTTACCACAACATGTACATTTTTTAATATTTTCATTTTGCATAATTTGAATTATATATGAAATATCACAAAATACAATTTTAGAAACTTTATGATAATTCCCCAATTTTTTATAAGAATTAATAATAAAATTTACTTGATCTTTTTCATTATCTAAACTTTGGTAATAATCCATAAGTTTCTTTTTTGATTCAGATGAGTTTCTATAAAGTTGTCGATAAATATCACAATTCTTACAATGAAAATTTTTTCCATCTTTATTGTTCGAATCTGAAAAAAATTGAGTTCTTGAAAGAAATGGTCCATTAGGTGATTTACACTCTAATCCACTTGAACACTTTTTAATATCTCTTTCTTTTAAAACAAATTGAACAGTATTATATTCATCATATTCACATATTTGAGAAATTTCTTTTACATTATAATTGTTTTTATAAAGATTAACAATATAATCTTTTACAACTTCATCATTTTCAATAATTTTTAATAATTCTTGTTGGTGCTTTTCTTTTTCTTTGAGTGTCATAATATTCTCCTTCTCAGAATATATTTAAAAATGGGAGTTAGACCAGCTAGAGAAGGTAACCGGTCAAGGTGATCAAGCCCTGTCCTCCCAAATAAAAAAACTATATTAACCTTACCGATTTTTAAATCAAAATCCGGAATTTGTCGGTCGCCAATCCAACAAAATTTTATGTATAAATTGACGTTTTTGGACAAATTTACTATAGTAAATATTAAGTATTTGCCAGATAATTATCGATGTTCTGCAACTCAATTACGCCAAGGCCATCGGCCCTGCATAATTCTAACATTGTACGACTGCGTACAAATTGAATGGTGGCACCATCTGTAATTTCTTTAATAATATACATAGGATTATAAACTATATCAATCAACGCTGAATGCTGTAAATTGCCCGGAGTAGGCTTTATTGACAGATATAATTTATTTTGGTCAGCGCAAGTGGCTTCCAAAATTTTCATTTTCATAAATTGAGCAGTCTGACCACTAAAACCAAGTTGTCCCTGATTATTTGGCATAGAAACCATCATATCTTGCATGGAACGTAACATTGCTGCGGTCTTACTTCCAGCAACAATGTAAGTAGGATACATTTGATAATTACGTTTGATTATCCCTGCCAAATTGGAAATATGTGGAATAACAGATTTAAATACGTCCATCGGTGTAGCAGGAGTATAATTAGAGTCAGCTTTAAAATTATCTAAATCAACAGTAAATTTTGCGCCGTATCCAGCCATATCTGCTTCATGAGCTTTTAAAAGATAAACAATATCATAATCTTTATTGAGCGCCATTTGTTTTTTAATCGCTTCTGAAATGGTTTTCAGAAGGTCAATATTATAAATTGCAGAGAAATCCTGAATGTCCTCCGCTTCGAGGTCAAGGATAAAATCCTCATTCGTGGAGTATTCCGCTAGATTCGTTAAATCCAACGTGTTTTTATAAACTACTCTATATTTCTATAGAGACTAGACTATATCTTGTATTTTTTTATTATATATTTAGCTTGATTTTCACAAAAAAATACTTCTCTGTTTCGAACACACTTGTGTTCTACTCCCTCACGGGATAGTCGTTGAACCTTCCTGTAAATCTAAGATTTACAAGCTCGGCTGCTGATTGTCCAATCCAAAAGTTTTTTGAACTATCACGCTTGCTATTACTAGCTACGTTGTAGTACTTTTGACTCTAAGGAGTTTCCAGCAATTAAGAGAATTTAATGACCCCATATGAGTTTTTAGGGTCAACAAAGCAATCAATCAGTTCAGTCTCAACCGTAACTTTGGTACGACCATTATTAGTACCAACTGGACGAAAACGAAACTTAAAAGTTGCTTGAGTACATTCAAAAGTAGAAGTTGAATCACCGGTATCAAATGTTACCTGTGTACTAACTCCACCTGATTGATTATTAATATGAGCTACAATATGACCAACGACAACATTACCGCCATCATCAGTAAAAGTAAACTCACGAGAAATCTGATCACGAGCATCAGGTCTAAAACTAACATCAACTACCTGAGTTTCAGTACCGCCACCACTAAGTGATTCTTCAATAGAAAGCTGAGTCATCAGACTATAACGACGGTTAATTTTATGAGTTTTAGAATCAAATGTTACACCACTATAAATATTATAATTAGTTCCAGGAGTTACATTTACTGTAACTTCGTTAGCTCGAATTAATTCAGTAGAAGTCGGAACATAACGAGTTGTTTCAGAAGAACCATCATAAGATGTAGATGTAGCTTTAATTCTCATACGAGGAATAGAAATAGAGGGTTTGTTAATTGGATAAACATTACAGAGCTGAGACACTAGAGGCTCAGCATAAATATCAACCAATACCGGAACGTAATGTTCAAATAAGAGTGCTAATCTTATTCTGTCCGAAGACAACTTTATATTTCTATAAAGACCAGACTATATCATAATGTTGTATAGCAAGGAGAAAAAGGAGAAATTCAAAAACCTTTGAACAACATTTCTCGCGCTTCCCTGACAAGCACTTTCAGGTACTCCCTTTCGGGATAGTCGTTGAACCTTCCTGCAAATCTAAAATATTGCTAGGCTTGGCTGCTGATTGTCCAATCCAAAAGTTTTTTAAGCGAAACAGTTTCACAAATTTTTAAATATAAAAACAAACTTCACGCTTACTGTTACCAGTTACGTTGTAGCACTTTTGGCTCTAAGGAGTTTCCAGCAATTCACGAGATTTTGCACACTAAGATTGCTTTTAGTGGTCTCAACCGGTCAAGTCTAAGACATACAAACCCATCCTGAAGCAAACGAAGACGCTGGTACGTTCGCTGCTTCTTGAAGCAACATATTCCGCTGTGACTGTAAAACTTTTAAAACAGGTACACGGGTATCAGTGTCTAAAGATTCCGTAAGTGCATCAGTATAAGACCGAAACATGGAATCATTTGTAATAAGTTTAACTATGTCTTGAGGAGAATTCAGATCGTCCTTGTTCTCGTTCAAGAAAGCCTCATAGTTTTCAAAAATAACGTTACTATCATACATGTTAAACCTCCAAATTAATATTTTGTATATTTTTATTGTATATTTTATTGACACCGGCAAAAAATCGAGCATACAAAAATCTCAATTTCTTACCAAATACTATTAGCAAGCACTTCTCATTTCAGTCAATTCATAATATCCACATCCATCTTTCTGATGAGCCTTTTTATGACAATCAATACAGACCCAAATTAAATTATCTAAATCAGCTTCCAAAATGTGATCAATTGCAACAGGATATTTGTGATGTAAAATTAAGTCAGATACATTTGCAATAATACCACAAATCTCACAACAATCAGGTTCGCCTTCTATATTGATCTTAAATTTACGAACCTCAGATTGTATTCTTTGATACTCTTTGTCGTTTGTATTAACACTAATAAGTTCTCTAGCCTTAACACCAAAAACAGGACAAACATTTTTACAATTTTGCGAACAATAGAAATTACATGCTGTTGATACTGATCTTCCACGACCAATTAAAGCAGCATATCTATATTGAACTTGTGCAACTGTCGGGTTAAACCATTTATTACATTTATGATTATAACATTGCACTTGCATTAAATCACTGTTATCTGGGTCACGTCGAACATAATCTGCAAAATTAACTTTAGCAGCAAAAATATCAAAAGTCGCAAATTTCTCAAGTGATTTTTTATGCGAAAGTTTTGAATTATCACTCTTACATTTCTTTTGAACACATGTTTTACAAATAGTACTAAATCCGATAGATCTATAATTATCTCGTCCAAAATTATTAATATCTAAAAGTGGACCATTTGGATTAACACAATTATGACCATTTAAACATCTTTGAATTCCAAATTTATTAATTATTAAATCTGATACATATTCAAAAGTAAATAATGTTATTGACTTTATATCTCTAATTGTATAGTTTTGATTAACGTACAAATCATAAATATAATCTTCTCTTTCTTCAACAGTCTTCAAAGATCGAAAATAATCTATTCGGTTTTTCTTTTTTTGATTTGCTCTCTTGTAAACAGAATAATAACTCTTACATTCTCTACAAGTAGGATTCAATCCATCTGGATAATTTGAATTATTGACAAATGATTTTCTTGATTGAAATGCTCCATTAAAGGATTTACACTTATCACCTGCACTACATTTCTTAATATCGTAATACTGAAGAACTGAGATAATATCTTGAATAGTAAAATCATTATATATTTTTTGAAATAAAGAAGTTAATAATTTATAAGTATAATTTTGTAAATATAAGGTTTTAATAATTTCCCAAACTTTTTCACCGTCAGAATTTTTGACAATAGTTGCAAACTTTTCAAAATCCATATATATATCCTCTTTCTCAATTTCTTGCCGGTATCAATAAAACTAAATAAAAATATGTTTTTGTTATAAATTAAATCTCAATCCTTTTCCAATCATTTTCATAAATTGCTCATGAATAACATCATCCATAAATTGTCTTACACAATAACCATTTTCACAAACAGTTATTTGATCTTGATCATTTAAAAGATTCAATTCAACATCTTCTGCTAAAATAGTATCAGTTTGATTTAAAACAGACATATCTGATTCAGGTAAAAATTCCATGATTCTTGAGTTAGCATGACTGGGATTACTCACTATCGTTTTCTTTAACAAGATCGCTACTCTTATCCATATAGCTCTATATTTCTATAGAGACGAGACTATATCATCAACTAAATTACATATCTTCTGCGTTACATTTCATATCATTATACCCACAACCTGGTATTTGATGTATCTTTTTATGACAATCAACACAAACAGTTAAACACTTATCAATATCTGCTGATTCTAATGGTTCCCAACGGAGACCTTCAACATGATGTGCATTTAATCTAACATTTTGTTTTCCACATTTTTGACAAGTATAATTATCTCTAGCAAAAACAAGTTGTCTTAATTCAGCCTGTACTTCTCTATTAAGTTGAATTCGACCTGATTTTGCAGTATCTTCCTTTATTAAACTATCAACTCTTTTCATATAAATAGGACATTCTTGTTTACAATTATCTGAACAATAAAAACGATTTTCTGCTACAAAAATATCACTTTCAAGTGCATTAATTCGTAAATATACTTGACTATTAGTTGGACAAAACAACTGTCCACAATAAGCACATTTAACCATTAAATAACCATGACTATCAAATATATCTTCAGCATAACTAAGACGATTTGAAAATCTTTGAAATAATGCTAATTTGTTTTGATGGTTTCTTCTTGAGAGTAATAATTTTTCATCTTTACTATGTTCATCTTGAACACATATTTTACATTTAGGTTGTAAACTATTTTTTGTCTTTTTAAAATATTCAGTAAAATGCTTTAATTTACCACATTTTTTACAAACATGATATTCATAAACCATTTCACTATTAACTACTTCAAAAAGTTTTTCTTTTGATATATCAAATAATTTTAACAATCTAGATTCATGAAAACCTAAAATATAACAACATGCAATAGTAGTATTAAACTGATCATCGTCACTATTTTTAATTCTTTGAATTTCTTTTCTTAATTCTTTTCTCTTTCGTTTATCTTCTCTCATACATTTTAAACATTGTGACGAA
>Ga0102937_1001589_pt1 | contig 10328 bp, 12 predicted proteins | sample SalPonR2_B_D1_MG_FD_78213 | JGI IMG/M metagenome (GOLD analysis project Ga0102937, IMG submission 78213) | Salt pond soil microbial communities from South San Francisco under conditions of wetland restoration - Salt Pond MetaG R2_B_D1_MG | ecosystem: Environmental > Aquatic > Marine > Intertidal... | reverse complement strand
TAAAATTTGGAGAAAAAGACGATTCTGAGTATAAAATAAAGGACATAAAAAAAGAAAAAAAAGGACAAACTTTTATCCTAAAAAACAAAAAGAAGAATCGAGATATAGAGCTAAACAAATTCGGAAAACACCATATTCACGCTCACACGATTTCTTTCATTATTAAAGATTATTTTAATGGCCAAAAAAAATTTTGATTATCATCAAAAAAACCTAAAAAATCCTTTTCGACCCAAAAGCAGACGAAAAAAAAAGGAAAACAGGGTCAAAAAAATAAAATTATTCTCTTTTTTTGTTTTATTTTTTTTAATTTTCATCTTTCTGGGGTGGTTCTTGCTGTTTTGCGACTTTTGGCATATTAAAAACATAAAAACCTCCGGATTAAACCGGATCCCGGAAACGGAAATATTGGATATGAGTCATAATTTTTTACAAGGAAAAAAACTTCTTTTCATCCCGAAACATAATATACTTTTTTTAAATTCTGAAAAATTATCTGAAAAAATAAAAGATAAATATCATTTCCAAAATATTGAAATTAATAAAAATTTGCCCGACAAACTGAGAATAAAAATCACCGAAAACACCTGCGCCTATATTCTAAAACAGGGAAATAAATATTACCAAGTAGATAAAAACAACTATATAATAGGAAAATCAAAAAAAATTAAAGATAAAAGTGATTTTGACGATTTCCCCTTAATTGAAGACCAGGGCGAAATAACCTCTAAAAATAAAAGCGAAGTTAAGCTAAATTCAAATTATTTGGATTATATCCAGTCCTTAAAGACTTTAATAAAAAAAGAGGATAAATTTAAAATAGACAAATTTATCCTGGATCAAGAATATCAAACCGATTTAAAATCAAATTTGATTAAAATGAAATTAAAATCGGGGCCGATTATATATTTTAGCGGAGAAGAAACCCCTGAAAAACAAGTTGAAAAATTACTGCTTGTAAAAAACAAACTGGGAGCAGAATTCAATAATAAACAATATATAACCTTGGAATACGGAGATCGAATTTTTTATAAATAAAACAATATGGAGATTTTTTTCAAAGTAATATTTTTTTTGGCGGTAGCAATTTTTTGCTTGATAATTATCGGGTTCTTTTTATTATTCCTAAAAATATTGCTGTTGTTTATGCCTCAAATAAAATTATTCGGATTAACCATAACCGGATAGACCTCCAAACTGTTGCATATTCGGCTATTTTGGGCTAAAATATAGATATAAGGTTAATTAATCTACATTATACGAAGTATTATTAATTATCTCCCCCGGAGTAGCCCAAGCATTACCAAGCTCAATATAAAAAATAAAACCAATAAAAAATATGGCCCAAAAACCAATAAACAAATATTTAAGTGATTTTTTGGATTATTTGGAGATCGAAAAAGGTTTGTCCGCCAAAACTCAGGAAAACTACGCGCGCTTTTTGGTCAAATTTTTTAAATGGCTAAAAAATAATAATCTTTCCTCTTTAACTCCCAAAGATTTAAATCCCGACCATATCTGGAAATATCGTCTTTTTCTCTCCAGGTATATAGATCCCAAAAGCAAAAAAACACTCAAAAAAAGCACGCAAAATTACTATTTGATCGCCCTCCGAAGTCTCTTGGATTTTTTTGTGGAAAAAAATATATCCTCCCTCTCCCCTACTAAAATAAAATTGGCCAAGGACAAATCTGATAAAGAAATAATTTACTTAAAATTAGATCAAATTGAGAGACTGTTAAATACTCCTGAAGTTAGCCAAATTATCGGATTAAGAGACAAAGCCGTATTAGAAACGTTATTCTCCACCGGTTTGCGGGTTTCGGAACTGATCTCTTTGGATCGGGAGCAAATTAAAATAAAGAAGGATACAAAAGACTTGGAGATAAGCATAATCGGAAAAGGAAATAGAATTAGAACGGTTTATTTCTCCGAAAGAGCCGTAAACGCTCTTCGCAATTATTTGGAAAAAAGAAAAGATGTGGATAAGGCCTTGTTTATTAATTATAAACCGGGAATTGAAAAAACCGGGGAAAGCCGACGCTTAACCGCCAAAAGTGTGGAAACTATTGTCAAAAAATATGTAAAAATAGCCGGATTATCCACCGCTATCACTCCCCACTCTTTGCGACATTCCTTTGCCACCGATCTTCTAAGCGAAGGAGCGGATCTGAGGTTGGTTCAAGAATTCCTAGGACATCAAAATATTTCCACCACTCAAATTTATACTCATGTAACCAATAAAAAACTCCGTGAAACTCATCGCAAGCTCCACGGAGGCAAAAAAATTAAAAATAAGGATTCTAAGGCAAATAATTAAGAGGATTATTGGGAATTCCGTTCAACCTCACTTAAAAATGCAAATGAGGACCGGTGGTCAAGTATCCGGCTCCGGGAGTTCCCGGCATTCCCCCGCTCAGGGCTACGGGCTGGCCTTGGGTTACATACTCCTCCTCTGATACCAAGGGTTTGGAAATATGCCCGTAAACCGTGGCCAGACCATCCCCGTGAATCACCATAATATAGCCATATGAGGAATCTCCGGGAGAAAATTTGACCCGAGCCACATACCCTGAAGCGGCTGAACGAACAGAAGTCCCCTGCCCCGTTGATATGTCTATGGCCGGATGCTCGAATAAATATCTAAAAGGATATTCCGGATCATGAAAATAAGCGGTTATGCTTCGGTTGGAAATCGGCCAAATCAATCCATCGCTATTCAAGTCGACTTTCTCCGGGGAAAGCTCCTCCATTTTCTTTCGAACCTTCTTTTCCAAACCCACAATTTCTTGAGAAATTTGCTCTCTTTCTTTTTTGGCCTGAACCAACAAACTTTGATATTGAGATTCGGAATTTTTGGTTTTTTCCAAAATATAAGATTTGGTTTCCTTTTGATTTTCAAACTCCTTTTTCTTGGCTTCCAAATCTTCTTTTAAACTTACCAATTCTTCATTTTTTTCTTTTAAAGAAACTTTATTTTCTTCTAATTTCTTTTTATATTTTTTTAAATCTTTAACACTGTCTTCCATTTCTTGGTTCACATCTTCCAAATATTTTAACTTATTTAAAAATTCGGACAAAGAATCATTCATTAAAAGAACCTCTAAGGTGTCCGCTTGATTTTGTTTGTACATCAAATTAAGGATATCGGATATATGGTTTTTTTCCTTCTCTATTTCCTTTTTTTTGGTTTTAATCTCAAAATTAACTTTCCTTATTTCCAGATTAATTTTATTGATTTTGGCCTTAGTGTCCTCTATATCAAGCTCGATTTGAGCTAAACGATTGTCCAGGATAGACAATTGGTTTTTTAAACTGGCTTGTTCGCTCTGCAAGTTTCTTATTTTTTGGCTGTATTCCTCTCTCCTTTCTTTTATTTCTTCTATTTTTTCCTTTTTGGAGTCTATTTCATTGTTTAAAAACTTAACCTCCTTATTGTTTTGTTCTGTTTCACCTTTTGCTCCTATTTCACCATTAAAAATCAAAGCTAAAAATAATAGCAAAAACAAACAAATTTTAATATTTTTCTTCATATTTAGCGAAAATTAAATAAAAATTAGGTTTTTTCTTTTTTGTTACTTTTTAAATTTAAAATATACCGAAATCACTGATTTGTTTTTACTGTTGTGTCTCACTGTTTAATCAAATATACTCTTTAATTTACATTATATTTATATTATAGCATATTTTTTCTATTGACACAATATGGGGGGTTTGTTATTATAAGAATAAAGAATCCGTTTAAGCGGAATTTATTTTTTCTTTTAAAAGTAAATAATGCTCTTAAATGGTTTGGGAGTTCATTAAAGAGCAAACAAATATATGGCACACAAAAAAGCAGGCGGATCCACGGCCAATGTACGTGATTCTGCGGGAAAAAGACTGGGAATAAAACTATCAGGTGGGCAATTTGCCAAGACCGGAGCTATTATTGTTAGACAACGCGGAACCAAATTTCACCCCGGAGTCAATGTGGGTAAAGGCAAAGATGATACTTTATTCGCCAAAGCTAATGGCTTAGTGGAATTCACCACCAAAAAATTAAAAAAATTCAACAACCAAATAAAATCCACCAAAACAGTAAACATAATTCCTCAGGAGACAAAAACAAAAAAATAAAAATCGCCCCTAATAAACAGGGGTGATTTTTATTGTTCAGATCATTTTTTTGCCACTTTATTTAAAATTTCAATCCCCTTTTTTAAGGTTTTTAAGTCTACGGCCAAGGAAAAACGGAAGTATCCTTTTTTTTGAGAAAAAACTCTTCCCGGGACCACCAAAACTTTATGTTCAATCAATTCAGAGACAAAATCTTTTTTTTCTCTCGGATTTTTCAGAAAAAAATAATAACTTCCTTCAGTATTACAAAACTCATAAGCCGAATTTAAATTGGAGATCACAAAATCACGATTCTTTCTATATTCATCAACATAATCTGATAAATCCACTTCCCATGCCAAATTCAGGGCCTGCTGGGCCACCGAAGAAGCGCAAACAAAAGTATATTGTTGCAGCTTATTCATAGCTTCAATTATTTCTTTGGGGGCACTCACATAACCTACTCTCCATCCCGTGATCAAATGGCTCTTGGCAAATCCGTTCAAAGTTATGGTTTTATCATAAATAGAGCCAATACTAAAAAATTTTCCCTCATAATCAAATTGTTCATAAACTTCATCGGAAAAAATATACAACCCCCTTTTTTGAGCTATCTCCGCCACTTTTTTCAACTCTTCTCTACTATAAACCATACCGGTGGGATTATTGGGAGAATTTAAAATTATGGCCTTAGTTTTGGAAGTAATTAATTTCTCCAATTTCTTTCCATTAAGATGAAAATCTGGATAAGTGTCCCAAAAAACAGTTTTAACCCCCAAAAAATCAAGCATTTGCTTATATAAAACAAAATAAGGGTCGGGCAAAATAACTTCATCCCCCGACTCCAAAAGAGAAGAAAAACTTAAAAAAATCCCCCCGCTCACACCGCTAGTAACAATTATATTATCCGCTTCGGTCTCAATATTGTTCTTATTTTTTAGTTTTGAAGCTATTTTTTCTTTTAGCTCCGGCAAACCCGCGGTCGGAGTATAGCGATTATAATTATCCTCGGCGGCTTGAGCCAGAGCTTTTTTTAGTTTATCCGGAGTTTTAAAATGGGGCTGGCCGATAGAAAAATCATAAAACTCCCCCTGTTTTCCGGCTGCCAATTCGAAAATTTTTCTAATCCCCGATTCTTCTATTCTTTTTATTCTTTTAGACAACATATAAATTACTTTTGTTTCTTGTAACTTTCTTTGAATAATAATTTATAAAAATTTTTTACAAAATCCGGGCTTAATTTTTTCGTTCTTTTTTTTATGGCTTGAGAGATCAATTTTTTTTCTCGCTTTTCATCCACTATTTGAAAACCCCCTTCTTTCTTAATTTTCCCGATTTTCTCCGCGTATTTCATCCTCTTCTCCAAAAGAGCGAATATAAACTCATCCAACTCGCCGATCATTCGTCGATAAAAATCCATCCCTCCCGAAGAATCGGATCTAATAATCCTTTTTTCCGTTTTTAGGCAAGCACGGACAAATTTTCTTCTGATTTGTCGGGCATAGGGATTAAAATTGTGCATATCATAAAAAAGCTGCCAGTTATCTCGATTAGTATGAGGAAGTATTTTAAGCACATCACTGTATCCGGGTGTATAAATTTTTTGTTCACCTATTCCCGTTTCTCCGAGTGAGCGTCCCAAAAAATGAACAAAACTGAGGGTTTGAGCATTTTGCTTGTCATGATCCTGAGGAGTGGTAATAATAACCTCCAAACCTAAATCTTTCAAAAATTTTTCTATTCTCTTTTTTCTTTCTTTGTTTATCCGCAAAGGACACAAAACTATTTGTTTTCCTTCTATCTCCCAATATTCCTTATCCGGATTAAATTTGGTGGTTGTGGGACCAAACATGGGGTGTGTTCCCATTATTTCTATATTCCGAGGAGCATATTTTTTCAACCACCGACAAGGATACTCTTTTACCGAACAAACATCCAGAAGGAGAGCGCCTTTTTTAAGCCCGGGAGCCACTCTTTTTATTATCGGCCTGACCACGGAAATGGGGGTGGAAACTACAACCACATCGCAATTATGAATCTCCGGCCAATTCACTAATTCAACCCCTATTCTGGCGGCCTTGGATTTTATTTTTAAATCCTTGGAATAATTATAAACTTTAACCTTATGAGTTTTGCTTAAAATAGCGGATAATAACAAACCGAAATTTCCCAGACCGATAACCCCGATTGTATTTTGTTTTTTAGTCATTTTAAGTTGCGGTTATAAAAGTAGTAAAATTAAATTTCAAATCCTGAACCCCCTCTTCCAATAAATATAAATCATATAACTCCGCGCAAATCTTGGGGGAAATCACCGCGCTGTCAGAAGATATTTTTCCCTGACTCAAATCCCGAGCCGCTCCGGCCGTATCACTGGCTTCCTTAAGTTCTGTATTTCCCCACTTGCGCTGCAAATACATTCTACATTGTTTTAAGGCCTGAGGGTGGGAAACTATTTGTTTAATTTCTCCCGCCTTTGTGTCTCGTTTTATCAAAAGATTCATCTTAATATCAATTTCAAAAATCTTCTCGATTTTAAATTTATATCGACTCATGGCCTCTACTGCTTCATAAACTATTCCTCCGTTAGAATTCTCTATGGGAAAAACCCCTTTATCTATTTTATTTTCATCCAAAGACTTTAAAACATTGGTAACATTCTCCAAATAAATAATTTCAAATTTTTTAATTTTTCCCTCCCGGCAATAATGATTAGCGGCTTCTTCGGAAAAGCTGCCCCTGTTGCCGGACACACCTATTTTTAAAGACATAAAAATAATTTAATTATAATATCCCGGTCAAAATCAAAACTCCCAATAATATCAAACCGGCTACCGAGATTCTTTTTTTATATTTAATTTTGCTTATTAAGCCGGCAAAATAAAAAACAAAAACAATATGCGCTATAGTGGCCACAAGAATACCCAGAAAAGAATATATTTTTATCTCGATTCCCTTTATAAATAAGGGGAGAAAAGCGATCATGTCGTCAATTGAAGTAATAAAAGCTATTACAAAACCAAAACCCGCCAATTTTATCAATTTTTTAACAGAAACTTGTTCTTTTTTTATTTTGATATCCTTTTTCTTTATTTTTTCCTTTCCTTTGTTAAAAGAAAGAAAATCAAAATAAATAACTACGGCCAATAAAAATATCAAGCCGGAAACAATATATTCGGTATAAGAAAAAACATTTAAAAGCTCGGAAAATATCAAAACAATGACCAAATTTACGAATAAAGAACACAACCATCCCAAAGAAAAAAACAATTTCCCTTTTTTGGTCTTGGTTACCGTAGCCAATACGGGAACATTGGTCAAAGTGTCGTCAAATCCGGATATAATTGTAACAAAAAAACCCGAAAAAAAGTATTTTATAAACATTTAAATATTTTTTAATTCTTTTACGAATTTATTCAATTCGGATTCAAATTTGTCCTGAGTTACTTCCTTGGAAGATAGAAATAAGGTAGCCACCGGCTCCTTGCCCAAAACCTCAACTAATTCCCTAAAAACCTTTTGCTCTTTTTTACTCCCTTGAGTGGAAAAAAGGGCCATTTTCCGAAATTTCCCCAAATAATGATTAATATAAGTTCTGATCGGCGAAGACATAGTCCCCACCCAAACCGGAGTCCCGATAATTATTAGGTCATAATCAGCCGGGTTTTTTTCTGTGGGCCCAATCTCGGTTAATTTTTTTTGAGCCGCTTCCTGTCCGCTTTTCAAATACCCCAAAATTCCTTTGCGCTTGCTTTTGCTGCTTATCTCTTCTAAGTCCGCTCCCAGTTCTTCAGCTAAAATATTAGCTATCTTTTTTGTGGTCCCGCTACGAGAATAATAAACTATCAAAATGGACATATTTTTAAACTTTTATTTTATTTTCTATTTATATTTTACCTGATATAGACAAAACTTCAACCGCTAAAAAAAGAGGGCTTGCTAAAATTAATTAACAAACCCCTTAAATTTAATTTGTTTTTAAAGAAGTCCGGCGGCCAATTCAGCCAATTCGCTCCTCTCTCCTTTTTCCAGGCCCACATGAGCATAAGTTTTCTGGCCCGTAAATTTGGCGATTACATGGCTCAGGCCGTTGGATCGGCTATCCAGATAAGGATGATCGATCTGATAAATATCTCCGGTTAAAACCACTTTGGTTCCTTCTCCGGCCCGGGAAATAATGGTTTTAACCTCGTGGGGAGTTAAATTCTGCGCCTCATCAATAATAAAAAACATTCGGGACAAACTTCTCCCGCGGATATAAGCCAAAGGAGTAACTATGATCTTCTTGCTTTCCTGAAGATCTTTTATCCAGCCCTCCTTTCCGTACTTGGATTGAATATAATCCAAATTATCATAAAGGGGCTGCATATAAGGATCCAGCTTCTCATTGATGTCTCCGGGCAAATAACCGGAGTCCCGATTGCTCAAAGGAACCGTGGGTCGGGCAATAGTGATCTGATGAAAATCCTTTTTTTGTTCCAAGGCGGCGGCTAAAGCCATTAGAGTCTTGCCGGTTCCGGCTTTTCCGGATAAAGTAACCAAGGAAATATCCGGATCAACAAGCGCATTAAGAGTAAAGGTTTGTTCGGCATTGCGTGACTCTATGTTAACGCAAGCCTTTTTTTTAACCCTTTGAAAATTTTGATTGTCGGAATTAAATCTGGCAAGCCCGGACTTACTACCGTTGCGCATAATAAAAAATTCATTGGGTTTTAAGTCCTCCAGACCTTCCACTCCTTCCAAGGCGCTTAATTCCAATTCAAAAGGATCTTTATAAAAAAAATCTATCAACTCGGCGGGGACACTTTCTATCAAGCGTACGCCCCGGTACAGATTATCCACATCCTCGACTTGACTAAAGGTCAAATCTTGGGCGATTAAACCCAAAGACTTGGCCTTCATTCTTAAGTTTACATCTTTGGACACCAAGACCACTTTTTTGTCTTGATATTCTTCACTTAAATAAAAGGCGGTGTTCAAGATTCTATGATCCGGAGAATTCTCCGGAAAATTTTTAAGCACCTCTTTGGCTCGATCAAATTCCAGCTTAATTTGGAACTTTCCCTTACCCGGACCTATTTCCACTCCGCCATTAAAAACTCTATCTTCACTTAAGGAATCAATGGCGCGAATAAAGTCCCGGGCGTTGTAATGAATAGTAAGCTGGCCTTTCTTGTGCCGATCCAGCTCCTCCAAAACCGCTACCGGCACCACTACATCATTATCCTCAAATTCTTCCAAGCAATTGCCTTCATGAAGGATCACGCTCGTATCCAAAACAAAGATTTTTCTCATAATTTCTCCTTCCCTGAAACCCGGAATTCAATTTTTCAATTTAAAAATTTTAAAGAGCAGATTCACCTCCTTTTTAAAACTTATCTTATTTATTCTTTAAAAAATTCTTCCGCCTTTTCAAGCTCTGTTTTCTCAACCTCTACTTTATTATTTTTCAAAACCATTTCCATGTTAGGTCCTATTTGTTTTACCACCACCTTGTCCACTCCTTCTTCTACTAATAACCGGGCTACTTTGGGGCCCAACCCTCTTTCTTCTTCCGCGTGAGGGTTTTCCAGGGTCTTTTTTAACTCTCCTTCTTCAAAAATCAGAAAATAAGGAGCTTGAGCGGAACGAAAATAAATTTGAGAATCAGAGGTTTCTCCCCCTGAAACAATCGCGATTTTCATATTTTTTAACTATTATTTTTATATATTAACACAATAATTTAAATCAAGTAAAGAAAATTATTTATCTTAATTTATGGATTATTAAAGACAGTCTCTGGCCTTAAAAATCTCCATAGTTGTGGGAGAATCTCCCGCTTTTATCTCTTTCACCCTGTCTTCTCCCAATTTTTCAATAAAACATTTTTCGGTTTCCGGAGAGACGGTTTGAGGTAAACTTTCCACATCAATCCCGGCATTGTCCAGTTGTTCTTCTTGTTCCGTATTTAATAAAGGATGCTTATCTTTTTTGGTTTCAGCTTGAGCATCGCTTTCAGAACCGGCGGAATTCAAAAAACTGGAAATTATACAAGCTTGAACATTAAAGGGATTGGCTTTAAAAATATAAAGCCCCAGCACCCCCAAGGTCAAAATTACGGTTAAAATAAAAGTTGTAAAAACAATAAAAAAATTTTTCCAAAATGAACTCTTTTTTTTGTTTGCTTCAGGCATAATCTTAATTTTATTTTTTTATAAGTTTTTTTCTAAATATTTAATCAAATAGTATTT
>Ga0102937_1001587_pt1 | contig 10331 bp, 10 predicted proteins | sample SalPonR2_B_D1_MG_FD_78213 | JGI IMG/M metagenome (GOLD analysis project Ga0102937, IMG submission 78213) | Salt pond soil microbial communities from South San Francisco under conditions of wetland restoration - Salt Pond MetaG R2_B_D1_MG | ecosystem: Environmental > Aquatic > Marine > Intertidal... | reverse complement strand
GCGAAGGTCACCGAGGAGCACGACGGCGTCCACGTCGACACGATCAAGCTGTTCCTGGACGCATGATGTCCACGCAGGACTCCGACACGCAGGATTCCGACACGCAGGGCTACGAGATCGCCATCGCCACGTTCCGTCAGGTGTTGGCGGGCGTGACCCCTGGGCAGATTGCGTCCGCCACACCGTGCGCCTCGTTCGACGTCGGTCAGCTCGTCGACCACACCATCGGGACCCAGCACATGGTCGCCGACGCCCTGCAGGACAAGCCGTTCAACATGACCGGCGTCGAGGAACCCGCCCCCTACGGACCGGAGCAGATCGCCCCGGTGGGAGCACCGGCTGCCGATCGGCTGGCAGCCTTTCTCGGACGCGTCGTCTGAGCCGCCGACTGCGGCGTGTGCGTCGTTCTCGGCGCACACGCCGCAGTCGGCATCCGGGCATGTCTCCTGGCGGACGACACTGCCGTTCCCTCCTCCTGCACCCTGTCAGCGGGGGACGCCGGATTCCTCGTACGGGATGGGGTGAGGGGCGGGGTCGCCGATGACGAGCGTCTCGAGCAGGCCGGCGGCCCGGTCCTGGAAGCTGCGGTCGGTGCTCGGCGTGGCGACGACGATCACCAGTGGCGCCTCGCCGGCCTGATCCACCCACCAGACCTGCTGGTGGATCCCGGGCTGGAACGCCCACCCACTGATGTTGCCCCGTTCGTCGACGGTGTTGACGACGAAGCCCGCGCAGTAGCTGAACGCCCCGCACACGTTGCGGTCGGTGATCTCGGCCTCGAAGTACACGGCGTCGCGCCCACCGATCTGCACCCGTTCCGGCCCGGCGGTGACGATGCCGTCGATCACGTTGTCGAGCCACGCCTCGATGTCGTCGAGCGGCCAGAACTCCTGGGCGCCGACGTCGGCGCCGGGCTGGACCGGGTCGGCGAGCACGTGCGCCCGCAGGAACGTCACGTCGCCGACGAAGCTCCCGCTCGCCGGATCGGTGAGCACGGTGTGGCCGAGCACGTTCAGTGGTGACAGCCAGCCGTCACCGACCGTGAGCGCCAGCGGGGTGCCCAGCGCAGTGATGTCGTAGGTGCCCGGCTCGATCGGGCCGCCGATCCTGTCGACACCTGGTTCGAAACCGGTCTCGACGTCCTCGGGGCCGTCGATCTCGTTGCCGTCGGCGTCGAGCAGCAGGATCGGTTCGGTGGGCACGAGCGGGATCTCGATGCCTCCCGCTTCGATGTCGTCGACGATCTGGTCGAGGACGCCGATCATCTCGGGGGTCAGGCCGTCGCCCTGTTGTGAGTACCGCCACACCTCGTCGGCAGCGCCGAGGCGGAGGACGACCCGCTCGTCGGTCTCGAGCATGGCGCGCACGAGTTCGAAGGCGGCGATGTCGCCGCGTTTGACGACCGAGGTGAGCATGTGACCCTGCTGGTCGCGGTCGACCTGGAACCACTGGTCGTTGTCGACGCCGATCGTCCAGAGCTGGCGTCCGGCTGCCTCGGATTCCTCGACGACCACGTCGAACAGCCCGAATCCCGATTGGCCGGCAGCGGCGAACACGACGTCGGCGTCGCGGCGGAACAACGCCCGTGCCCGGTCGGCGGCGATGTCCGGTGCGGAGAAACCGCCGAAGTCCTGTCGGCCGAACTGGTCGACGTAGGTCGCCAGCACGGTGATGTCGGGATCGATCGCCCTGGCGCCGGCCTCGAACCCCGCTTGGAACTCGTCGATGATCGGGATCGGCACGCCGCCGATGAAGCCGACGATGCCGGTCTCGGACTTCAGCGCGGCAGCTGCGCCGGCGAGGTAGGCGCCCTCCTCGTTGGCGAACACGGCCGACGATGCGTTGTCGGCATCGGCGATCGCGTCGAGGAACGCGAAACGGATGTCGGGGAAGTCGGTGATCACCGACGGATCAGCGGCGTACCCGACGCCGTCGCTGAAGATGATCTCGGGTCCGGACTCGGCCAACTCCCGGAGCTCGGCGCCCGGATCGATCGCCCAGGACACGTCGGTGAGTTCGAGATCGAACTCCCGCGCGGCGCGGTCGAGCCCCGATGCGATGTTCGCGTTGAAGCTGCGGTCGTTGCGGTTGCCGAAGAACGTGATCGGCTGGCGATCGTCGTCGCCGCCGATCACGCCGAACAGGAACAGCCCGGCGACGCCGAGCGTGACACCGAGCGCTGCGACCGCACCCCACAGGCGCCGGCGGGCCCGTGTCTCCTCGCGCTCGCGGCGAGCGGCATCGGCGCGCTCCTGGTCGAGTCGCGCTCTGCTGGCGGCGAGGAATTCGAGCTCCTGGTCGTTCAGTGCCATCGGCGACGACGCCGCCCAACCGTCGAACTCGGCGACCCGCGCCGAGGCGAGCAGGTAGTCGGGATCCTCGTCAGCGAGCTTCCACTCGTGGAGCGCCGTCGTCAGCGACGCGTGGCGGCGCAAGTCGTCGCGGCTCTCGTCGACCCAGCGTTCCAGCGTCGGCCATGCCGTCAACAGCGCCTCGTGGGCGACCTCGACGGTCGGTGCCCCGGTGAGGTGATCGGAGTCGAAGGACAGCAGGCGGTGTTCGCCGAAACGTTCGATCACCGTCTGCATCGCCACCGGGTCGACCGACAGCGACGCAACGTCGCGGGCGGGAACCCGGCGCCTGCTGCGCTGGTCGCCGTCACCGATCACCACGAGCCGGAGGAACAGCTGGCGAGCGGCGTCCTGCTGTTGCTCGTCGAGTTCGTCGAACAGATCGGACGCCCGCCGCTGGAGGGCCCCGTCGAGCCCGCCCATCGCCCGATACGACGCAGCCGTCAGGACGTCACCGGTCCGCCGATCGAACAGCTCGGTCAGCGCGTACTGGAACAGGGGGAGCGCGCCGGACTGGTTGCCCACGTCGGCGATCAGCTGGCCGAGCAGCGCCGGCTCGAACGAGACACCCTGCTCCTGCGCCGGATGCAGCGCCGCTGCTTCGAGTTCCTCTGCGGTCAACTGCGTGACGTTGACGATGCCGGCACCGAGGCGGGCGCCGAACTCGGGATGCGAGAGCTGGTGGGCGTAGAAGTCGGCGCGCAGCGTGATCACGACGCTGATGCGCCGGTGGGGATCGTCGACGGCGGTCACCAGGTTCGACAGGAACCGCTCGCGAACGGACGGCTCGTCGACGAGGGTGAACAGCTCCTCGAACTGGTCGATGATCAGCACGAGGTGCGAGTCGTCGCCGGGCAGGATCCGCAGCGCTGCGCCGAGCAGGCCGGCGTCGCCGTCGCGGAGTTGCTCGCCGAGACTGGCGGGTGCATTCATCGTCGAGCGCAGTAGCGCCGCGTCGAGTTCGGCGAAGGGGTGGGCGCCGGGCAGCATGCTGGCGACGAGCCAGCGATCCGACCCCTCGATCGCACCCTTGGCCAGAGCGGGAATCAACCCGGCGCGTACCACGCTCGACTTTCCGGAGCCGCTGGCGCCGACGAGCGCGATCAACCGCTGGCCGCGACCGAGGTTCCGCAGGATCTCGGCGGTCAGGGCGTCGCGCCCGAAGAACGTCGATGCGTCGTCGGTGCCGAACGCCCGCAGGCCCTTGAACGGGTTGGCCGCCGGTCGCTTGGCGCCCAGTTCCGGTGTGGGGCGGCGGGATTGGATCTTCTCGTCGTGCAGCAGGACGTGCTCCTCCAGGCGGAGCAGGCGCGGCGACGGGTCGATGCCGAGTTCGTCGCCGACGTGGCGCCGGAACCGCCCGATCGCCCGCAACGCCTCCGCCGCCCGTCCCGAGCGGTACAGCGCCAGCGCCTGGTACTCGACGAGCCGTTCGCGCAGCGGGTGCTGCTGGCGCAGCAGTTCCAGTTCGCTGACGACCTCGCCGTCGAGCCCGCACGCCAGGTCGGCCTCGATTCGGTCCTCCAGCGCATCGATGCGGGCGTCCCCCAGGCGCACGCTCTCGAACTGGGCGAACTCCCGGTCCGCGTAGTCCTCGAACGCCGTGCCTCTCCAGAGATCCAGTGCCGCCCGGAGTTCGGTGGCGGCCCCGGCCGGGTCGCTCGACAGCAGCGATCGCCCCTCGGCGGCCCGACGCTCGAACGCGTCGACGTCGAACTCGCCGGCATCGACGTCGAGCCGGTAGCCGGAGCCGACCGTCTCGAGCACCGACTGCTCGCCCCTCCCGCGGTCGGGGTCGAGTGCCGATCGCAGTCGCGAGACGTAGACCCGGAGCGCGTTGAGCTTGCCCTCGCTCTCGTCGCCCCACAGCTCCTCCAGGATCCGGTCGGTCGACAGCACCTGGCCGCGGTGGACGAGCAGGAGTGCGATCACGGCCTTCTGGCGAGGTGTTCCGAGATCGAGGTGCTCGCCGTCGCGAGTGACCGAGACGGGCCCGAGTGCTCTGAACTCCATGTCGTGCACTCGATCACCCCCCGATTACCGCGAGATTAACGCGGCATCGTGCCTGGTGGGAGGGCCTCGGGGAATGATCGTCCCGCTCGTGATAGCGGCGGATCGGGGGCGGACGACATCGAGCGGCAATCACTGCTCACCGGGGGTCAACCACCGTCGTGGAGTGTGACCGACAGCCGGCTCGACCGAGGCGGCGACAGTCCCCTCGGGGCCGACGAAAGGCACGTCATGGACAACAACCACACCATCACCACCGACAGCACCTCCGAGACTGTCATCACCCGGAAGCGGGCGGGTTCGGTCGGCCGTCCCCGGCTACGCACCCTCGTCGGAGGCGTCGTCGCCGTCGGAGGTCTCACGTTCGGCATCGGTGCGGCCCTCGCCCAGGAGTCGACCGTGCAGGTCAACCCTGCGGTCGCCGATCATGCAGAGATCGCCGAGATGGCCCGAGCCGGTGGGTTGACCGGGTTGTCACCCGCCAGTCTGGTGTCGTCGACTCCGGCGCGATCCGACGCTTCGCTGGCGGATTGGGCAAGGGCGAACAGCATGACGGGTCTCTCCCCGGCCAGCCTCGCACCCACAGCGGCGGCATCGTCCGGCGACGACGCCGCAATCGCCGACTGGGCCCGCTCGAACGGTCTCACCGGGCTCTCCCCGGCGAGCCTGGCCCCCGCCGCCGACTGAGCGAGCGTCCCTGCGCCCTCCCGGTCTCTCGTCCTTCCGGAAGGCGAGCGCATCGATCCGGCGGTAGGTGGCGACCCGTCGATGATCCGCACTCTTGAAGCGTCATGTAGGGACCGCTGATGCGTCATGTAGGGACCGCGTCCCGGGAACGCGATCGGTCAGTTCAGGTCAGGCGGTAGAGGAGCACGGTTCCGATGGCGAGAGCAGCGACGGTGTAGCTGCTGAACAGCAGTGCGTCTTGCACTCGCGTGAGGGCAACGGCGAGGGCCTCGGTGTCGGACGTCGTCTCGATGCTCAACAGTCCGTTCGGCGGGTTGAACGGCAGGAAGCGAAAGACGGTCGGGGGTGCGAAGCTACGAAACAGGTTCTCGATCACGAACACCCAGACGAGCGTCATCGAGACCGCAGCTGAGCTGTGCCGGACGATCATGCCGACGCCGAGTCCGAAGATCGCGGCGACGGTTGTGCCCATCAGCCCCCACGCCGCAGTCGCCGGCATCCCGGAGGTGTCGCCGGCGTCGAGGCCGCCGAGCACCCCGTCTGACAGGCCGGCGAGCATACCGGCGACGCCCATCGCGAGCCCGAAAACGGCGGCGATCGCCGACTTGGCTGCGACGGTGACCCATCGAGCGGGTCGCGCAGTGATCGCAGCGGCGAGGGTGCCGTGTTGCACCTCCGAGGTGAACATGAGTGTGCCCGCCACGACGGCCATCACTGTCGACAGCCAGGTCGGGAAGCTGAACGAGTTCCCCACGGTGAACGCCTCGAGTGTGAGCGGACCGATCGGAGCTTGGTCCACTCGCTCGCCAACGCATTCGGGATCATCGCGACGCTGTCGTGATGCGAGCGCGCTGTGGCGAAGCGGTGGACGGGCGCCACCGGCGGGTCTGGGTCCTCGATGATCTCGAAGGTGGTGGTGCTGGTCATGGTGGTGTCCTTCGTTGGATGCGAGTGGATGAGAGAACTGAGGGATCCCGTTCGCGGATGTTCGCGGTTGTTGGGCGATCCACCCTCGATCGTTTCGCGTGCCGGCGAACACCATGGGAGTGACGGGGAATCCACCTCGTCGCACCCGACCAGAGAGAAGGAAGCCCGATGAACAAGCTCATCACATCCATCGCGATCGCCAGTGCTGCGGCGCTTGCTCCAGCGGCCGTGACGGCAGCCGCGAACGGGGCGGGCGGGGTGACCGGACCGGCGTTCTACGTCGACGGCGAGATGTACCGGACAGTCCTCACGCCCACTGATTTCACCAACACTGGTGCGCCGCTGCACTCGTACGACACCATCTACGAGATCGCCGGCCAACCGAACGTTGCGACTGCTGCCCCGGGCGACCGGGATTACAACGGTGGCCGTTGGATGGTCCTGCCGGTCACGATCGACGACTACGACGATGCGTTGATGTACGCCGATGCGAACAACAGCGGTGACATCGACTCCGACGCGGAACTCCACGAAGCGGTCAGCCTCGGTCTCGCCGCCATCGGAGATCCGGTAGCCAGCTTCGAGTGCCCGGTCATTCCCGTGCCCGGTCGCTGACGACCGCACGAGCGGCCATCCTTGATGGGGTCGGCAACCGCCGGCCCCGTCAATCGATGGTCCGAGGGCATTGAGGCACTCTGCCCGTCGTTGCTGCCCGCACGTCCTGGGACGCGTGGCTGATCGTGCAGTCCGTGGGCAGTGTTGCTGCGCCCGACGGCGAGCACGCCGTGTTCACGCTGGGGCATGCCGTGCGCCGATGTCGGAGTGGGGGCGTCGGGCCATCGTGCACGGTGACGGGTGTCATGCAATATTCGGCCGGGGAAAGCGGTTGACCCACATGCCGGATGAGTTCCGGCACGATGGAGGATCACGATGAACATCATGGATGTCGCTCGCTCGATTGGACTCGTTGTCTCGAACGGGGAGGTGGCTGGCACGATCGACCAGCAGAAGGTGCTCGGAGCGCTCGCTGAGCTCACGGAAGGTGACCCGGCGCACGCCGACCTGTACGCCGCCGCCGCGGAGCAGGTTCGGAGCACGCGCTCCGCTGGAGTGGAAACCCACGAGGCCAACAGCGTCCATCTGCGCCCTGGCGCAGAGGCGACGACCCAGCTTCGCTACCGATCCGAGATGGCCGACCTGTTCACCGACCTCGCGATCGACGTCGGACTCAGACGCCACCAACAGGAATCCGTGGCGGCCGCCTGAGCGAAGGAACTCGGAACCGGCGGTAGGTGACGTCTGCGGTGGCGCTCCTCGTGCGCATTCTGGGACATCCAGCTGGTGGTGTGTTGCGCGATGCTCTGCTCAGCCGTTTGGTCCTGACGGTGACTCAATCGCGTTCGTGGGTGATCTCGACGGTGTAGTGGATGGTCTGGGCGACGATCTTGCCCCCGCGGATGACGAAGGAGTCGGCACCGTCTCGCACGCGGGTGGTGGGCCCGTCGGCTGTCCACTCGAGGAAGGCGATGTCGCCGTGCACCATGACCGTTGTGTACTCGAAGCTCGCCTCGGGCAACTGCGCCTCGAGGAGCTCGGCAAGGACGCGCACCTGGTCACGGCCCCTGAAGAGGCCGAACCCGGTGAGTACCACGATGTCGTCTGCGACATTGCGTTCGAGATCGGTTCGCCAGTCGCCCGAGGCGGCGAGAGACAGGTGGTCGTCGAGGACCTCGCGGGGCGTGCGCTCGGATGGCGTCGGGGAACCAGCCACGAGCACAGCGTGCCATCGGAAATGCCTTCGCCCACCCCCCACTCCGCCATTCGCCGCTACTTGCTTGTTGCCACCGACCTGGACTGGGCCTACGTCGGTGGCAGCGATGACGTGGTCGCTCGCGTGCTCGAACCGATTCGACGAACTGGTCGTGCACGGATCGTCGTGGGTCGACGGTGAGCCGCTCGACCTGGAGGTCCACGAGCAGGCGCTCGCGCAACTGCGCTGACTTCGCCGGTTTCGTTCACCGCGCGTCGGTGTCGAGATGGGAGGCGGTGTTCAGCCCCGGTGTAGCCAGGTGAGGAGGTCGGGTGACGCTGTTCGAGATGCCCGGGAGAGGTATGCAGCGAGAGCGTCGGGACTCAGGATGTCGCTGCCTGCCCCGGATCGGCCGGAACGGAAGAAGCGGTTCTTGTCCGTGAGCACGGCTGCAGGGTCGGGTACGAGCGTGTCGCCGTTCGCTTGCATCGATCTGAACGTCGCTGCATCTGCGAGCTCGTCGACTCGCTCGTTTGCGACATCGATCTGGAGCAGGCCGGCGATCCGCTTCATCTCACCGTCGAGGTCGTTCAGCAGGTCGGCGTAGTGCACGAGCACGACGTTGGGCTCGTCCTTTCGATTCCACGCATCGGTGAGGTGGTGGAACACCCCGCCGAACGAGTCGAGGTCCTCCTGTGCGGTTGCTTCCGATTCGATCCAGCGGGCGAGCCATTCATCGAGTGTCGGCGGCTGTTTGGGCTGGGCGAGCTCCGGGTTGCCGGTGAGTTCGGCGAGGCGCTGGCGGTTGATGTTGAGCATCTGGTGGTACAGCGACACCGCTGCGTCGAGAGGGTGTCGGGCGACGACGATGTAGGTGACTCGGTCATCGTGCGGCAGCCCGTCGAGCGGTGTGTGCGTCTTGATGAATCGGCGGTGCGTCTGCGCCCCGAGGTCCTCGAAGAGCTCGTCTTTCGGGAGGACGAGCCAGTCGAGCCACGGGGACAGCTCTGGAAGTGGTCGCGGGAGATCCGGCGTGTCGAAGATCAGCAGCGCACAGATCATCTGGACCCAGGTGGTACCGGACTTGGAACGGGTGCTGATGACGATGTCGTCATCCCGGAACTCGAAGTCGAGCCAGCGAGCACTGTCGCCATCGTCCAGATACCGGATCGGCTTCGCCACGCCGAGACCATAGACCCGGGTCGCAACATGCGCATGACGCGCACTCCGTCATCCGATTCGTCGTGGAGCTGGGGGGAATCGAACCACCTTGCACCAATCTTCCCCCACCCTGGTCAGAGCGTTGCGCCCCAGCTCAGGATCGGTTTTCGAGTGACCGTTGTCGACCGTGAGTGACCGATATTGACCGGTGTTCGCCGTCCTTTTCCCGTCCCGTCCGTCCGATTTCCGTCCTCGGCCCCGCGTTCACACCCGACGTCGGTGGGCCATTGCTCGTGGAGCATGACGTGTCATGCGCCCGTCGCCAGCTTCCGTGCCCAGTCGGCGAAGAAGGTGCGCACGGCCGTCACGTCCGCACTGCCGATCGGGAGCTCGTTGTCGTCGAAGCGGTCGAGTGTGCTCATCATCTCGGCGAGCACGACACGATCGAAGCCCGGGTCGACCTCGTGCGCACGCTGCAGCAGTGTCGCTCGGTCGAAGCGCTGCGCGAGCACGTACACGTCGGCGAAGTCGCGGGCTTCGGCGCGACTGAACAGTGCGACGAGCTTGCGGCCGGCGAGTTCTGCGGGGTCGAACGTCGGTCCGACGATCGAGATGACGGGCGGTCGGCCGGCGGCGGAGTCGATGGCGAACTCGACGATCAGTTCCTCGTCGCCCGTGACGTGGAGCCGCACGAAGGTGGCGCTGTCGTGGAGGCGCTCGGATCGCCATCCCCGATCAGCGATGGCCTGCTCGAACTGATCTCGTGCTGCAGTGACGTCGACGTGGCCAGGTGGACCGAAGAAGTCGAGATCGTGCGTCGGGCGGTCGGTGAGTCCCGACGCCAAAAGGGCGCCGCCACCCGCGAGGAGGAAGCCGTTCGACGCTGGTAGCCCGAAGAACAGGCGGGCCACCTCGATCTGGAAGGCGGTCAGGCCGCTCACGGCAGCACCGCGTCGATGATGGGCTGCCAAGCCGCTCGGAGCTCGCGTGGCAGGACGAGGTCGGCCCACGCGTCGACGAGGAGCGCTCCATCGACCACACCGAGCAAGTCAGCAGGGGAACCTTCACGCAGCACGATCTCGTAGCAGCGGGCACGTCGGCGGCGGTCGGCGAGATCGAACACGGCGCCGGGTGTCGACCAGTTCAGGCCGAGCGGCAACGTCACCTCGGCGAAAGCTTCCTCGAGCGGGAGTCGCCAGAGCCGATCGGCGACGAACGCTGGTCGTCCGTGTCGGGTAGAGACTTCGGTGAACGTGACCGTCGGTTCGGCGGTCAGCTCGAAGCCGGCGGTGGCGAGGAGGCGAGATGCGGTTGCGAGCGTGGGCGACTTCCGACCGTGCTCGTAGGCCGAGATCGTCGTGCGCGACGTCCCGGCGCGCGCGGCGAACTCCTCCTGGCTCAGTCCGGCCTCGTGCCGGACACGTTCGAGAAGATGCGCACCCATG
>Ga0102937_1001585_pt1 | contig 10339 bp, 9 predicted proteins | sample SalPonR2_B_D1_MG_FD_78213 | JGI IMG/M metagenome (GOLD analysis project Ga0102937, IMG submission 78213) | Salt pond soil microbial communities from South San Francisco under conditions of wetland restoration - Salt Pond MetaG R2_B_D1_MG | ecosystem: Environmental > Aquatic > Marine > Intertidal... | reverse complement strand
TCGCGCAGGTCGGCGAGCACGTCGTCGAGCTCGGCCAGGACGGCGTGCAGCCGGTCCACGGCGCCGGCGAACGGCGCGCGGCCGTCGAGGGCGGCGAGTGCGGCGGCGAGACGGTCACGGGCTCCGTCGTCGTCGGAGACGGCCTCCACGGCAGCCGCTGCAGCCTCACGGTGGGCGGTCGCGTCGGCGAGCAACGTCTCCTCGGCATCGAGCCGCTCGTCCTCCTGCTCGTCGTGGATGCCGGCGTCGTCGAGTTCGGTCACCTGGAACCGCAGGAGGTCGATCTCGCGGGCGCGGGCGCGCTCGTCGCCCCCGAGCGCCGCCAGTTCGGCGTCGAGTTCGGTGAGTCGGGCCCGGGCGGCGCGCAGCGGTCCCAGGTCGATCCGGCCGAAGGCATCGAGTGCGGCACGTTGCGTGGCCGCCGACAACAACGTCTGGTGAGCATGCTGCCCGTGCAGGTCGACGAGTTCCCCGGCCGCCTCGGCCAGAGATGCCACCGTCGTGGGGCGGCCGTCGACGTAGGCGCGCGATCGGCCGTCGGCGGGGACCACCCGGGTGAGCACGGTCTCGGAACCGTCGGGCCCGGTGAGACGCCCGTCGATCCGGGCCTCTGCGGCACCGTGGCGGACCACGGCGGGGTCGGCGCGGCCGCCCACCAGCAGCTCGATCGCCTCCACCAGCATCGTCTTGCCGGCTCCGGTCTCACCCGTCAGCGCGGTCAGGCCGGGTCCCAGCACCAGGTCGAGTCCTTCGATCACCCCCAGGTGTTCGATGTGCAGCTCGCTCAGCACGGTGACGTCACCCGCACGTTCACCGGTCGGCGAGGCCGAACTTGGCCTTCAGGATCTGGTGGTACCGGTAGGCGCCGAACCGCACGAAGTTCGCCGTGGCGGTCGACGGCTCGCACCGCACCACGTCACCGTCGTCGAGGCCGGCGACCGGCATCCCGTCGACGGCCAGCTCGGCCGGGCGGTGCCCGGACACCTCGATCTCGACGACTTCGGACGGGTCGAGCACCAGTGACCGGTCGAACAGCATGTGCGGCGACACGGGAGTGAGCAACATGGCGCGGTGCCGTGGCGAGACGATCGGTCCACGGGCCGACAGGGAGTAGGCCGTCGACCCGGTCGGCGTGGCCACGATCAGGCCGTCGGCGGCGTAGTGGGTGAAGGGTGCGCCGTCGATGCGCGCCAGCAGCCGCACGGTGTGCCCGGGGTGGGCCTTCTCGACCACCGCCTCGTTGAGGGCGCGGCCCGCATGTTCGCCGTTGATCGACACGTCGAGCATCATCCGCCGGTCGAGGTGCCACTCGCCGTCGGCCGCCCCCCGTGTGAACCGGTCGAGCGAATCCACGAGCAGCTCGGGCTCCACCTCGGTGAGATAGCCGAGCGACCCCAGGTTCACGCCGAGCAGGGGCACTGCCGCACCGTCGAGGAGGCCGACGCTGCGCAGCATCGTGCCGTCGCCACCGAGGCTGAGTACGAGGTCGGCGCCGGCGAGCAACTCGTGGCTGACCGTCACACCGGGTTCGTCGTGGAGATCGAGAGCGCCCGCGTCGTCGGGAAGGATCCACGACGTCACGCCTCGTTGCGCACACCAGTCGGTGGCCTCGAGTGCGAGGCGGCGGGCGTCGGCTCGTTCGTGGTGGGCGACGATCGCGATCGAGGTCATCGGTGTGCTCTCTCCTCGTCCGGCGAGACGGCGTGTACGAGGAACTCCCGGTTGCCGTCGGCTCCGGTGACCGGGGATTCGGTCCATCCTGCCACGGTGCAGCCGGCAGCGGTGAGGGCCTCGTCGACCTCGTGGCGGACGCGGCGATGGATGTCGGGGTCGGTGATGATGCCACGGCCGCGGTCGACCTCCCGGCGACCCGCCTCGAACTGCGGCTTCACGAGCAACACCATCGGAGCGCGAGGTTGGCACATCGAGACCAGCACCGGGATGACGAGCCGCAGCGAGATGAACGACAGGTCACCCACCACCAGGTCGACGGGACCGCCGATCGTGTCGAGATCCGCATGGCGGACGTTGGTGCGTTCGAGATTGACCACCCGCGGGTCTGCCCGGAGCCGCTCGTGGAGCTGGCCGTGGCCGACGTCGAGTGCCACCACCTGCCGCGCCCCGCGCTGCAGCAGGCAGTCGGTGAAGCCACCGGTGGAGGCGCCGGCGTCGAGCGCGCGCACGCCGGTGACGTCGAGACCGAACTCGTCGAGTGCGTGGTCGAGCTTCTCGGCTCCTCGACCGACGAACTTCGCGGGTGGGCCCGAGACGACGATCGCGTCACCGGGGGCGACCTGCCGAGCCGGCTTGGTGGCGACGGAACCGTTCACGAGGACACGATCGGCGGCGATGAGTGACTGTGCCTCGGTGCGGCTGCTCACGAGGTCGCGCCGGAGCAGTTCGGCGTCGAGCCGTCGGCGCGCGGCCACGGAGTCGCTCAGTCGGACCCGGCCGCCTGCTTCTTCGCCGGGGCCTTCTTCGCCGGAGCCTTCTTCTTGGCTGCGGCCTTCTTCTTGGCCGGAGCCTTCTTCGCGGCGGCCTTCTTCTTCGCCGCGGCCTGCTTCTTCGCCGGAGCCTTCTTCTTGGCTGCGGCCTTCTTCTTGGCCGGAGTCTTCTTCGCGGGAGCCTTCTTCGCGGGTTGGCCGCCCTGGACCCGCTCCGACAGCTCCTCGAAGCGGTCCTCGAGCTCGTCGAAGCGCTCCGACATCCACTCGATCTGCTTCGCCACTTCACGCTGCACCGAGTCGGCCAGGCGATCGGTGGTCTCCCGGCCGCGTGCGAGCAGGTCCTGCACGGCCTGCTCGGCGTCGGCCCGGCGGACCTCGCCGGCCTTCACGAGCGAGGACACGATGGACTCGGCCTGCTTGCGGGAGATGTTGGTGAACTCGACGCCTGCGTCGAGCAGCCGTTGCAGTGCGTTCTGTGCCATGGGGCGGAACACTACTGCGCGGGTCGGCCGGCCGCGTCGAGCTGCCGGCCCACGTCGGCGAGATCGTCTGCATCGATCACGTACGGCACGTCGACGTGATCGCCGTGAGCGGTGACGCCGCTGCGCACCAGGGCGAACCCGCAGCCGAGTTCGTCGGCGAAGCGGCCGTCGGTGTCGGGGCGATCGCCCACCATCAACGTCGTGGCCGGATCGAACGGGGCGTCGGACGACAGCATCTCGGCGATCAGGGCCGCCATCGGGGGATGCGGCTTGCCGCACACCACGGGGTCGGCGTCGGAGGCCGTGGCCACGGCCGCCAGGATCGACCCACCACCGGGAAGGAGCCCGTCGGGTGTCGGGTAGGTCGGGTCCGAGTTGGTGCCCACGAGGCGCGCGCCGCGCCGCACCGCCGCGGCGGCGACGGTCAGGCGGCGGTAGTCGAAGTTGCGATCGAGGCCGACCAGCACGGCGTCGAATCCGGCCGGCTCGGGTTCGTCGGCGGCGGGGACGGCGACGGCACCGCGACGTTCGACCGCTTCGACGATCCCGTCACCGCCGACGACGAGCACCCGCTCACCGCGTTCCACCAGCGAGGCGGCCGCCATCGCCGAGCTGACGACGTCACCGGTGGCCGGCACCCCGATGGAGGCCAGGCTGTCGACGTTTCGACGTTCCGTGGCCGCCGAGTTGTTGGTCACGAACACCACGCGTCGTCCGCCGGCGCGCAGGGCGGCGACGGCCTCGACCGATCCCGCGATGGGTCGGTGGGCCAACCAGATCACGCCGTCGAGGTCGCACAGCACGGTGGTGATGCGGTCGGGGTCGAACGTGGCCATGGCCGCGATCGTTGCAGGGGACGGGCGTGCGGGTGGCATCCTGTCGGGGTGCCACGCTTCACGCCGTTTCCCGCCCTGCGCTACTGCGACCGCGACATCAGCGATCTCGTCGCCCCGCCGTACGACGTGCTGTCGGAGGCCGATCTCGACGAACTCGGGGCGCGGAGCCGGTTCAACATCACCCACGTCGACGTGCCGCGCGAAACGGAGGGCCCCGACAGGTACGAGCGCGCTGCGGCGACCCTGCGGGAGTGGATCGAGGCCGGTGTGATGTCGTACGACGAGTCGCCCACGTTCACGCTGTACCGGATGCGGTTCACCGACGCCACGGGCGCCGCTCGCGACATCGTGGGGGTGCTCGGCGGGCTCGAGGTGGTCGACGAGGGCGCCGGCGGCGTCCTGCCCCACGAGCGCGTCACACCCAAGGCGTCCACCGATCGCCTCGATCTCACCCGGGCGACGAAGGCCAACCTCTCCCCCGTGTGGGGGCTGTCGTTGGCCGCCGGCCTCACCGACCTGCTCACCGAGCCCGGAGAGTTCCTGTCGTCGGTGACGGTCGACGGTGTGGAGCACGTCGTGGAACGGGTGTCGGACCCCGAGCGGGTGCGGGCCATCGCCGTCGCCGTGGGTTCCGACGACGTGCTGATCGCCGACGGCCACCACCGCTACGGCATCAGCCGCACCTACCGCGACGAGGTGCGCGCCGGGAACGGCGACGTCGCGTCACCGGCCGACGAGACGCTCACGTTCGTGAGCGAACTGGTGGCCGACCAGCTGTCGGTCGAGGCGATCCACCGGCTGTACACCGGCATCTCCCGCGACGATCTGGTCGCCGCCCTCGATCGCGTCTTCGTCCGCACCGATGCAGGAACGATCACGCCGTCGACGCTGTCCACGATGGACGCCGACGGCGCGCTGGCGCTGGTGGGCCCGGGACGCTCGATCGAGTGGCTCACGCCCCGGCCCGGCGCCTTCGACGACGTGCGGGCGCTCGACGGCGCCTGGCTCGAGCACGCCCTGGCCGACGTCGCCCACGACGTGAGCTACCAGCACGGCGTCGACCACGTGGCCGAGATCGTCGACGCGGGCGATGCGGTGGCCGGTGTGCTGATCCGCCCCGTGAGCGTGGCGGAGATCGAACGCACCGCTCGCGAGGGGCTGCTGATGCCGCCCAAGTCCACGTTCTTCACACCGAAGCTCCGCACCGGCCTCGTCGTGCGCAGCCTGGTCTAGGCCGCCTGTCGGGAATCCGAGATCGGGCAGCTCAGTCGAGAATCGAGCGCAGCGTCGCATACAGCGCGACGCTGGTGTCGTTGCCGACGAGGCCTGCCTGCATCCGGTTCATCATGTACGCCATGGTGACCCCGTGGTCGAGATCGTTGACCACGATCGAACCGCCCCATCCTCCCCAGTAGCAGACCCGGCCCCCGGTGACGCCGAAGGCATCCGTCGGATCGGCCAGTGCGTAGCCGAGACCGAAGGTGAGGGGCATTCCCAGGACCAGATCGACGCCGCTCGACTGTGCCTCGAAGATCCGGGCCACGGTGTCCAGCGAGAGCAGTGAGATGTCGCCCACCCGGCCGCCGTTGGAGATGGCAGCCTGGATCGTTGCCACCGACCGAGCGTTTCCGTGGCCGTTCGCCGCGCCGATGGTCGCATCCCGCCACGCCGCCGAATGGGCGATCGACGCCTCGGGCGCGGGCCCGGTGAACGTCTTGATCATCACGCTCTCGGGATCGATCTCCTCGGGCATGGGCAGCGGAGGCGGTGGGATCACATTGCTGATCCGTCGACGCTCGCTCTCGGGTGCCCCGATGGTGAAGTCGGCCCCGAGTGGGCCGGCCACCTCCTCGGCGAAGAACTGCTTCAGGCCCCTGCCGTCGATGCGCCGGATGACCTCGCCGACCAGATGACCCTGATTCAGCGCGTGGTAGCCCGATGCCGTTCCCGGCTCCCACCACGGCTCCTGGCGCGCCAGCATCTCCGTGGCCGTGTCGTCGTCGAGGATGTCGTCGACGGTGACCGGTTGGGCCCATGCCGAGACACCGGACGTGTGGCTCATCACGTGACGGACCTCGATGTCCTCCTTGCCGTTGGCGGAGAACTCCGGCCAGTACGTCGCCACCTTCTCGTGCGGGTCGAGCAGCCCGCGATCCACGAGGATCAGTGCGCACAGCGCCGTCATCGTCTTGGTGGTCGACCAGACGTTGGTGACGGTGTCGCTCTGCCAGGCCTCGGTCCGGGCCTCGTCGGCCCACCCACCCCAGCAGTCGGTGACGATCTGTCCGTCGACCGCAACCGCCAACGAGGCGCCGAGGTCGTAGCCCGACCCCAGCTGGGCGTCGAGGATCTCGGCCAGAGGCTCGAAACGCGCGTCGATGGTGCCCTGCAGGTCGGTCATCGGCCGGACGCTAGTGCTGAGCCGTGCGGCCCGAGGAGTCCGACGGTCCGGCCCGCCGGCCTCACCGCGACGTGAGGCGCTCGACCGCGGCCGCGAGCAGGGCAGCCACCTGCTTGCTACGGCGCAGCGGCACCACGGCGTCGGGCACCACCTCGGTGCGGCTCTGGGTGGCGCCGCCGACGCGGAAGAACCGGCGGACGACGGCACCCGTCACCACGACCTCCGTACCCGCAGTGATGGGGCGGAGCGCCGCCGCCGGAGGGTCGGTCCAGGCGACGGGCACCGACACCGCACGGGTCGGGCCGGCCGCGCCGAGGGCGGTCCGGACGTCGAACTGCACGACCACACCGCCCGACGGCAGATCGCGATGGACGGGCTCGTGGTTGACGGTGCCGCAGAGCACGACGAGATTGGTGGCCGCACACGGTGCAGCGGTGGGTGACGGGGTGGACGATGCGGTGGACATGGGAACCTCCGGACGGGTCGGATCAGCGGAGGGAGTCGGTCACCACAGATCATGACGGAGGGCTGTCGCACACTTCGGTACGGTCGCGCCATGAGCAACGACCGACTCCGCTGGGGCATCGCCGGCACCGGGAAGATCGCCGCCGCGATGACCCAGGCGCTGCGCACACTCCCCGATGCGGAGGTGGTGGCCGTGGGCTCGCGCACGCGAGACGCTGCCGACGCCTTCGCCGCACGGTGGGAGATCCCCACCGCCCACGGGAGCTACGCCGAGCTGTTCTCCGACGACGGCGTCGACGTCGTCTACGTGGCCTCGCCCCACAGCCACCACCACGAGATGACCGTCGCCGCACTCGACGCCGGACGTCACGTGCTGTGCGAGAAGGCGTTCGCGCTCAACGCCGGGCAGGCCCGGGAGATGGTCGCCGCGGCAGAACGCAACGACCGGTTCCTCATGGAGGCGATGTGGACCTGGTTCATTCCGGCGGTGGTCGACGTGAAGCGACGGGTCGACGCCGGCGAGATCGGTGAGCTCCGCATCGTCGAAGCCGACTTCGGGATCCCGATCACCGTCACGGACGGCCGTCACCGGCGCGCCGACCTCGCCGGTGGCGCTCTCCTCGATCTCGGGATCTACCCGATCACGTTCGCCCGCTACCTGGCCGGCGATCCTGTCGCCGTCCGCTCACTCGGCACCGTCGGCGCCACCGGAGTCGACACCACGCTCGGCGGCGTCGTGTCGTATGCGAGTGGTGCGATCGGCGTGTTCCACACGTCGCTCGACGTGCTCAGCACGGGACGCGCCACCGTGATCGGCACGGAGGGGCGCATCGACGTCCACTGGCCGTTCTGGCACCCCACGAGCTTCACCGTCCACCACCACGACGGCCGATCCGAGCACGTCGAGATGGCCAACCAGGGCCTCGCCCACGAGGCCGCCCACGCCATGGAGCGGATCCGGGGCGGCCATCGCGAGAGCGACGTCATCCCGCTCGCCACCACCGTGTCCACGATGGAGCTGCTCGACGAGATCCGCGCCCAGTTGGGCGTGGTCTACCCTCAGGAGGCGGGATCCGCCGCCTCCGCCGGATAGCCGGCGTAGGACGCCTTGAACACGCCTTGGTGCAGCAGCACGGTGGCGGCGTGGGCCCCGGTGTCGGCGTCGACGAGCGTCGACTCGGTCCAGTACGACTCGACCCGCCGGCTCTGGCCGAGCCCCACACACGTGTGCGCGACGCGGTACGGCCGGCCCACGAACACCGGCCCGTCCACGTAGCGCACCTCGAGGTCGACGAACAGCCCGATGGCCGGGCCGCGGACGGGGAAGTGGGCGTTGGAGCGGTGGGCCAGCACGCTGATCATCTCGGTGGGGACGATCGGCGCACCCCACGGACTGTCGCCGCTCGCGAGGTACCACGAGCACGGTTCGGTGATGCGCTGCAGCTTCTCGGCGAGGGTGAACGGGTACAGGTCGCCGTTGTGGTCGTCGAAGCCCATCGTCACCGGATCGGGCACGTCGGTGGTCATCCCCACCTCGAGACGGTCGACGATGTGCAGTGTGCCCGGGTCGCCGAGCGCACGCTCGCGCCGCTCGTCGAGTTCGGTGCGGTCGTCGGTACCGATCGACGCCGTCCCGGTGAACACCGGGGTGCCGTCGCGCTTCACGGCGTCGATGCGCGGCGGGGACGCACCGGAATCGAGCGTCGCCTGCACCTCCTCGCCCTCCACCACCATGGTCTGGAAGTGCGAGCTCACGCAGCCCTGCTCGAACCAGCGCCGACCCCACACGTCGACGGCCAGCGGATCGATCTGGCTGAAGTGGGTCGGCCCTTCGATCGGGGCGCCGGCGAGGCCGAGATCCGACGCCGTGGCGTCGTCGTGCACGCTGGTGTGGCCGTCGTAGGCCTGGTCGGCGAGCATCTGGGCCGGGCGGCGCCAGGGCCCGACGCGGCGTGACCCGTCACGGGTGATGTCGGTGTCGAACGTCATCGGGCCATCGTGGCAGACGGCCTCCCCGGTGCCGTCGCCCGGCACTCAGGTGGCAGGCGGCAACACCTTCAGGCCGAGCTCGGCCAGCGCCTTCGGGTCACCGGGGATCGGCGAGTCGGTCATCGGATCGGCACCCGACTGCGTCTTCGGGAACGCGATGACCTCGCGGATGTTCTCCTCGCCGGCCAGGATCGCCACCAGCCGGTCGAGACCGAATGCGAAGCCACCATGGGGTGGCGCACCGTAGTCGAACGGGTTGAGGAAGAATCCGAACTTGCGCTCGGCCTCCTCGTCGCCGATCCCGAGCGCATGGAACACCCGGCGCTGCAGTTCGGGTTCGTGGATCCTGATCGAGCCCGAACCCAGCTCCCAGCCGTTGAGCACCAGGTCGTAGGCGATGGAACGCACCGCCAGCGGATCCGTCTCGATCTTGTCGACGTCGTCCGGGTGCGGGGTCGTGAACGGGTGGTGGCCGGGCTTCGGGCGGCCCGACTCCTTGTCGACGCCCACGAACAGCGGGAACTCCACCACCCACACGTAGCGGTACGGCCCCTCGTGGACCGGCGGCCGGCCCAGGTCGTTGCGCAACGTGCCGAGCACCTCACAGGTGGTCATCCACTCGTCGGCCACGATCAGCACGAGGTCGCCGGTCTCGGCATCCATCGTCGACCGCAGCGCGGCAGCCTCGTCGGCCGACAGGAACTTGGCGACCGGCGAGTCGAAACCGCTGCCCTCGCTCCCCTCGCCCGGGTCGGTGACCTTCATCCACACGAGCCCCTTGGCGCCGAGCGACTTGGCCCGGTCGGTGAGCTTGTCGAGCTGGTTGCGGCCGTACTCCTCGGCGGCGCCGGGAACCCGGATGCCCTTGATCGACCCTGCGCCGGCGAACGCCTTGAACTCGGTCTCCGCGAACACCGGGGTGAGCTCCACGAGCTCCATTCCGAAGCGCAGGTCGGGCTTGTCGATGCCGAACCGGTTCATCGCGTCGTGCCACGTGATCCGTTCGATGGCCGGTGGCCGCTCGCCGGTGGCCGCCTCGGCGGCGGCGAGTACCGCCTCGCTCACCGCGTCGAGCACGTCGTCCTGGGTGACGAAGCTCATCTCCATGTCGAGCTGCATGAACTCGTACTGGCGGTCGGCGCGCAGGTCCTCGTCGCGCAGGCAGCGGGCCATCTGGTAGTAGCGGTCGACGCCGGCCACCATCAGCAGCTGCTTGAACAGCTGCGGCGACTGCGGGAGTGCGTAGAACGATCCCGGCTCCTTGCGCGACGGCACGAGGAACTCGCGGGCACCCTCCGGCGTGGACGGCACGAGCATCGGCGTCTCCACCTCCACGAAGCCCTGGGCCTCCATCGCGGTGCGCACCGCGGCGTTGATCCGCGACCGGACGCGCAGGTTCTTCTGCATCCGTTCGCGGCGCAGGTCGAGGTAGCGGTGCTGGAGCCGGATGTTCTCGTCGACGTCGTCGGCGCGGGCGTCGATCGGGAACGGAGGTGGATCGGCCCGACGCAGGATCTCGACCTGGCAGTCCCCGAGCTCGACGCGCCCCGTGGGCAGGTTGTCGTTGACCGTCCCCTCGGGCCGCTCACGCACCACACCCGTGATACGCAGCACGTACTCGCTGCGCACGTCGACGTCGTCGTTCACGACGCACTGCACGATCCCCGAATGGTCGCGGAGGTCCACGAAGGCGAGGTGTTCACCGTGTTCGCGACGCCG
>Ga0102937_1001569_pt1 | contig 10388 bp, 9 predicted proteins | sample SalPonR2_B_D1_MG_FD_78213 | JGI IMG/M metagenome (GOLD analysis project Ga0102937, IMG submission 78213) | Salt pond soil microbial communities from South San Francisco under conditions of wetland restoration - Salt Pond MetaG R2_B_D1_MG | ecosystem: Environmental > Aquatic > Marine > Intertidal... | reverse complement strand
CGCCACGAACTCGGCACAGAGCGTGATGACGAAGATTACCGAGAAGATGATCAAGGACCAAAAGGCACGCTTGTTGCGCTTGAAATTCCGCCACCGCCGCTGATTGAGAGGGGACAGGCTCATGACACGCCCCCCTGCCCTTCATCTTTCCGCAAATACTCCGGGGGAGTCGCCGCATGCGGCGACGGGGGCAGCGCCCCCTGCCCACATAGGCGGTCAAGACCCAAGCCCATCGCCTCAGCCCTCCCGCTTTTCAAAGTCGATGCGCGGATCAACCAGCACATACATCAAATCCGACAGGATATTGACCAGCAACCCGATCAGGCCAAAGAGGAACAGCGTGCCGAACATCACCGGGTAGTCGCGGCCAACGGCCGCCTCGAACCCAAGCCGGCCCAAGCCATCCAGCGAAAAGATCGTTTCGATCAGGACCGACCCGCCAAAGAACACGCCGATGAAAACCGCCGGAAAACCCGCGATCACGATCAGCATGGCGTTGCGGAAGATATGGCCATAAAGCACGCGGCCTTCGCTGAGGCCCTTGGCGCGGGCGGTCATGACATAGTGTTTCTTGATCTCATCCAGAAAGGAGTTCTTGGTCAGCAGGGTCAACGTCGCGAAGGCCGCGATGGTCGAGGCCAGCACCGGCAGCGCAATGTGCCAGAAATAGTCAAGCACCTTGCCCACAAGGCTCAACTGCTCCCAATTGTCCGAGGTCAGCCCCCTGAGTGGAAAGATCGAGAAATAGCTACCTCCCGCGAACAGCACCAGAAGCATGATGGCGAACAAGAAGGCGGGAATGGCATAAGCCACGATAATGACCCCGCTGGTCCATGTATCGAAGGAGCTGCCGTCATGCACGGCCTTGCGAATGCCAAGCGGGATGGAAATCAGGTAGGCGATCACGGTCGACCACAGACCCAAAGTGATACTGACCGGCATCTTTTCCAGCACGAGGTCAAGCACGTCGATTTTTCGGAAGTAGCTCTCCCCGAAATCGAAGCGCATATAGTTCCACATCATGTTGAAGAAGCGCTCAAGCGGTGGCTTGTCGAGGCCGAACTGCTCCTCCAATTCGGCGATCAATTCGGGCGGAAGGCCACGGGCGCCGACATATTGCTCGTTATCGCCGCCGCCGGTCATGTCTTGGCCGGCGTCATTGCCCGAGCCAGCGAAACCCTCGAACACATCGCCCTGGCCTTGCATGTTGGCGATCACCTGCTCCACCGGGCCGCCGGGGACGAATTGGACCAAGACGAAATTGATCACCATGATCCCCACAAGCGTGGGAATGATCAGCAGCAGCCTGCGCAGGATATAGGCGCCCATCGGCGGGTTACCTCAACGCGCCAGAGGCTTTCAGCGCCTCGGCCTTGTCGGCGTTGTACCACCAGAAATCCAGCACACCCAATGCATAGGGCGGCAGGGTTTCGGGGTGTTCATACATGTCCCAATAGGCCACCCAGTAGCTGTCGTTGTACCACACCGGCACCATGAAGCGCTCATGGCGCAGCGCACGGTCCAAGGCGGTCAGGGCCACGCGCTCTTCCTCGCGGGTCTCGGCCTCAAGCGAGGCGTTGATGATGGCATCGACCATCGGGCTGGCCAGCCCTGCGGGATTGAACAGGCTGAACGCGGCCTCGGATGAGCCGTAACGCTGCAACAGGCCGGTGCCAGTGCCAAGGAAGGTGACGTAATTGTCGAATACCAGATCATAGTCACGGTCGCGGTTGCGCAGGGTATATTGCGAGGGATCGACATTTTCGTAGGTCGCATCGATGCCCATCAGTTTGAGGTTGCTGACAAAGCTTTCCACCACTGCCCCCAAGGTTGCGGACCCCGACGAAGGTATCGGAAAATCAATGCTCAGGACCTCACCGTCGGCATTGCGGCGCTTGCCATCATCTCCAACAGTCCACCCCGCCTCGTCCAGCAGTTTCATAGCCCTGCGCAGATTGCGCCGGTCATTGAGGCGCGCGGCACGCGATTCATGCGCCCGCACCGCCGGTTGGGTCAGCATGTCGTCCGGGATCACGTCGCCCAAGGATTCAAGAAACTCAAGCTCGGCACCCTCCGGCGGTCCCTTGGCCTCAAGCGGGGTGTCTTGCACGAAGGAATGGCGTTGTTTGAACAACCCGAATTGCAGGGATTCGTTGGTCCATTCAAAGTTATACGCTAGGGCCACCGCCTTGCGAACGCGTACATCCTTGAAGACATCCCGCCCAAGGTTGAAGACGAACCCGGTGGGCGTGGGCGGTGTCCCGTCGGGCAATTCCTCCAGCTTCACATTCCCCGCATTCACTGCCGGAAATTCATAGCCTGTGGCCCATTTCTTGGAATTCCCCTCGGAGCGGAAGGTATATTCGCCAGCTTTGAAGGCCTCGAATGCGGCGCTGTCGTCGGCAAAATACTCGATCCGGATACGATCAAAGTTGTGGCGGCCTTGGTTGATCGGCAGATCCCAGCCCCAGTAATCCGGATTGCGCTTGTAAACGATCCTGCGGTTTACATCGAAACTTTCCACTTGATACGGGCCTGACCCGGGCGCGGCCTCCAGTCGGGGTTCATCCAGACGCGCGTCGTTCTCTTCATACCACTTGCGCGGAAATACCGGCGTGCCGCCCACCTGATCAATCAGAGAGCGGCGCGAGATACCTTCGGCGAAGGTGAATTTGACGGTGTGGTCGTCCAATGCCTCGGCCCCGGTGACCCGGCGACTGACCGCTTGGGCGTAGGAAGGAAGGCCCTGCTCAAGAAACAGGTTATGTGAGAATACCACGTCATGCGCAGTGACCGGCGTGCCATCGGCGAAACGCGCCTCGGGGCGCATGTGGAAGATCACCCATGTCTTGCCCTCATCATACTCAAGGCTTTCCGCCAGCAGCCCATAGGCTTCGCCATAAGCATCAGCGGGCGCAGGACCACCACCAGCGGGCATTTCCCCCAAAAGACTTTCATAGACCATCCACGACAAACGTCCGGCACGGCCCTTGCGGGAGTATGGGTTCATCGAATCGAAGGTGCCCGGCGCATAAAGCGAAATCTCTCCCCCCTTCGGCGCATCAGGATTGACATAGTCAAAATGCGGGTAGTCAGCCGGATAGCTCAGATCGCCGTAGAAGGAGTAGCCATGCGAACGAATGATCCCGTCGCCATCCTGTGCCATGGCCTTGTGTACCATCAGGGCGGCAATCAACAGTCCAAGCAAAGCGAGGGTTGCGACGCGCGGGGCGGTCAGAATCATCGCCCGGGCCTTGGCCCGGTTGCGCTCTGCGGTCATGCCGTTCTCCTTTTGCTGCCGATAATCAATTTGGCGCGTTTACGGTTGCAGGCAAGCTAATGGACGCAGGCCGCCATATTCAAGCACCGAAAGCAGGACGGCGGCGCAGCGCGCAAAAAAACCGCCGCCCACGAAGGGCGGCGGCAGCGGAATTCACTTGCGGTACTGATTATTCAGCGGCGCTTTGCATATACGCGATAAGTGCCGCGCGATCTTCTTCCTTGCGCAGCCCCCGGTAGCTCATCTTGTTGCCCGGAGCATAAGCCTTGGGGTCTTCCAACCATGCGTTCAGCTCATCCACGGTCCATGCCTTGTCGGAGAGGTCTTGCAACGCGTTGGAATAGCGGAAACCGTCGACACTGGCGATTGGACGGTCAACGATATTGGCCAGATGCGGGCCAACGCCGTTCTTGCCATCTTCCAGCTTGTGACACGCTTGGCACTGACGCCACGCTTTCTTGCCATCGGCAGGGTCGGCGGCAGCAACCATGTCAGCGAAACCACTGGCCGCCTCAGTTGCGTCGGCTGCTTCTGCCTGTGCTTCGTCGGTGCCTTGGGCTTCAGTGGTCACCGGCTCTTCCGCGGTCACTTCCTCAGCAGCGGTCGTTTCATCCTGCGCCTCGGCAGTCGCGGCCATCTCGACGTCTTCCTCGGTCATCGGCTCGGCAGATGCTTCTTCTTCCGCAGCGGCAGGCACTTCGATCTCGTAGGTATCGCCATCGGATTGATCAAGATAGGCGATCAGATTGGCGCGGTCTTCCATGTCCTTGACACCGGCAAAGCCCATGGTGGTGCCCGGCGCATAGCCTGCGGGGTTTTCAAGAAAGGCCGACAACTCTTGCGGGGTCCAGACATCGACAACCGCTTTCAGGCTACCGGAATACCCGAACCCATCGGCACTGGCGACCTCGCGGCCAACCACAGCGTGAAGGTAGGGGCCGGCACCGTTGGCGCCTTCTTCAAGCTGGTGGCAGGCTTTACACTTGTTGTAGACCCTTTCACCCTTCCCTGCATCGGCAGCTACGAAAAGCTCTTCAAAGCTGGGGCCTGCTTCTTCCTCTGCTTCGCCGCCTTCATCGTCACCGGTTTCAATCACATAGGCCTGTTTGTGGTCATCGCCGTGACCGCCACCAGTGTGATAAATCAATTCGGCAGCCCAGCCGCCCAGCAGAAAGATCAGGAGGGCGCCACAGAAGGCACCAACGACCTTGGTAAGTGTCATCGTATCGAACATAGGCCCGTTTCCATTTGAATTCCGTCGCGGCGTATCTATCCGCTTCCCCTATGCGGGCGCAAGGTGTAGTTTCCGCGACCAAACGCCCGATTGGGGGCATTTCGACAGGAAAATTCCGTAATGACCAAGCGCATTGCCTTTCAAGGTGAGCCGGGTGCCTATTCGCACCAAGCCTGCCGCGAGACATACCCCGAGATGGAATCGATGCCCTGCCGCACCTTTGAGGATGCGATCGAAGCGGTGCGGTCCGGCGAAGCGGAATTGGCGATGCTGCCTGTTGAAAACTCCACTTTCGGGCGGGTGGCGGACATTCACCACCTTCTGCCCGACTCCGGCCTGCACATCATTGGCGAGGCTTTCGTACGCGTCCACATCAACCTTTTGGCCCTGCCCGGTGTCACGTTGGACAGGGTCGAACGCGCAATGAGCCACACCATGCTTTTGGGTCAATGCCGCGAGTTTCTGGGACAGCACGACATACATCGCATCACCGGTGCGGATACGGCCGGTTCGGCCCGGCATGTGGCCGAAGCCGGAGAGCCGGGGCTTGCCGCGCTTGCCAGTGAGTTGGCGGGCGAAATTTACGGACTGGATGTCCTTGCGCGGGAAATCGAGGACCATGGCAACAACAGCACCCGTTTCCTTATCATGTCACGCGAGCCTGATTGGAGCCGCCGGGGCGCAGATGGCATGATGACGACCTTCGTCTTTCAAGTGCGCAACATTCCCGCCGCGCTGTACAAGGCCATGGGTGGCTTTGCCACCAATGGCGTCAACATGACCAAACTTGAAAGCTACATGGTGGGCGGGTCGTTCACGGCAACGCAGTTTTATGCCGATATCGAAGGGCATCCCGACGATCCCGAGGTGAAACGCGCTTTGGATGAACTGGATTATTTCACGTCCAACATCACCATGCTCGGTGTTTACCCAGCTGATCCGCGCCGCCATTAGGCACGGTATCCCTCAACGGGTGTGAATTCTTACAATTCGCACGATGTTTCGTTTGGGCAGAAATCGCTTCGCCCGAGGCGCCGCCTGTTGGGCGCAGCGTTTGCTTTAGACGACGCGCTTGTGCCGCTCTTCCAATTCCTTCGCGAAGTGAGCGACCCGAAACCGGAATTTCTTTTCCATCCCTGATCGCGCCAGTTTCAGGGATTGCACCAACAACCGCGCCGTCAGGTTGCGCGGTGAAAATGCGGCGTCCAAGCTCAATCTTGTACGATTGCGCGACAAAGCCACCAGGTCGACGTCCAACGTACCGCTCAGCAACTGCGTTTCGAATACACATCCCAGCGAATTGGGTCTTTCGAACTGGGTGACTTGGATTCTGATTTCACGCTTGCGGCCACGAAACTTGAACTGCGCTTCCCAAGTGAGTCCGATCCCGGCGCTTTGCAGCGTATCGACCCGCTGTACCTCGGCACCGCGACGCAGAGCCGCGCGCTCAAATGATTGGAAATCGGACACTGCGTCGAAGACAAAATCAATTGGCGCCTCAACGTCTTCTTTGGTGCTGAACTTCATTCATTCGTCTCTTGTTCTCTGCTCGGTCAGGAGTGTCGCCTCATTCAAGTGTATCCGCAAGCCAGTTGCGCAATAAAAATTGCGCAATCGCCCCCCTGCGCGCGGGCATAAGTATAGGGTGTTGTCCTGCAAATGCAGCAAGCGTGTCATCACGCGACACCCAGATGGCATCTTCGATTTCAGTGGGGTCGATATTGATCTCATTCGAGACGGCACGCCCCCAGCATCCGAACATCAATGACGAGGGAAACGCCCAAGGTTGACTGGCCAAATAAGACACCTCGCCCACCTTTACGCCCGCCTCTTCGAACACTTCACGGCGCACGGCGGCCTCAATCGTTTCACCGGGCTCGACGAAACCCGCCAGCAGCGAGTACATCCCCTCGGGCCATCCCGGAGACCGCCCCATCAGCACGTGATTGCCCTGCGTGATCAGCATGATGACAACCGGATCGGTACGCGGGAAATGCTGCCCCCCACAATCTGGACAGACACGTTGCCAGCCTGACAAGGCCAATCGGCTTTCAGCCCCGCATCGCGCGCAATACCGATGGCTCAGGTGCCACCCCAAAACAGCACGCGCCGTCGCGGCGAGTTCGGCATCGCGCGCATTCAAACGGGTCATAATGCGGCGCAATTCGGCAAACACAGTATGGTCGGGCAGATCCGGGTGCGATTGTTCGGAAGCATCCAGAAACCGATCCAGTTCGGCCACATCCAAATCCTCGGGCTGCCAAGACGAAAGATCGTGCGCATGGATCAGTTGGCCCGTTTCGTCACGCCCCAACAAGAGCTGCGTACCACTGTGTCTGGCCAAAACCGGGTGATCCATCGGCACGCGGACCAAACCATCAAGATCAGGGCCTTGCACAAGCGGCTTGCCGCGCCACATGACGATCGTGCAGGCCCCGTAATGCTCGACTTCACGCTGTATCGCCTCGTCATCACCTCGGATTTCTGCCGCCCGATCGAAGGATGAGCCGCCAAAAGTGACGGTTTCCGCGTGCTTCATTGCCCCAACCCTTTGAAGAATACGTCGCGTGAATCTATTTTAAATTCTTGATTTTTATAAAACTTCAACTTTAAAGTGTATTTATTGTATGCCTGCATTGAATACCTGCGTGTGCCTTGTTTGTTGCGTTCTACACTCCGGGTCTTCTGGAACCAAAGCAAGCGTTCTCATTCGTCGAGATATCAAATCATCAGGACCCACCGATGCCCCACCGTACCGATGCGCCAGTCACTGTTGAATTGCGCCTTCTTGAAACAACCGATGTGCATGGGCAACTCTTACCAGTCGACTATTTGACAACTCGCACGGATACGGGCGCCGGGCTGGCCCGCACGGCTACGCTTATTCGGCAGGCGCGGCGCGAGGCCGAGAACTGCTTGTTGTTCGACACGGGTGATTTCCTGCAAGGCGCGCCACTTGTTGACGCAACCGGTCAGACCGATAGTGGCTGGATCGGCCCCCATCCCGCAATCGAAGCCATGAATGCGCTTGGATATGATGCGGTTGGGCTTGGAAATCACGAGTTCAACTTCGGAATTGATTGGCTGCTTGCGACCCTTTCCTCGGCCGTATTCCCGATAACTTGCGCCAATGCAATTCGGACTCTGGGGCAAACTCCACAGAACGATGAAACCTTGGTTTCCCAATATCTCATGCTTGAACGCTCCTTGCGCGACGAAGCGGGCCAAATGCACCGCCTGCGCATAGGCGTCATTGGGCTTTTGCCGCCCCAGATCACGCATTGGGATCACTTTCACCTTGAAAACCGAGTGGTCAGCCGCCCTATCGAGGCCACAGCCCGCGCCCTTGTGCCCAAGATCCGCGCCGAGGGCGCCGATATCGTGGTTGCACTCGCGCATACAGGGATTGAGCGGCAAGCGCCTTTTGTGTCCGAGGAAAATGCAGCCCTCGCACTCGCAGATGTTCCGGGTATTGATGCCATCCTCGCGGGGCATAGTCATCTGGTCTTTCCGTCATCGGACCATGCACAGATCGAGGGTGTGGACAACGAGCGTGGTCGTCTCCGAAACGTCCCGGCAGTCATGGCTGGCGCGCACGGGTCACACCTTGGGGTGTTGGACCTCACCTTGCAAAAAGGTCACGAGGGCTGGACCGTTGCGTCAAGCAAGGCCGAAGCACGCGCAGTCGCGCCCGAAAGACCGCACCCCCCAGTCGTTGCTGATCCAGACCTTTGTGCCTTGCTCGAACCGGCGCATCGGGCAACCTCGGCGCTTATGGAGAAACCATTGGGCCACGGCCACGACGGCATGCACACCTATCTTTCCATGGTGCGCAGTGATCCGGTCGTACACCTCATAGCGAGGGCGCAACGTGACGCCCTTCACCGGATCGTGCCCGAAGAAACGCTGGCCGACTACCCAGTTCTCTCAGCCGCCTCAGCCTTTCGGACAGGGGGGCGCGCGGGGCCATCTCATTTCACCGACATTGCTGCCGGTCCGCTCACCCTAAGACATGCTGCGGATATCTATGCCTTCCCGAATACGCTCTGCGCCTTGATTCTCACGGGGCGGCAGTTGTGGGATTGGCTGGAACGGGCGGCGGCATATTTCAATCAAGTCGTCCCCGGGGTATCCGATCAACCCCTCATCAACCCTGCCTTTCCCGGTCATCATTTCGACGTCATCGACGGGCTAAGCTACGAAATCGACCTTTCCGCACCCAGCCGATATTATCCTGATGGAACACGCACGAACGACAAAGAGCATCGGATCGTGCATCTCCGGCATGAAAATCAGCCCATTGATATGGAACAAGAATTCATTGTCGCCACCAATAATTTCCGGCTTTATGGGGGGGCTCCTTATGCATCGCGCGAAAATGTTCGCAGGGTATACACAAGCCATTTACCCGTAATCGAAGCCGTCAAAGAGAAACTACGTGTCATGGACAAAGCGGGCGATGCCTACCCGGCATGGCGTTTCCGATCATTGCCGGGCACAAGTGTCGTCTTCGAAACCGGGCCTAGCTTGCGGGAATACCCCGAGGATATCAATGCGCTCGGCCTGACCGATCTTGGCGATACAGACGCAGGTTTTGCGCGTTTCCGGATGGAATTATAGGGAACCCTTGCGAATCCAAGCCATGGCGACTATCTGCACTTGTGAGAGGTTGGCGCGGGCAAGCGCCTCGCCAACCCGGTCAGGTCCGGAAGGAAGCAGCCGTAACGAGCCCCGCTTGGGTCGTTGTCCAGCCTCTCACCCTATATTTACTTCTTGTTTTCATCGGCTTGTACTATCTACGCGCAATTAGGCGCGCCATGTCGAGCATTCGGCAGGAAAACCCCCATTCATTGTCATACCATCCAAAGACGCGCAGCAAGCCGCCGGTCGAGACCGAGGTTTCAGGGCCGCTGAGGACGATGGATTCGGGGCGCCCGCGTAAATCGGAACTGACCAGTGGCTTTTCCGTCCAGCCGATGATCTGCGTGGCATCCGCTGCCGCTTTGAGCATTGAATTCACATCATTTTTCCTGACATCGTCGCGGGTCTGAACCGTCAAATCAATGCAGGAAACACTTGCCGTTGGCACGCGGATTGCGCGGGCCTCGATCCTGCCTTTCATGTGAGGCAAGACAAGACCCGTCTGGTCTTGCGCGGATGTCGTGGTCGGCACCGTGGAACGGGCGGCGGCGCGGCTGCGTTCGGGGGCCTGGCGGGGTTTGTCCACGGTGGGTTGGCTGCCGGTGTAACAATGCACCGTTGTCATTTGTCCGCTGATGACGCCAAAGGCATCGTCGAGCAGGCGCACAAGCGGGGCAAGGGCATTGGTGGTGCAGGACGCGTTCGAGATAATCCTCTGATCTGAAATCTCTTTTTCATTCGCACCCAAGACAAGCGTTACATCCGCCTCGGCCGAGGGACCAGACACCAGAACCGCCCCGGCCCCGGCTTCAAGCCCGCGTTCGGCGATTGCGCGGGTTCCGCCCATGCCTGTGCATTCAAGAACGAGGTCGAGTCCGCTCAGGTCTAAGTTGCGTAGGTCCGGTTCGGAATGGAAGGGGATGCGGTGGCCATCCACCTCCAATGCCCCGTCCACAGCCTGTACATCGCCCGGCCAAGGGCCAAAAACGCTATCGAATTCAAAGAGATAGGCACAGGTAGACAGCGGTTCGATATCGTTGATCAGAACCAGTTCGATATCGCGGGCATCGCGCAGAAGGATTCGCAGAATGGTCCGGCCAATGCGGCCAAAGCCATTGAGAGCAACGCGAATGGGGCGATCTGCGGGCATGGCGGCAAACCCTTTTGAAACAGGATGTTATTCGCCGTCACAGTTGCCGCAAACGCCCCGAAAGGCCACCCCCGAAATATAAT
>Ga0102937_1001568_pt1 | contig 10388 bp, 8 predicted proteins | sample SalPonR2_B_D1_MG_FD_78213 | JGI IMG/M metagenome (GOLD analysis project Ga0102937, IMG submission 78213) | Salt pond soil microbial communities from South San Francisco under conditions of wetland restoration - Salt Pond MetaG R2_B_D1_MG | ecosystem: Environmental > Aquatic > Marine > Intertidal... | reverse complement strand
TTTTTGGTAAAAACCTTGTCACTTTCATATATCTATTTTTTGAAATCATTCTTAAGAAAAATTGAAGTTAATTATTTGGCGTCACAGCTATACGTAAGAAAAGACGTGCATTTTTAATTCCATCTATCTTAAAAAAATGCTCTGCAATATCAAAATTTTAACAATTAAATAAGCTATTGAAAAATAATTACTTATCATCATTTAATTTGAAAGAAAGCAGAAAGTATTTCGAATAGTACTTTAGAATAGTCTGATAGCAGTAATTATAAAATTGAAATACTGATCAAAGCAGAGATAAAGGCATATGAATCAAACCGGAAATGAACCAAAAACTAAGAAAAGACAAATTGAGTCTTGAAATATCAGATTAGATTTAGAGTTGAAATATGAATAATATTTTAAATCATACTCATGATTAATAAACTGGAAAAATTATGGGAGTCACCCAAACCTTGGTCAGAAATGTAAGACAGGCATATGTGATGGATATTCATTTCAATTACTAACTCACTCCATCACGGTTCTCCCAATTTATGTTCGTCTCAACTAATTCAGCGTAATATCAGTTTAGTGAGGGAAACGTAAATTTTTATTTAAGCCCCGGTAAAATATGCGGACACTGGTTTGGTTTCGAAATGACCTCAGAACAATCGACCATCAAGCTTTGGCAGAAGCGGCAAAACAAGGAGATGTTTGTGGCCTCTACTGCTTTGATCCAAGACACTATGATGACATTAACTACGGCTTTCCGAAAACTGGCTCATTACGAACAGGTTTTTTGATTGAATCAGTAAACGATTTAAGAAAAAAAATGAGAGAGCTGGGAAGTAATCTTATGGTGAGAGTAGGGAAACCTGAATATATACTTCCGAAAATTGTCTCAGAAGCGGGCATCGACCAGGTTTTTTATCATGGTGAGGTTGCTCCTGAGGAGGCAGATGTGGAGATAAATGTGGAAAATAGTGTTGATATGCCCATGAAAAAGTTTTGGGGAACCGCTATGTATCATCGAGACGATCTGCCATTTGACCTGCTGACCATTCCCGACGTTTACACGCAGTTCAGGAAAAAGGTTGAGAAGAAAAGCTCAGTTAGGGCGCCTTTGCCAGAGCCGGAAAATTTGAATTGGGATGATAATATAGATGCAGGTGAAATTCCCTCTGTAGATGATCTTGGGTTGAAAGAGCAGCAAATGGATCAGAAATCAGTTCTTCAGTTTAGCGGAGGCCAATCGGAGGCTTGGCAGAGATTGCAGCATTACTTTTATGAGGTCGATGAGCTTAGAAATTATAAATACAAGCGGAATGGCCTGCTTGGCGCGGATTACTCCTCAAAATTTTCTCCCTGGCTGGCGCACGGCTGCATTTCAGCACGATCTATTCATTCTGAAGTGGAAAAATATGAAGAGGAAGTCCATGAAAACGAATCGACGTATTGGATGAAGTTTGAGCTGATATGGCGCGACTATTTTCACTACTCTATGATAAAATATGGCTCTCAACTTTTTCAGCTGGGAGGTATTCAGCAGAAGGATCTCAGGAAAAGCACTCATCAGGCTACATTTGATAAGTGGGCCAACGGTGAGACCGGCATACCGTTCATTGACGCAAATATGAGGGAGCTGAACCAAACAGGATATATGAGCAACCGGGGACGCCAAAATGTGGCTAGTTTTCTCGCTCAAAATCTGAATTTCGACTGGCGGTGGGGAGCTGCCTATTTTGAATCCAGGCTGTTGGATTATGATGTGTGCAGCAACTGGGGAAACTGGGCCTACAACTCAACGGTGGGCCACGATCCAAGGAATCGATATTTCAATATCATCAACCAGGCCGGAAAATACGATAAGAAAGGCGAATATGTACGGCACTGGCTGCCTGAACTAAAGGAGCTGCCGAAGGAATTTATTCATGAACCCTGGAAGATGACGCCCGATCAGCAAGAGCTCTATAACGTGAAGCTGGGTTCTGATTATCCTGAGCCAATGATTGATCTGGAGAAAAGCTATGAACGAATTCGAAATGAAGAGTAGATCTTAATATGCATGGTTATTGATGCTGAACCGGGTTTTTCGTACTATATGTGTAAAATATGTGCTAAATGAATAATCAGCCAATCAGAGGCCGCGGTTCATCAACAAACCAGAGCCATCGTTTTACGGATGAAGAGATCGAATATGATCTCGATGAGAAGACCGGTCAGCTAAAAAAGCCCAGGCGGAAGATTCTAAAAGATCATACGAAAGGAATCATATCAACAAACAATAGTCCTGATATTCCTTTTGATGTAAGTGTTAATCCTTACAGGGGATGTGAGCACGGGTGCGCATATTGCTACGCGCGTCCGACTCATGAGTTTTTGAATATGTCGGCCGGACTCGATTTTGAAACGAAGATCGTAGCTAAATACGACGCACCAAAATTGCTGAGAAAAACATTGGCGACTGAATCGTGGAAACCCCAGGTTTTGGTCATGAGCGGAGTCACTGATCCGTATCAGCCTGTGGAAAAAGAGCTTAGGATTACCCGCCAGTGCATTGAAGTTCTGGCTGAAGCCCGTCATCCGTTGGTCATCATTACCAAAAATTATGGTGTCACCCGCGATATTGATCTGCTAAAACAACTGGCAAATGAGAACGCGGTGCGGGTTGTTCTCTCAATTACGAGTCTTCAAAAAGAGTTGATCGGTACACTTGAGCCAAGAACGAGCCGCCCAAAGAAGCGACTGCAGGCGGTACGAGAACTTTCATCAGCAGGTATACCGGTGCAAGTGAACATTGCTCCCATCATACCGGGGCTAAATGATGATGAAATAGTACCCATCATGGAAGCCGCAAAAGAAGCAGGGGCAGAATCTGTATCTTACACGATTCTTCGGCTTCCTTACTCAGTGAAAGATATTTTTCTGAAATGGCTGGAAGATCATCAACCCAACCGTAAGCAGAAAGTGATCAACAAGCTCAGAAGCCTGAAGGATGGACAACTGAACAGATCTGAATTCGGTGAGCGATTCAGGGGCAAGGGAGCATATGGCGAGCAGATCCGGCAGCTGGTGGATATTCATAGTAAAAGGCTGGACCTTGGAAAAAAGAGAGAACCCCTCAACTGCAGCGCATTCCGTCGACCTGCAAATGGTCAGCTCGGACTTTTTTCAAATTAATGAGTAATAGAAAAAACTGCCGGGGAACCATCGCTAAGATAATTAGGCACAATCCATTACATCTCTTAACTTCAGGTAGCTTAAGCCGGTTGCTGAGTTGACGTTCTATAAACTATACCTGGCAATGAATTTATGAGGTCTGAATGTAAGCAACCATACTTCTGTTAACGATAACTGAAAATCTTAACCAAAAATTAGTCAATATGTCTGCTGTTAATTCTACAATGCTCGAACTCGGAACCAAGGCACCTAAGTTCTCTTTGGAAGACGTAATTTCTGGAAAAACATATGATCTCAAAAAATTTCGTGGAAATAAGGCGCTGCTGGTAATTTTTATTTGTAACCACTGCCCATATGTGAAGCTTATCAAAGAGTCGCTGGTTGAGTATGCAACAGACTACATGCCTAAAGGAGTTGGTATAGTTGCGATCAGCTCAAATGATGTAGTAAATTATCCACAAGATGCACCTGATAAGATGAAAGAAGATGCTGAAGCATTTGGCTATCCCTTTCCATATTTATATGATGATACGCAGGAAGTTGCCAAAGCTTATAAAGCAGCCTGTACCCCCGATCTGTTCTTATTTGATGAAGCTTTGGAGCTGGTATACAGGGGGCAATTTGATGATGCCCGACCGGGTAACGATATAGAGCCAACAGGTAAAGATCTGCGGGAAGCCACGGATAAAGTTCTCTCTGGAGAAATGGTTCCTGAAGATCAGAAACCAAGCATTGGCTGTAATATAAAATGGAAAGAAGGTAACGAACCCGATTACTTCGGATAAAACGAGCCATATGAGTTTAGATATAGCAGGGTTACGAGAAAACTACACACGTGGTGGACTAAAAGAAGATGATCTTATTGAAGATCCGGTCATCTTTTTCAAAAAATGGCTTGAGGAAGCCATTGAATCGAAAGTGGCTGAACCAAACGCGATGTCGCTCGCAACGGTAGCCGAAGATGGTACGCCAAACTCCAGGATCGTTTTATTGAAGGAAGTTGGTGAGCGAACCATCCGATTTTACACCAATTATGAAAGCAGGAAGGGAAGTGATCTGAAGACTAATCCGTTCGCAGCAGTTAGTTTTTGGTGGCCTGAACTTGAGCGGCAAGTTAGAATTAAAGGATCCATCAAAAAGGTGAGCCGGGAAGAATCAGACGAATATTTCCAAAGCAGACCACGCGAGAGCATGCTGGGTGCCTGGGCTTCGAAACAAAGCTCTGAAGTTGTAAACAGAGAGAAGCTCAGAGAAGCGTACGAAAAGGTATCCAAACGGTTTAAAAACACAACGATTCCCACACCCGGCTTTTGGGGCGGTTTCGATATTTATGCAAACGAAATTGAGTTCTGGCAGGGCCGGCCATCACGCTTGCATGATAGAATTTTGTACACGTATGGAAATGATACCTGGAAATTCAAAAGATTGCAGCCTTAATATTTGATGGGTAAAAATAAGCTTCAGCGTTATTCGGACAATCAAGTTTTTGATAACGTTCTGGAACACACAGACTTCAGTGATGAAAATCCGGCACCCAAAGGTAAATGGGCAGGGGAAATCTTTGAAAACAACAATCCTATAGTTGTAGAACTCGCCTGTGGTAAAGGGGAGTATACCACGTCACTGGCAAAAAAATGTCCGGATAAAAACTTTATCGGGATAGATATAAAAGGCGACAGGATATGGAAAGGAGCCATACGTGCTCAAAATAAAGAGTTAGATAACGTTCGGTTTTTGAGATGCTTCATTGATCATCTCGAGCAATTCTTTGCGGCCGAAGAGATAAGTGAAATATGGATCACATTTCCGGATCCCTACCTAAAAAAGAGCAATTCAAAAAAGCGACTCACCTCACCTAAGTTCCTTGGTATTTATCGAAAGGTGGCTGCGAAAGATGCGGTCGTACATTTGAAAACAGATTCAGAACCACTTTTTCGCTTTACCAATGAGGTGATCGATGAACAAGGATTGACTGTCATCGAGAAAATAAACGATCTGTATGCTCGATCCGAAATGAAGGAAGAACTCCGCGTAAAAACATACTACGAACAAAAACATCTTGAGAGAGGCCGTACAATTCAATACGTGCAGTTTTTATTGAATCCTTAATTATACGGCTTCAGCTATTGACTTTTCCCTTGAAAATGATAAATTGATGATATTCACTTAACACTGTTAACCTGCACGCCATGTCTCTCAGGGAAGATATTTTAGAAGTCAGCCGAAATCTGCTCGTCAAAGACGGGTTCGGGAAAATGTCTATGCGAAAAATAGCAAATCGGGCAGGCGTATCTGCCACAAGCATCTACCTTCATTTTCAGAATAAGGATGAGCTGCTGCTCGCACTTATTGAATCAAGCATCGCTAAGCTATCGTCAGCCCTTGAGAAAAACCTGACCGATTCGGACGATTCAATTACGAAACTTGAGAAAATGGCCCGGTCATTTGTGGATTTTGCTCTTGAGAATCCTCAGGAATATGAAATCATCTATATGGTTCGTCCGGAGGAGATGCCTAAATTTCCAAGAGAGAAGTTTCAGCAAATCCGTAAGATTTATGAGTTGCTTGCAGATATTATCAGTGAAGGGAAACGGAAAGGCGCCCTTAATGTTGACGACCCGCTCATGAGTTCCTATATGATATGGGCACAACTACATGGAGTTGCCTCCGTTATTATTAGCAGAAGGCTTGATACACGAATTCCTGATGAAGAATTCGTGAGTCAGGCTGTAGATCATATTATTCAGGGATTTATATCACAAAAAACACCGGTGTAAAGGAGATTACTATTATGGAATCACTAATTCAGGAAGTCGCATTTTTTTCAGAGTTGTCCAACTGGACAACCTGGGGCAGCATAGTCGCAGTTTTATTGGTACTTAGCTATACAGGTGCACCGCTCATACTTTGGGCTTTGCTCGGGTTGGTAGCGCTTGCAGGATTTGGAGCACCCGTCTGGCTAGTGGCTACATACATTGTTCTCGCAGGCATATTCAATATTAAACCGGTTCGGCGAACGCTCTTTTCCGGTCCAATTATGAAGCTGCTCGATGCACTGAATATTCTGCCTGCAATCTCTGAAACTGAACAAACTGCTATTGATGCCGGTACGGTCTGGGTAGAGGGGGAGCTTTTCTCAGGAAGCCCTGACTTCAAAAAGATGATGAACGAAGATTATCCTGATTTTACTGAGGAAGAACAAGCCTTTCTTGACGGCCCGGTTGAAGAGATATGCTCGATGGTAAGTGATTGGGATGTTTTTCAGCGACGTGGTTTTGATGATAAAACGTGGAAGTATCTCCGTGAAAAAAGATTCTTTGGATTGATCATACCTGAGGAATATGGCGGATATGGGTTTTCAGCCAATGCCCACAGCGCAATTGTTGCTAAACTCGCCTCACGTTGCGGTCCGCTGGCTACAACTGTGATGGTTCCCAACTCTCTGGGACCTGCTGAACTGTTGATGCATTATGGAACAGACGAACAAAAAAATCACTATCTGCCACGCCTGGCTACCGGTGAAGAGATCCCTTGTTTTGCGCTGACCGAACCCAATGCAGGTTCTGATGCAGGGGCGATGCAGAGTACGGGTGAAGTTGTGATGGGCGATAATGACCAGCTCTATCTTAAACTCAACTGGGATAAACGATATATTACACTTGCAGCTATTTCGACGGTTATCGGACTCGCCTTTAAACTATCCGATCCAAATGAGTACTTAGGAAAGGGCAAACATCTTGGAATTACCTGCGCTCTCGTACCAAGCGATACTGAAGGGGTTGAGTTAGGAAAACGTCACGATCCGCTCGGTGTTCCGTTCTACAACTGTCCGACTCGCGGTCATGACGTGACAGTGCCGATAGACGCAATTATTGGAGGTAAAGAAGGTGCCGGAAATGGCTGGCGAATGTTGATGGAATCCCTGGCCGTAGGTCGCGGTATTTCACTTCCGGCTCAGTCTATTGGCGGAGCCCGAACAGCATTTCGTGCAGTCGGTGCTTATTCTGCAATACGTAAACAATTCGGTCTCAACATCGGAAAATTTGAAGGTATTGAAGAGCCAATGGCCAGGATTGGTGGCTACACATACCTGATGGATGCCGCCCGAAGCTATATTTGTGGTGCACTCGATCAGGGTGCAAAGCCAGCGGTTATTACAGCTATTGCTAAATATAATTTTACTGAACTGGGCCGCGAAATTATCAACGACTCAATGGATATTGTGGGTGGTGCCGGCATTTCCCGAGGTCCACGCAATATATTTGCCCACAGCTACATCGCTACTCCTATTGCGATCACGGTTGAAGGCGCAAATATTCTTACCAGAACACTTATGATCTTTGGTCAGGGCGCCATCAGAAGTCATCCATACGCGCTCAAGGAAATCAATGCGCTGATGGATAAAGATGTGAAAGCGTTTGATGAAGCCTTTACCAGTCACCTGGGGCATGTAGTTAAGAATATGAGTCGCTCATTGCTGCTCACCCTTACACGAGGCCGATTGGCAAGTGCTCCTTCCGGCGGACCTGCTGCGAAATACTACCGTAAGCTTGCATGGGCATCCGCATTGTTTGCGTTTATGTCTGATATAGCTCTCGGTTCGTATGGCGGAGCGCTGAAAATGAAAGAAAAACTTGCCGGACGGTATGCAGATATACTTAGCTGGATGTTACTGGCAACTGCAACGCTGAGACGATTTGAAGCCGAAGGACGGCGTGAAGAGGATCGTATCTTCTTTGAATGGTCGATGCAGCACGCGTTTTATCGAATCCAAACCGCATTCGACGAGATTTATAACGAAATAAGTGTGCCCGGTTTGAGTTGGGTATTCAGAGGACCCATTGCTCTTTGGTCACGGATCAACAGAATCGGCAAGAAGCCATCTGATAAACTCGGTCACAAAGTGGCACAGGCTATGCAGCAGCGGGGAGATCAGCGGGACCGTATGACATCCGGGATCTACATCAATAAGTCGACGGATGAAGCGATGGGCAAATATGAACACGCCATGAAACTTTCAGAAGAGTCCTACCCGATTTATAAAAAGCTTTATAAGGCAACAAAAGCCCGAAAGATCAAAAAAGCACCTGTACTCGAACAGATTGAGCCTGCTCTGGAAGCAGGAATCATTGAAAAACAGGAGGCTGAAAAAGTTAGGGCTGCTGAAGAAGCACGCTATGACGCCATACTGGTTGATGAATTTACTCTTGATGAATATAATGAGAGTGCGATTGATCCTTCAAAATCTACAGGAATGGGGATGGATAAAGAGAAGAATCCACTTATGGCCTGATAGGTCAAGTCTTATATAGTTGCTATGTTTACTAAACGCCCGATCTAAAGTCGGGCGTTTTTTTAGTTATTATCCGAATGAAGAGTTTCCGCTTTCTTTGCTGAAAACAAAATACCCTTAATCATTGCAGAGCTGAAGCCGCTGTGTTCCATTTCGTTGAGTCCGGCAATCGTACAGCCACGGGGCGTCGTCACCCGATCAATTTCAAATTCCGGGTGATTATCCTTATCGGCCAGAAGAGATGCGGCTCCTTTTGCGGTTTGTGCCGCCATTTTCAAAGCTTCATGAGCATGAAAGCCAATTTCAGTGCCGCCTTGTGAAGCTGCACGAATGGATCTTAGGAAAAATGCAATTCCGCAGGCACAAAGGGCTGTAGCCCCCGTCATCTGCTCTTCCAGAATCGTTACAGTTTTACCTACGGTATCAAAAATGTCCGTGGTTGCTTTAACAATATCTTTGTCATTTGAATCAGAACAAATGCAGGTCATCGATTCACCAATCGAAATTGCGGTATTTGGCATAGCGCGTACAATATTGATCTCATGACCTAAATGAGCTCTGATGCTTGAAATATCGACACCGGTTACGACCGAGATGAGGAGATGTTTGTCAGCGTTCAGAAAATCTTTTATCTGATCAAGCAGATCATCGAGCTGACCAGGTTCTACCGCCACAATAACAATATCAGATCTCTTGATCGCTTCTTCATTGCTTTTGGTGATATGAAATCCGTGCTCTTTATAAGATTCCAGCAGTTCAACCCGACGGCGTGTCATTGTTATGGAAGGGGCATCGTATTTACTGGATTGAGCAAGGCCCGTTGCAATTGCAGTACCAAGGTTTCCGGCTCCGAGTATGGCGATTTTTTTATTCATAGTCACAAATTTATGGGATCAATAAGTAATGCATCTCGTAATAAACACAATTGATTGAAAGATTGCAGAAAATTATTGAGAATCTGGTACTTCAAATTAAAAGCGCTTTTATCAGTTCATTAATATAAAAGTGAATTACTGTCGAAAATAACTTGAACAGGAAGCCATAGATAGCTAACATAATTAGTTTGAATCAAGTCTTTAAATAAATAGTTATATGCAAGTTTTGAAATTTGGTGGTTCCTCAATGGGGACGGCTGAATCAATTTCAAACGTACTTAATATTGTTGGGCAACGCGCTGAAAAAGGCTCCGTTGCTGTTGTAGTTTCCGCGATGAAAGGAGTGACCGATCAGCTTGTAGAAACGTGCGATCGTATGGAGCAATCATCGTTTGATTATGAGGATGTTATAAATGTTCTGGAGAAACGTCATTTTGAAATTGCCAGGACCATGTTGCCGGCGCAGGAGCAAAGTGATCTTATCACTGAGCTAAAAATGCTGCTGAATGAACTTGAAGACGTTCTGCAGGGTGTATCGCTTGTGCAGGAAATCACTCCTAAAACCCGTGATTTTGTAATGGGATTTGGTGAGCGGCTGTCCGCAAAAATTCTTACCCATCTCGTTAAAAGCCGCAAAATTGACGTTGAATATTCAGACGCACGTTCATTCATTGTTACAGATTCGCGTTTCGGTAACGCAAGAGTTGATCTCGGAATCACCTATGAAAAAATAAGATCCTATTTTGATATCTCCGGCGATCCCAAAGTATTCGTTGTAACAGGATTTATTGCGGCTAATAAGAAAGACCTTTCTACCACACTGGGACGCGGAGGATCTGATTACACAGCCGCGCTAATCGGAGCTGCCCTTAATACAGAGCTGATTGAAATCTGGACGGACGTAAATGGGTTAATGACGGCCAACCCTGTAAAAGTAAAGCGTGCGTTTCCGATCCATGAAATCTCTTATGAGGAGGCAATGGAACTGTCTCACTTTGGCGCAAAAGTAATTTACCCGCCGACGCTGATTCCTGCCTTGAAGGCTCAGATTCCGATAGTCA
>Ga0102937_1001554_pt1 | contig 10440 bp, 10 predicted proteins | sample SalPonR2_B_D1_MG_FD_78213 | JGI IMG/M metagenome (GOLD analysis project Ga0102937, IMG submission 78213) | Salt pond soil microbial communities from South San Francisco under conditions of wetland restoration - Salt Pond MetaG R2_B_D1_MG | ecosystem: Environmental > Aquatic > Marine > Intertidal... | reverse complement strand
CCAGGATTCGGGCCTCACTAAGTTCAACCTATTACGCTTTTCTAAACACTGAAAGAGAAAATCACAATAAACCTAAAGCTTCGAATCCAAAAAACGCCCAGACCAGGATTCGAACCTGGGAGTCCATAGGACCACGCTCTCCAAGCGTGCGCAATAACCACTCTGCCATCTGGGCTTAAAATTATAGAAATAATTTACTTTTTAAAACTTCTTTAGTATTTATTTAGTATTTAAAATAGTTTTCACAACATACCTATTAAGTTTTTCTTTTTCTTTAAAATCTCTTTTTTTAGTTTTCAATTTTTTATTTTCAGGTATTTTTTTAAAACTCTTTTCAATAAAATTAATTATTTTTTGTTTTGTTTCAATAACTTTGCCTTCACTTTCATTTTTCTTAATCACACAAGTATTAAAAAAATCCTGTATATATTTTGGAAGATATGGAATAATCTCTGAATAAGGAAGAGGAGGTAATTTTTTATTTTTTTCAATATATCTTGAACATGCAATACCTCTTAATACATAAAGATATTTTTTACAAGAGCTTTTTTTCTTTTCTTTTATGTATTTCCCATAATTTTGTTTAGCCATTCTTAAATAGTGTATTTTCAAAAAATCCAGAGAACAACCCTTATCAAAAATCTGTTTAAGTGTCTTCCTTATTTCAGAGTCCTTATATATAATAGGGCTTCTCAACCATTCAGCTATTTGTGGATTTGATTTTAACATTAGAGAAGCAAATTTTTTAATATCCCAACTTTCAATATCCAAATCTCCTTCCATATAATTTATTTGTTTTTTAGTTTCATCTAAACCTAAGTAATCTTCTTTATTACTAATATGCATACACCTTATATCATAATCAGAATCTTTAGAAGCAAATTTCCAGGCCCTTGAACCAGATTCTATTGCCCAAATGATTTTTACATTATATTTTTTTTCAAGTTCTTTTATTTTGTCTAAAATTTGTTTTTTCATTATTATTTAATAAAAAAAGGTTTTAATTAAGTTTTTGATTGTTTAACTCTCTCAAAGTTATAAAGTTTTATAAATAATGTTTTAGATTTTTTATTTATGGAATTAATTTTAGGTATTGATGATGCTGGTAGAGGGCCTGTTGTAGGCCCAATGGTTTTAGCAGCTTGTTTGCTTGATGATAAATCTGCTAAAGAACTTAAGAGAATGGGTGTAAAAGATAGTAAAGATTTAACTCATAAAAGAAGAGAATTTCTTTCTGAGAAGATAAAAGAAAAAGCAGAGGCATATGAGGTAACACTCGCTTCACCTCTAGATATAGACAATAGCCTTGAAAATGGAAAAAATCTTAATGAATTAGAAGCTAAAAAAACAGCAGAATTGATTAACAAAATAAATAAGGGTTTTAAAAAAATAAAAGTAATAGTAGATTGTCCTTCGATAAGCAGAGTAAAATGGAGAAATTCTGTTTTAATGAAAATAGAAAATCTTTCAAATCTTGAAATTGTTTGTGAACATAAAGCAGATAGGAATCATATTCCTGTTGCTGCAGCTTCAATACTAGCTAAATCAGAAAGAGAAAAAGAAATGAAAATAATAAGAGAAAAATTTGGAGATGAAGTTGGTTCTGGTTACACTTCTGATGATATAACAAGTAAGTTTGTTGAAGAAAATGCAGAGAAACATAAAGATGCAGGTATATTTAGAAGAACATGGCAAACATGGAAAATTTCCTTTCAAAAGAAAATCCAGAGAAAACTTTAATTTAATATATGTTTTTGAAAAAAGAAATTCTTTTAAAATAAAGAAAATTAGAATAATTAATGGGATTTAAAGACAATCTCGTAAAAAATATTAGTTATTTTGCTTTAATAGGTTCTTTATTCTTTTATTCTTCAGGGTGTAAAAACAAAAATAAAGGAAATTCAGATTATGTTCCTGCAACTGTAACCAGAGAGATGGGAAGAATTCCAGATGACCCTTATGGGAATGTTAAATATTCAAATATCCCTTATGTATTAAAGATTAAAACAAAAAATAATGAAAAATATACTCTCTCATTATATGGGAATGGTTTTGGAGGAAATTCTTTAGAATATCTTGAGGATAAGATAGAAAAAGGAACAAAGATAAAAGTTTCAAAAAAATCACTTGAATCAAGACAAGTAGGAAACGACCAAATAGGTTTTATACATACAAGTAAGGTGAAATTAGATTAGTTTTTTATACCCAAAGCATTTTTAAATACAACATATTTACCTTAGATATGGATCCTAGTAAAAATCACATTCCTGGAATGGAACCAAATAAAAATTATTCTTCTAGCAATAATAATGCAAATTCTTCTGTTCAAAATCAGGAAAAGACTGAAAATCAGCAAAAAAAACAACCATCTAAGGAAGAAATGGAAAAAATAAAAAAAGATTTAGAAAAAATTAAGACTTTTTTAAATAAAAAATACAAATATATACAGGGAATAGGAATTCTTCCACAACAATCAATACCTCAATTTATTGAAGAAGAAGAGGCTCCAAAAGAATCTGAAAATCACACTCATTTATTAGTTTTGATTCCAGAAGATAAGAAAAAGAATTTAGAAAAAATAAAAAATGAAACACTTGAAGAATTAAAAAAAACAGAACATGATGTTTGGTTACATGTAAAACCTGTAACAGAAATATGGGAATATTGTTTAGATTCTAAATTTGAATTATTTAGTGCAATTGCAATGGCTTACCCATTATACGACAAAGGCATTTTTGGAGCATTAAGAGTTTCTGAAATACATAAATCTCTTGTTTTACAAAAATTTGAGAAATATATTGTTTCTTATGTTTTAGGTGGAAGCCTGATAAGAGGAGATGCAATAAAAACTTCTGATGTTGACGTCTTTATAATAATTAATGATACAGATGTAAAAAGAATGCCAAGAGTGGAATTAAAAGAAAGATTAAGAAGTATTATTTATCAGTATGTTTCAGAAGCAGCATCAATGGCAGGAGTCCAGAATAAACTTGAACCTCAGATTTATTTATTAACTGATTTTTGGGAAGCTGTTAAAGACGCTCATCCCGTAATCTTTACTTTTATAAGAGATGGTGTTCCAATTTATGATAGAGGTACTTTTATGCCTTGGAAATCTCTTCTAAAAATGGGTAAATTAAAACCCTCTCCAGAAGCTATTGATATGTTTATGTCAATGGGAGATAATACAAGGAAAAGAGCAGAAAGAGCTTTATTAGATATTGTTATACAGGATATTTATTGGGGGGTTATAACTCCTTCTCAGGCATTATTAATGTTATATGGAAGTCCACCGCCAACACCAAAACAAGTTGTTCCAGATATGAAAAAGATATTTCATGAAAAAGAAAAGATGCTTGAAAAGAAGTATATAGACATACTAGAAGAAATTGTTGTAAAATATTATAAAGGGTTTGAACATGGAAAAGTAAAAAAAGTTTCAGGAAAAGAAGTAGATAAACTACTTGATGATATGGAAATATATACTAAAAGATTAAAGGAATTAAGAGGTCAAATAGAAAAAAGAGCCCAGGAAAAAACAATAGAACAGTTGTATAATGATATAATGGATTTATTAAAACCCATCACAGGAATGAAATCTCAGAATTCTGTTTTAGAGCACTTTGAAAAAGATTTTGTTAAAAAAGGCAAATTTTCAAATCAACATTTAAGAACTTTGAAGGATATTATTAAAGCAAGAGACGAATTCAAAAAAGGAAAGACAAGTTCCCATAAAATTGAACAAGCAAGAAGAAAAGGAGGGACATTGGTTAATGATCTAATAGAATATTCTCAGAGATGCGAATTAGCTTCTTTAGAAAAAGGAAAAATAAATCTTAAATACAAAGGAAAAAATAAGGAAAGTAAAACACAAGAGAAAATTGCAAGTTTAATAAATTGCGAAGACGCATCTTATTTATTTAAAGAAGATAAAATACTAAAATTAACTAATAAAGTACAGGAAACAAATCTTGAAGAAGCTAATAAAGCAATTGAAAAACAGAAAAAATCATCCAAAGAAGTTAAAATAAAACCAGAAATTTTTGATTTACTTAAAAAAGAGTTAGGTGATTATGAAATTATTTTTGAATAATACCAGTAATTTTTTGTAAAAATTAAAAATCTTTATAAATAAGTAAATATATTCTCTTATAAATAAAATTAAGATAAAAGAGATGTTTAAGTTTAATAGGTCTTTAGGGTTGTTTATATTGTTAGGATTGTTTTTATTAGTTTTTTCTTTAAGCTTTGTTTATTCAGATTATTCTATTGGAGAAAACAAATCTTCTGATTTTTCAAAAACAGAATATGGTCCAAATAAAGAAATAAAAGGATGGATAAACATCAGTTTTGATAATCACCCTTTAGATAGTTTGATTCTGGATGATAAAGGAAAAAATATAACTCTTTATAATTTAATAAAAAATTCTTCATTAAATGAGAATTTTGGAAACTATACCTGTACTTTTCCTGATTGTGAACCTTTTTATGGGACAAGGGAGAGTGGACAAACAGAACAATCATTTACATTGGAAAAAAACCAATCTGCTATTTATGGAATGGAATTCAATAGTAATATTTCAGAAATTTATTCAATTGGTTTTGATATAACTTCAGATGCTCCTAAAAATTGTCAAAACCAGATAGAAGTAGATTTTTTTGATAACGAGAAAATCGATGTAATAAATAAAGAAAAAATAAATGAAGATTGTGAAAAAAGATATGGTTGTTTTAATAATTCTGTTTCTCAAGGAGAATTAAATGATTATATTATCAATGACAATTCCTTAATCTATTGTCAGAAAATAAATATTTCAAGATCTCCCGGAGTTAATTTAGGAGCATGGGTAAAAAAAGAATCTGGTCCTATTAACTTGAATATGCGTTTATATGATAAAGAAGGAACAAAAATTGATGAGTGTGCATTACCTAGTCCTTCTGAATCAGGTTCAGAAATAGATTGTCCTATAAACCATACTTTTGGAGAAAAAGAAGAAACATACTATGCTTGTATTTTAGGGACAGGCTTAAATGAGAATAGTAAAGCTTTAATAAAAGGATATAGTGATAAGAAAAAATGTGGCTCTCCAAACACCCCAAATTCATTTAATTCTGTTGCAGCATATAAACTGTTTGCAATTGAAAAAAAATTCAATAATGTTGGTTTATTAAGCATAGAAAATAAATTTTCTAATAAAAAAGAGATTGCAAATGAAACTAAAAATTATATAAAACAAACTTATGGAAATCTTGATTGTTCTGATAGTCCCTGTATAGTCCCAATCAAGATTAATTCTAATGTTTATAACCAGGAAATATCACTAAACAACCTTGATGTAGATATACAAACAAGTACAGGATCCCCTGTTATAGATAAATTCTATAATGTAGTAACAACTTCTTCAGGTATTTCTTCTGATTATGGTAAATTATATATTAATGAAGGTAATTTTTTGACTCCTGAAGAAACAGGAAATTTTACTTTTGAACTTATTTTAAAAACAGGAGACTCTGAAGAAGAAATATTATCAAAAGAATTAACTGTAGTAGAAATACCTGAAATCTTGTCTCTGACCCCTCTAGAAGTACCAACATCCATACCTACAAATTTTAAGGTAAATATAGACTCTTCAAGTGAGATAGTTCGTTATAAATGGGATTTTGGAGATAATTCTACAAAGATTACAACTAAAAATAATGTTACACATACATATAATGCTACAGGGAATTATACAATTTTAGTAAATATAACAGACCAACATAGTAAGAAAAATTCCAAAAGTTTTAGGATAACCGCCACCCCTCCAAGAGATATGCTTGAGAATATGCTTATTCAGAAAAAAGACAACTTAAAGGAGATTGAAAATGATTTACAGTCTTTTGCAGACTTTGAAAAAGATATGATAAAAAAACAAATAAATTTTGAAAATAATAAAAAAGCTTTAAACGAAGTTGATAATGATTATACAGGAGATAATACAGACGAGGAGATAACCTCTTTAGCACAAAAATTAGTTGGTGTGAATTTTCCCTCTAGTATTAGTGTAATTTCATCAGGAGAAGACCTTTCATATTATCCTGAAGAAGATTATATCGAACCAGAAATTTTAAGCTATATTACAAATGAAAGCTATAATTGGGAAAATAAAGAAAAATATGTTTCAAATATTAATAGTTGGATTATTTCAAATACAGAGCATAAAATATCTTATAAAAAAGTGATTATTCAAAAAGAAGAAGATTCAGATAATCTTAATTTTTTAACAATTTCAATAAATAAAAAACCAGAAGGCTCTTTATCAGATTATTACTTTGTTATGAAGAAATTAGGAGATCTTGCATTTAATAATATCCAAGAATCAGATGTAGAAAATGAAAATTATATTTATTCAAAATTAAGTGGGAGCAATTCAATTTCTTTTTCAACAAAAGAAGAAGTTGAGTTTAATAATATCCCTTACTTTATTTCACCTGATTTAGGAACTTTTGGAATAAATAACACAACTACAGATGAACCAGAAGAAAAAAGCGGAATAGATAAAAAGTGGATTTGGTACTCAGCAGGAATTTTAGGTCTTGCTATATTGGGTTTTGTGGGTTATTATTTCTTACAAAGATGGTATGATAGAAAATATGAAGACACATTATTTAAAGATAAGAACAAGTTATATAATCTTGCAAATTATGTAACAAGAGCAAAAGAAAAGGGGATATCTAATAAAAAAATAAAAGAAAACTTGAAAAAATCCAACTGGTCTAATGAACAGATTAATTATATTATGAAAAAATATGCTGGTAAAAGGACAGGTCTCCCAAGATTATTTGGAAGTAAACCCAAAAAACCTAAAAACTAAATTTAAAAATAGAAAAACGTTTATAAAAAGAAAAATATAACTAATAACATGGTAATGAAAAAATTCAAAAAATTCTTTAGAAAGATAATCTCAAACTTTTTTAAAAATAAAAAAGATGTTAAACTGGGTTTTTATGGCCCCCCAAATGCAGGTAAAACTTCTCTTGCTAATAGAATTTGTAAGGATTTTACTGGAGAAGAGATTGGTTCTGTTAGTAAAGTTCCCCATGAAACCAGAAAAGTTCAATTTAAAGAAAAGGTAGACATAGAATATAAAGGCAAAAAAATGACTTTTAAGATGGTTGATACTCCTGGGATTGCTACAAAAATAGATTATGAGGATTTTATGAAATATAAGGTTAAAAAGTCAGATGCTAAAAAAAGAGCCAAAGAAGCAACTCAAGGAGTTGTAGAGAGTATCAAATGGCTTGAAGATATGGATATGGTGGTTGTAGTTTTAGATGCTACAAAAAACCCTTACAATCAAGTTAATATAACTATTTTGGGAAATCTTGTTGCAAGAAAAATACCTGTTCTAATTGTTGCAAATAAAGTAGATTTAAAAAAAGCAGACATAAAAAAAATAGAAGCAGCATTTCCAGATTATCCTGTTGTAGGGATTAGTGCAAAATATGGAAAGAATTTTGAAGACTTTTATAATAGTTTATTTAAAACTTCAAAAAAAGCAAAAAAATAATAGATAAATAAAATGGCTAAAAAACCTAAAAAAAAGAAAAAGGGTCTAGGAAAGATAAAAGGATTTTCAATGAGGTTTCTTCCTTATTCTGAAATAAGAGATTTAAATAGTGACGAGAGAATTAAAAAAATCTTAGATATTTGTCTAAAAAATAATATCATAATTTTACAGGGAAGATTAAGGCCAGAAGAAGAGAGCAGACTTATTGGAGACACAATGGCTATGATTGGGCATGTTAAAGATTTCAAGGGAATTGAATTAGCTGTTGTTTCTGAAAATAATAAAAAAGGATTTTGGGATAAATTAAGAGAAAGATTAATTAATACCTTGTCTAAAGGAGATTTAGGAGCAGTAACAATAATTGGACCAGCAACAGTTGTTAAAGAGATTAAAAGAGATCCTAAAAAAATAGAATTAATGCTTAATAAATAATGCCTTTTTCTTCATGATTTTTAGATTATGGTTCTGATGTGTATAGTTTTTTAAATGCCTTAAAGGATTTGGATTATTATTTACATTATTAATTTCCATACATATAGTTTTTCAAAAAAAAGATTTTTTTCTGCAATTTTTGTTTTTTTAAAACCAGACCAATTAATATTTTTTGTCAGAGAGCTTGTTAAAATAAAAATTATTCCTTTTTTATTTAAATATCCCTTAACTTGTTCTAAAAAAGAGTTAATTATTTCACCTCCCTTCTTACCTCCTGTTGTTATTTTTTTTGAATCTTCTGGTTCTTTTTTATTTTTGTCTTCTGGAAGATAAGGAGGATTAAAAATGATTATATCAAATTTCTTTTTCTTATTTATGTTGGAGAAAATGTCTGATTCAATTGAATTAAAGCCCTTTTTTCTGCATTTTTCAACTGCTTTGGGATTTATGTCACAAGAATAAATATTATTTTTATTGATTCCTAATCTCTCAAGTGTTTCTAGTTGTATTCCTCCCCCACATCCCACTTCAAAATAACATTTGTCTTTATAGTTTTCTATTATTTTTATTTCTTTTTTTAAGATATCTGAAAGAAAATAAGAATCCTCTGAAGGATGATAAATTTCATAGTTTCTTCTCATTTTACAAATTGTTTGCTATATTGTTAGCAACCTTATTTCCGAATACACTTTCCATTATTTTAATTATCTCCTCTCTAAATAAAAGAAAACCAATTAAAAGTCCACCCGCAATAACAACAAGAGTTATTATTATTGCAATTATTATATTTCTTCCTTTGTGGGATTTATATTCTGAAACATTTTGTTTTGTTTTTGGTTTTTCTTTTTTCTTTGGTGTTTTATTTTTCTCTCTTTTTTCTTTTCTTCTGGTTTGTCTTTTTGTTCTTTTGTTTCTTCTACAAATTTTTCTTTTTTGCTTTTAACATATCTGGCAGCTTCTTCAATCTCATTTCTATCATATCCTGCATTGTAAAAACTTATCATAGCATCATCTACAGAATAACCCCTATTAACTGCAATTTCAATTCCCCCAACAATTTCTTGATTAACCATTATATTTTTAACACCTTTCCATTAGAAGATAAATGTGCTGTTTCTTGAAATTTGTATCCTAATTCATCAGAAGCCATTGTAATTAAAGGAGTCTCTTTTTGTAAAGATCCATGAGCTGATATAATATGTTTTGGTTTAACAAATTCAATCATATCCCTTAAATCTTCTCTTCCTCCATGACCTGATACATGTAAGTCTGTTTGTAATCTAACACCATTTGACTTTAATTTTTTATCAAGTTTTGCTCTTGCATTTATGTGAACAGGAACAGGGATTATGCTTGAAGAAAATAACACATGGTCTCCTGATTTGAAATTAAAAGGGGTTTCACCATTAACAACTCTGTCTAAAATGCTTCCTGATTCTCCCTGATGCCCTGTACATACAATTAAATATTTTCCTCTTTCTTTTTCAACTTTTTTCAGGAAAGAGTTTATTTGGCTTCTGTATTTTAATAATTTTATATCGTTTTTAAACGGACATATTCCTGTTTTAATTGCACAATTAACATATTTATGAAGACTTCTTCCAATAAAAACAATTTCTCTTTTTGTTTTTTTTCCATAATCAACAATACTTTTTAGTCTTGCAATATGTGAGGAAAAGGTTGTTACAAATAATGCAGAATTTTTGTCTCTTACATATGATAAACCTTCTTGTACAAGATTTCTTGCAATTCTTTCACTTGCTGTTCTCCTACTTGTATCAGAATATAGAGCATCAAGGGCCATTGCTTTTATTTTGTTGTTTTTCCCGAGCTCTTTAAGTCTTTTGTAATTTGAAGGTTTTCCCATAACAGGATGTTCATCAAATTTAAAGTCTAAAGCATAGAAAAATCCTCCTTCTTGGGTATGCCATACAGAAAAAACACATTCAGGAATAGAGTGTGTTGCATTAATAAATTCAATTTTTAATTTAGAATTTTTTCCTTTTATGTGATGTGTAGTATCTTTTTTTATTTTCTTTTTTTTATTTTTAATATTTATTCCTTCATCTTTTGCAATAGATTCCATCACCTCCATTGTAAAAGGGGTGGCAAGAATTTCTGCTTGAGGATATCTTCTTGCTAAGTAAGGAACAGAACCAACATGATCTAGATGTGCATGTCCTATAATTATAGCTCTTACTTTATTTCTCCACCCTAATTTATCAAGAACCAAATCATCAGGAAGTGCACCATAATTTCTTAATTTTTTTTCAGAATATGGTCCTTGCTCTCCCTTTTCCTGTAATTCAATTAGTGAAGGAAGATGAACTCCCATATCAAATATAATTACATCATCACCTGATTTAACAGCAGTCATATTCTTTCCAACTTCTTCGTATCCTCCAATTGTACAAATTTCCATAATAAAACCTCTTTTTTATAATTTATTTATAAAAAT
>Ga0102937_1001552_pt1 | contig 10441 bp, 8 predicted proteins | sample SalPonR2_B_D1_MG_FD_78213 | JGI IMG/M metagenome (GOLD analysis project Ga0102937, IMG submission 78213) | Salt pond soil microbial communities from South San Francisco under conditions of wetland restoration - Salt Pond MetaG R2_B_D1_MG | ecosystem: Environmental > Aquatic > Marine > Intertidal... | reverse complement strand
TGTCCAAGTGAACGGCGATGGTGATTTCCTTGACGCGGACAACGATGGAGTCAACGATCTTGGCGACAAGGGCGGTAAAAAGTCCTACCCTTGGCAATTTGCTGCCATTTACGAGATGGACGCGCTGGAACTGGCATTCGCTGTCGATTCGAACGACAACGCTTCCAGCGCCAGCAACGAAAACACCTATGGCCTGCGCGCCAGCTATGACATGGGTGATCTGCGTGTAACGGGTGAATACCATACCCGCAAAGACTCTTCAGACACCTATGGCGTAATCGGTTATTACAGCTTGGGCGCAAATCAGTTCGCGCTGTCGTACGAAGCGACCGTAGCTGACGATGCTGCCGATACTGAGACCAATACTGTAACCCTGCAGGCCGTGCACAATCTGTCCGACCACATGTATGTCTACTTTGAAGGCTACCTGGGTGGCGGTGACGACGGTGTTTACGGTGTTGCCGGCGAGAGCGAGCGCTCTATCGCCTCTGTTGGTGGTGTATACTACTTCTGATCAGCTGACCAGCTAGTCAATAAGTAGTCCAAAACCGGCGGCCTTCGGGTCGCCGGTTTTTTTTGTGTATGGTGATATCAGAATCCCAAGTCAGGAGAGGCTATCTATGGCCCGGGAACTGGAGATCAAACTCAGCATCGCGCAATCGGAACTTGATCGTGCCCTGGACTGGCTGCTGGGCCAGCCGGATACCGGGCAGTCCGAGACCCTGCAGTTGGCTAACACCTATTACGATACCCCGGAAGGCGATCTGAACCGGCAGAAAATAGCCCTGCGAATCCGCAGGATGGGTGACCAGTACATCCAGACCCTGAAAACCCGTGGGGAGTTTGTCAATGGTGCCCTCCAAAGGCAGGAATGGGAGTGGCCGTTAATGGGCACGCGTCTGCAGATGGGGCTGATTGCAGACACGCCTGTGGCACAAAGTGTTAACCCGGCAGAGTTGCGGCCAGTCTTCGAGACCAACTTTGAGCGCCGGGTGGTAATGATCGGGCAGGGCGAAAACCTGATTGAGGTGGCGATTGACTCCGGAGCAATCATTGCCGGGGGCCGGTCATGCCCGCTCCACGAGATAGAGTTCGAACTCAAGGCCGGAGATGCCTCGTCCCTGCTGGCCTGGGCAAGGCGGCTGGCCGAGGAAGTGCCGGTATTCCTGAATGTGATCAGCAAGGCCGAGCAGGGCTATTACCTCGCAGGCGTGTCATCTCCCGAGCCGGATCCTGCGAGCATACGCAGCATCTACGATTTCTTTCATTGCCTGAGCGCCTGCTGGCTACGCCGGACGAGTTTCCCGGTAGACAGGGCCGACTTTTCCGTGGTTCGTCATGCCGCCGAAGCCATGGGTGTAAAAGCGGATCTTGAAAAGCTTGTAGCTCAGCTTTCGTCGGATCAGCCTGTTAATGCGCTGATAGCCAGCGGCCTGCCGGGTCGGGTTCAGCTGGCGCTTGCGGGTTTTTCACCAACCTGATCCCGCGCGGCCTGCTCCTCCTGCAGGCTGTGCCATTTCCGTATAAACGCCCGGTAGCTGGTCAGAGCCTGCTCGAGGGTCTCCACGCTCGGGGTTTCGCTGGATTTCACCAGCACGATCAGGCCCTTCCCGTGAATTTCCTGGATGGTGTAGGGGTGACAGATGATTTCGTTATTGTTGTCTATATACGCCAGAGCAGTTCCGATGCCGTGGCGTATCAACGCGCTGACAATGTCGGCCCAGGTCAGGTCATCCAGTTCGATTTCGTAGCGGTGAGGATGATCCTGCTGGTAGTTGAAGAGGTCCTCCAGAACCTTCTCTGACCCGGGAGCAACGACAGAGCGCACCATGATTTCCGGATAGGTGCGCACCGGTCGCAGGATGGTTCTCACTCCCAGGGCTTTGAATCGTGCCCTGTTTTCGTCCCTCACGCATTCAACCGTGACGTGATGACAAAGATTGGATTCGCTCAATCGATGGGCGATATCAAAGGTCAGGCTGTCTGAAGCAGGGTCTGACTCGTCTGCGGCCAGCACAATGATGTGGCGGGCGCTGCCGGCATGTACCGCTTTGAATGCGGCGGGGTCGCTCCCGGAGCCATGAAAGTGGACCAGGCCCTGGTCGGAAAGCTCCGCTGGCAGTCCGTCCGGGAACTGCCGGGTCAGAATCATGATGGGGATGGTTTCGTAGCCGGGCACGGCTCGCATTTGCGAGGCAAAGCGTGAGAAGTACTGTTCGCCCCCTTTCTGCGGGGTATTGATAATCACGATGTGGTTTTGCATGGGGTATATCCAGCGTCCGGTTAAGATGCGTTCCCGGCGATAGAACCGGTATTCGATAAAGTCGCTGACGATCAGCGTCATAATGGTGATGGCCGCCACAAACATCATCAGGATCGTGCTGATTCGGCCAACAGTCGTTGCCGGTGCGAAATCACCATAACCAACGGTGACCAGGGTGGTCATGGTCATCCAGGCCGACTCGAACAGGGTCAGGTCTTCCACCAGCCATATCAGCAGCGTCTGGGCGAACAGCAGCGCGAGCAGAATGATGAACAGCCGCTTGATACGCGTCCGGATAATGCCCGACATAGGAAGATGGGCAAGCTGATGCTCCGGATTCAGCGGCCTGCGGTATCTCTGCATGGAATTCCCCGGGGCGGTTCAGTCGGCGGAGTGTTCGGTATACAGTACGCAAAATATAACAGAGATACAGGGGATTGTATTATGTCTGAGCCTTGGCGCGCGCTGCCACATCCGCTGGCGGAAGAGGTTGCCGGTGTCTGGCCGTCAGTGTTCCCGGACGGCGTGCCGGATTTTCTCCTGACGGCGGGGAATGTTTCCGCGGTGGATACGGCGCAGGCTCTGGCCCGGAGCATTTTCCTGCGCCGTACCCTTGAGGCTCATCCGGAGTGTGTCGAGAACCTGTGCAGATCCCGGCCTCTGACCGAGCGAACCGATGAGCATTATCTCCGGCAACGCTGGACGGAATGGCTGGATGATGTCAGTAGCGAACAGGATCTTCAGGCGGCGCTGCGGCAATTCCGCATGGAAATCCAGTTCCGGATTATCTGGCGGGACCTGATGCGCTGGTCGGACCTGCACGAGACCATGGCGGCGGCGAGTGATTTTGCGGATGTCTGTATTCAGGGCGGGCTGGAGTGGCTGTACGATGACTGCTGCCGGCAGTATGGCACTCCCTGGGGCGTCAGCCCTGCTACCGGAGAGGAGGGCCCGCAACCATTGATTGTGCTGGGCATGGGCAAGCTTGGTGGCCATGAGCTCAATGTGTCATCGGACATCGACCTTATCTTTGCCTACCCGGGAAAGGGCGAAACCCGGGGTGCCCGGCGGACCATTGATAACCAGCGATTCTTTACCCGGCTGGGGCAGCGGCTGATTCAGGCGCTTGACCAGATTACCGCGGATGGTTTTGTGTTCAGGGTGGATATGCGGCTACGCCCTTATGGCCAGAGCGGGGCTCTGGCGCTGAGTTTTGCCGCTCTGGAAACCTACTATCAGGATCAGGGGCGCGACTGGGAGCGCTATGCCATGGTCAAGGCCAGGGTTGTTGCCGGTGACCCGCGGGAGGGCCAGGTGCTGATGGAGAGTCTGCGGCCATTTGTCTATCGCAAATACATTGATTTCAGCGCCTTTGAATCGCTGCGCAGTATGAAATCCATGATCAGCCGTGAAGTCCGCCGCCGGGGGCTGGAGAACAACATCAAGCTTGGCAGCGGTGGCATTCGCGAAATCGAATTTGTGGTTCAGGCCTTCCAGCTTATCCGCGGCGGCCGGGATCGTGAGCTGCAGCAGCGGCAGTTGCTGACCATTCTGAGTGAACTTGAGGCGCTGGAGCTATTGCCCTCGGTAGTCGTCAACGAACTGGCGGCCGCCTATGGATTCCTGCGCAATCTTGAACATGCGCTGCAGGGTATCGAGGACAAGCAGACCCAGCTGCTGCCGGATAACGATACCGACCGGGCAAGAGTGGCTCTGATCATGGGTTTCGAGAACTGGTCAGGCTGTCAGGAAGCTCTGGACAGGCACAGGCAGAGAGTGTCCACCCATTTCGCCGATATCATTGCCACCGAGGAAGGTGAAGATGGAGACCGGATGGATCTTGCCGAGGAATGGCAGGAACTCTGGATGGGGGAAATGGACGAGTCTGCCGCTGCCGGGTGGTTGAACGATTGTCGGTTCGAGGCGCCCGAAGCCAGCTACCGGGAACTCGACACACTGCGCAATTCGCGCACAGTGCAGTCACTGCAATCCCAGGGCCGTCAGCGCCTGGACCTGTTTATGCCGGTGTTGCTGGAAGCGCTCAGTCATGTGGAAGAGCCGTCACAGACTCTGGCCCGGGTTCTGCAGCTTGTTGAAGCCATTCTCCGCCGCACGGCCTACATGGTTCTGCTGCTGGAGAATCCTGGTGCCCGTGCCCAACTGGTCCGGTTGTGCAGTGAAAGCCCGTGGATAGCCAGCCAGCTTGCCGAAACACCGTTGCTGCTGGATGAGTTGCTCAATGCCGAGAGTCTCTACAGTCCTCCGGCGAAAGAAGAACTGCGGGATGACCTGCGTCAGCAGATGTTGCGGATTCCGTTCGAGGATCTGGAAGAGCAGATGGAAACCCTGCGGCACTTCAAAAAAGCGCACATTCTGCGGGTGGCGGCGTCGGAGATACGAGGCACACTGCCATTGATGAAAGTCAGCGATTACCTGACATGGATTGCCGAGGTGGTTCTTGATCATGTGGTGACCGTGGCCTTTGCCAATCTGGTCAGCCGTCACGGTTATCCCGGGCGCGCGGACGAAGCGTCCGATGCTTCCGATTTTGCGGTTGTCGGCTATGGCAAGCTGGGCGGGATCGAGCTCGGGTATACCTCGGATCTGGATCTTGTTTTTATTCATGGTGGTGATCCTGAGCAGTCCACCAAGGGCAAGAAGCCGGTGGACAACGCCGTTTTCTTTACCCGGCTGGGCCAGCGCATTGTTCATATTCTGAATACCCAGACGCCGTCGGGTCAGCTGTATGAGGTGGATATGCGCCTGCGACCGTCCGGCAATTCCGGGCTGCTGGTCAGCACCCTGACAGCCTTCGAGAAATACCAGCGTAACGACGCCTGGACCTGGGAGCACCAGGCGCTGGCACGAGCCCGGGGGGTTGCCGGTTGCAGCGAGACGCTGCAAGGCTTCGAGAAGATTCGCGAAGCCATCCTCTGCCAGCCCCGGGACCGTGAGGCGTTACGACAGGACGTCATCGCCATGCGGGAGAAAATGCGCTCGGCACTGGGCAGCCCGGCGAAGGGCGGACATGCGCCGGAGGTGTTCCATGTCAAGCACGACAATGGCGGTATTATCGATATCGAGTTCATGGTCCAGTATCTGATGCTGGCTTATTCCGCGGACTATCCGGGGCTGATTCAGTACTCGGACAACATCCGCCAGATGGAAGAACTCGGGCGGGTGGGCGTGATTCCGGTCGAGGCTGCGCAGGCATTGAGAAAAGCCTACATTACACTGCGCTCAACCATTCACCGCCGGGCGCTGCAGAATCTTAACAGCCAGGTGCCGGAGGACTCGTTCCGGGAAGAGCGCGCCTACATCCAGCAGATGTGGAACCGTGTCATGCTGGACGATTCCGGTTCTTCGTAGCTCTTCGTAACGCCGATTTTTCCTGCTAGACTGCCGTTTTTGTTATATGTGCGCTTAGGAGCAACAACATGTCGATGGCTGATCGCGATGGCCTGATCTGGATGGACGGCGAGATGATCCCCTGGCGGGACGCCAAAACCCACGTGCTGACTCACACCCTGCATTACGGGTTAGGCTGCTTTGAAGGCGTCCGCGCCTATAGCACCCCCGAAGGTGCTGCAATTTTCCGGCTGCAGGACCATACCAACCGGTTGTTCCGCTCCGCACATATTCTGAATATGAAAATGCCGGTCACCAAAGAGCAACTGAACGCTGCCCAGTGTGCGGCAGTGATGGAAAACGGGCTGGATGAAGCCTATATCCGGCCGATGGTGTTTTATGGCTCCGAGGGCATGGGCCTGCGGGCTGATAACCTGCAGGTGCATGTCATGGTGGCGGCCTGGAGCTGGCCGTCCTATATGTCGCCGGAGGCCAGGGAGATGGGTATCAAGGTCCGTACCTCGTCCTATACCCGCCACCATGTCAATATCACCATGTGTAAGGCCAAGGCCAACGGCAACTATATCAACTCCATGCTGGCTCTTAACGAAGCGATCGCCAGTGGTTGCGAGGAAGCGTTGTTGCTGGATAACGAGGGCTACGTGGCGGAAGGTTCGGGCGAGAATATTTTCCTTCTGCGTGATGGGGTCCTGCACACACCGGAGCTGACATCCTGTCTTGAGGGCATCACCCGTCAGACCATCCTCGATTTTGCGCGGGAACTGGATATACCGGTGCGGGAGCGCCGTATTACCCGCGACGAGGTTTATATAGCCGACGAAGCCTTCTTCACCGGCACGGCGGCGGAAGTTCTGCCGATCCGTGAGCTCGATGGCCGGGTGATTGGTGCTGGCCAGCGTGGCCCCCTGACAGAGAAGCTGCAGGGCATGTATTTCGATGCTGTGAAAGGCAAGTCAGCGGAGCACAGCCGCTGGTTGACGCAGGTTCGATAGGATCCTGTGGGGGCAGGATACGAAACACAGGTAGAGACGACCGGAGGCTATCTGGTCGCCGATTGTTTCCGGGACAGATTCCGCAGAGAGTGGTTTGACCCGGAGTTCTGGGGCGATGCTGCGGAGCCTGTTGCCACCGGTGGACGGGGGTCCGCATGGTTTGTCTCTTCCGGGTCAGACCAGATGGTGCTCAGGCACTTCTGCCGGGGCGGACTGCCCGGGCGCTTTATCCGCCGGGACTATTTTTATACCGGAGCGGATGGCGTCCGGTCTTTCGCTGAATTCCGCCTGCTCCATAAACTTTTTCAGGGCGGATTTCCGGTCCCCGAACCCATAGCCGCAGATTTTCGCCGCCGGGGACTGCTGTTTTACCGGGCTTCGCTGATTGTCCGGCGGATTCCCGGAGCCAGTCCGCTATCCGGATTCACCAGTGCCGACTGCGTCCGGACCTGGTGGGATGCAGGTGTCTGCGTTCGCCATTTTCACGAGGCCGGAGTGTTTCATGCCGACCTGAACTGCACGAATATACTGGTGGCCGACCAGATTTACCTGATCGATTTTGACCGGGGTCGGATTCTGCCCAACGATCATGATGATCGCTGGAAAGCAGCCAATATCAGTCGTCTGGAACGTTCCGTGAAAAAGTTGCTGGGAAATCTTGATGCCGGCCTGCGGGACAAACTCTGGCAGGGATTTCTGGCCGGTTATAACCTGAACTGGCAGCACAACTGACTGACCAGGATAGCGTGTCAGTATATCGGGGTCTGGCCGGGAGCTGTTCTGCGAAAACGCTTGTACTCCCACTGGTACTGGGCAGGCACATCAGCGATACAGTTCTCGACGGACCGGTTCAGGGCTGTCAGGGACTCGGTCATATCTTTTGAATCCATGCCGGGCTCTGCCTCCCGGATCACAATTCTGAAGCCTTGCGCGTCCGGCAGCCTCTGGGCGTAGGTGACCAGTGGTCTGGCTCCGGTTTTCTGAACCAGCTTCGAGGCGAGGGTCATGGTGATGGCCGGTATGCCAAAAAACGGAGCAAATTCGCCGCCTTCGCGCCGGGGGGTCTGATCCGGCAGAATTCCCACGACACCACCCTCGCGGAGAATGCTGAACAGGCGCATGATGCCCCTGCGGTCGGTAGCGACCAGTTCAGAGCCGCTGCGGCTGCGGACCGCCTTCATATAGGCCTCGAATCCGGGCTGATTGGGTGGACTGTAAAGCGCCGCCATGCTGTAGCGGGAGGCAAAAAACAGGCCCGCCAGTTCCCAGTTGCCAAGATGGGGAGCCAGCAGCAGCAGGCCCTGGCTTCCAGCCTGGTATTCTGCCAGAAGTTCTTCACCTTCAATCTCCCGGATCAGTCCCAGACAGCGCTCTGCCGGCCACTCCCACATTAGCGGAATTTCCAGAGCGGTCGCGCCGGTTTCCCGCAGGCTGTTGCGCCCGAGCGTTTCTATCTCAGCGGAACCCAGATCCGGAAAGCAGGCACGCAGATTGCTGCGGGTGGTATCCACCGATCGCCCGCCCAGTGTCCAGGCAATACTCCCCAGCAGGCGTCCCAGGCGCTGGGCGCTGCGGAGGCTGAGCATCGCCAGCACTCGGAAAGCCAGTCTGACAAGTTTGCCGGACACGAAATCCATCCAATCAGAAGTAAACAGGGCCGAAAAAAGTACCATTGTCGTCAAACACACACAAGGTGATTGGCGCTTTATAATCTTCCCCGATGGTCTGCTTTTGGTCAGTCGCCATGATAGAATTCGCGGGTTTTTATCCGTCTTTATCCATGGCGACCGGACACCGAGTATGTGGAATCTGATACAGCTGGCCTTCTTCCGGTTTGCCGCCGGTGGCTGGATACCGGCACGCTGGTTTGAGCCTGGCCTGCCACCCAAAGATGACCGTGCCGCCCGAACCGGTCATCTCAGGCTGGAAGTGGTGAGCCACTGCTGGAATTATTCCCATTTTCTGGTTTACCAGTTGAGTTCCCTGGTGCTGTTCCCGCCAGCGAAACTCGATGTCACCATGACGGTGTTTTACAGCCCGGAAGACGAAAGCACCGGTGAATTGCTGGCGTTTTTCGAGAGCCAGAAGGTACCGGGCGTCATCTGGAACTGGCAGCCGGTGCCAAAGCAGGAGCTGTTCCGGCGGGGCATCGGCCGCAATCGCGCCGCTCTGGCCACGCAGGCTGACTGGGTCTGGTTTACCGACTGCGATCTGATGTTTCGGGAAACCTGTCTTGATACCCTGGCGGATGCACTGCAGGGCCGGCGTGATGCGTTGCTGTTTCCGGAGCAGGAGCACACCACGGACCTGCTGGCGGAAGATAATCCGATGCTTCAGGCTGGTACCAGCGGGCCGCAGGTACTGGATATCGATACCAGTTCCTTTACTACGCGCCATATCACCAAAGCCACTGGCCCGCTGCAGATTGCCCACGGTGATGTCTGCAGGGCGGTGGGCTACTGCCGCAATATCGGCCTTTATCAGCAGCCGGTAGAAAGTTTTGCCAAATGTCACGAAGACCGGGCGTTCCGCTGGTTGCTGCGCAGTCAGGGTGAGCCGCTTCAGGTGCCGGGGGTTTATCGCATCCGGCACGTTGCCAAGGGGCGTTACAGCGGCAATGACACCCGTAGCAGGCTGAGAACCTGGCTCAGGGTTCTGCAATCCCGCAGACGTGACCGGAAGCAGGAAGACTCATCATGAGCGGGGAGCCGCGACTTGTTTTGATCACCCCGACCTGGGCCGGTGATGTCGAGCATTTCCGGGTGATGCGATCTTCCCTGGAGCATTCCCCCCTGGCCCGGTTTCAGCATTATGTGGTAGTTCAGGATGAAGATCTGTCGCTTTTCGAGGAATTCCGGGACTTGCCCGGGCTGACGTTGCTTTCCACCAGGGATGTGTTGCCTGCCCTGGTTGAACGCCGCCGAAAGCGGGCACGCAGTATTGCTGACCGTCTCGGCCGCGACCTTACCAGGATATGCGGAAGCATCAGAAGGGTTTTTGGCTGGCCGTTATGGCCGTCCTACACCGGCTGGCATACCCAGCAGCTGTGCAAACTGAAGTTGGCCAGTGAGATTGATTGCGATACTGCTGTGGTACTGGACTCAGATCTGGTTATTACACCATCGGCCGCTGCGGAGGATTTCCACAGCGCTGCCGGGGTCGTGTGTTTTGCCGAATGGTGCAGTCGCTCCGAGCTGAGTGGCAAGGTCAGGAACTGGGTGCTGGAGACCGAAAGACTGGTGGGAGCAGAGCGTGAGACGGATCCGGTCAACGTCTATTTTGATACGCCGTTCGTGTTTGACAGAACACTGCTGTGTGCGGCGCTTACCGGGCTCGAATCGAAAACCGGGAAGCCCTGGTGGTTTGCCTTGCTGGATCTGCCACCGCGCCGGTGGTCAGAGTTCGGATTTTACAAGGCGTTTCTTGTGCACAGAACACCTGGGGACACCATCGACTGGCGGGAACCCTCATTTTTCCGGTATGTTTACGATACCAGTGATCCCGGGGCAGTGGTCGATACCGTAGGCAAGATGATCACGGCTCCTGATATTCATTACGTGACCATCCATTCCCAGGCCAGTGGCCGGGAAAACTGGGATCCGCAGGCTTACCTGAAACCACTTCTGTCGCTCTTGAACCGGGGTAGCTGAGAACCGTGCAGTCACCCATGAAGTTGGCCATGGCCAATGTGTCAGATCTCAGACGACTGGGCGCGCAGGGCTGGCTGCCTCTGTTGTTTGCCGCCTGGCTGCTGCTTGCGGTGCTTACTCCGGAAGAGGTGTATCGAACTTTTTTTCACGCCCTGATCTACCCTTTG
>Ga0102937_1001551_pt1 | contig 10444 bp, 5 predicted proteins | sample SalPonR2_B_D1_MG_FD_78213 | JGI IMG/M metagenome (GOLD analysis project Ga0102937, IMG submission 78213) | Salt pond soil microbial communities from South San Francisco under conditions of wetland restoration - Salt Pond MetaG R2_B_D1_MG | ecosystem: Environmental > Aquatic > Marine > Intertidal... | reverse complement strand
GTTGTTCAGTTTTTCCATCACCGGAAGTATGCTGTCCGGATTCAGGGAGAGGGGGTCGATTTTTTCCTCGACGAGGAATTGGGCGAAGTCGGGATGGTCGCTCGGTGCCTGCCCGCAGATGCCGACCTTGCAACCCGCCTCATGCGCCTTTTCGATCAGCTCGCGGATCTGGACACGCACGGCCTCGTTGCGTTCGTCGTAGACGTGCGACAGCTCGGCCGAGTCGCGGTCGACGCCGAGCAGCAGCTGGGTCAGGTCGTTGGTCCCGATCGAGAAGCCGTCGAAGTGCTCGGCGAAGCGCTCGGCCAGGATCACGTTCGACGGGATCTCGGCCATCACGTAGACCTGCAGGTCCTCACGTCCGCGCTCGAGGCCGTGCTCGGCCATCACCCCGAGCACGCGCTCGGCCTCGTCGACGGTGCGGCAGAAGGGGATCATGACCACGAGGTTGCGGAAGCCCATCTCCTCGCGCACGCGACGGATGGCGCGGCACTCCAGGGCGAAGCCCTCGCGGTAGCGATCGCTGTAGTACCGCGACGCCCCGCGCACGCCGAGCATGGGGTTGTTCTCGTCCGGCTCGAAGTGCTGGCCGCCGATCAACTGCGCGTACTCGTTGGTCTTGAAGTCGCTCGTGCGCAGGATCACCGGGTCGGGGTAGCGGGTGGCCGCGATGCCGCCGATCTCGCGCGCGAGGTGCTCGACGAAGTACTCGCTGCGGTCGTCGTAGCCGCGGGTCATCCACTCGATCCGTTCGCGTTCGTCGTCGTCCTCCACCCGGTCGGTGTGGATCAGGGCCATGGGATGGATCTGGATGGTGTTGTTGACCACGAACTCCATGCGGGCCAGGCCGATCCCCTTGCAGGGCAACGACCACCAGCGCGAGGCGGCCACCGGGCTGGCGATGTTCATCATGATCTCGGTGCGCGTGTCGGGGACGTCGTCGAGGTCGATGTTGGTCTCCTCGAAGTCCAGCCGACCCTCGTAGACCATGCCCTCGTCGCCCTCGGCGCACGACACGGTGACCTCGGAGTCGTCCTCGAGGGTGCCGGTGGCGTCGCCGGTGCCGACGACGGCGGGAATGCCGAGCTCGCGGCTCACGATGGCCGCGTGGCAGGTGCGGCCGCCCGAGTCGGTCACCACGGCCGAGGCGCGGCGCATGGCCGGGACCCAGTCGGGATCGGTCATCTCGGTGACCAGCACGTCGCCGTCCTCGACCCGGTCGATCTCGTCGACGTCGTCGATCCTTCTCACGGCGCCCGCGGCGATTCCCTGTCCGATGGCGGTGCCCGTGATCAGCACCTCCCCGCGTTCCTGCAGGGAGTAGTGCTTCAGGGTGGCGGGCTCGGCGGTCGAACGCACCGTCTCGGGGCGGGCCTGCAGCACGAACAGCTCGCCGCTGTCGCCGTCGCGGGCCCATTCCATGTCCATGGGCCGGTCGTAGTGCTTCTCGATGGTCGCGGCCCACCGGCCCAGGGTGAGGATCTCGTCGTCGTCGAGGACGAAGCTCGAGCGCTCGTCTTCGTCGGTCTCGACCGTCTTCGTGGGCTCGTCGCCGTCGTCGGCGTAGACCATCTTCGACTTCTTGGTCCCCAGGTCCTTGCCGATGATCGGCCGCAGTCCCTCCACGTCGAGCAGGGGTTTGAACACGCGGTACTCGTCGGGATTCACCGAGCCCTGGACCACGGTCTCGCCCAGGCCCCAGGCGGCGTCGATGACCACGACGTCGGGGAAGCCCGACTCGGTGTCGATGCTGAACATCACGCCCGATCCGGCCCGGTCGGAGTGCACCATCGTCTGCACGCCCACGGACAGCGCGACCTTCATGTGGTCGAAGCCGTTCTCCTGGCGATAGCTGATCGCGCGGTCGGTGAAGAGCGAGGCGATGCAATCGCGCGTGGCGGCCAGGACGGCGTCCTCGCCGCTCACGTTGAGGTAGGTCTCCTGCTGGCCGGCGAAGCTCGCCTCGGGAAGGTCCTCGGCGGTGGCGCTGCTGCGCACGGCCACGTCGAGGTCGTCGGTCTCGTAGCGTTCGCCGAGTTCGCGGTAGGCGTCGCGGATCGCGGTTCGCATGTCGTCGGGGAACTCGGCCTCGCCCACGAGCCGGCGGCAGGCCGCGCCCACCTCGGCGAGATTCGAGCCGTCCTCCTCGAGCTCCGACAGTTCGTCGGTCAGGCGGTCGTCGAGGTCGTTGGCGTCGAGGAAGGCGCGGTAGGCCTCGGCGGTGGTGGCGAAGCCACCGGGAACCCGGATCCCCTCGCTCTTCAGCGACTGGATCATGTCGCCCAGGTTGGCGTTCTTGCCGCCGACGCTCCCGACGTCGTCGGAGCTCAGGTCTTCGAACCATCGGGTCCACGTGGTCATGAGTCGGCCCCCGGTCGTGCCGTTTCCTGTTCCCGCATGCCGGCGGCGAGGCGTTCCACGTCGTCGCGTCGGCAGAGCTCGCTGCCCGGCGTGATGACGGCGGCCGCACCGGCGGCCACGCCGTAACGCACGGCGTCGCGCAGGTCCGCGCCGTCGGCCAGGCGGACGACCAGCCCCGCGACCATGCTGTCGCCCGCGCCGATCCGGCTGCGGATGGGCACCGTGGGTGGTTGGAATCGTTCCGCGTCGTCGGCCGTCACGAGGAAGGCGCCGCCCGAGCCGATGCTCACCACGACCGCTTCGAGACCGTGGTCGCGCACGACGGAGCGAGCGGCGTCGACGATGTCGCGGTCGTCCTGCAGGTCCCCGTCGGTGAGCGAGCGGAGTTCACGCAGGTTGGGCTTGATCAACGAGGGCTGGGCACCCAGCGCCGCCTCCAGGGCCGGCCCGCTGGTGTCGACGACGGTGCGCACGCCGTGATCGCGCGCGGTGCGGACCAGCCGGGCGTAGATCTCCGGATCGCAGTGTTCGGGCACGCTGCCGCTGATCACGAATACGTCGAGGTCGTCGAGGACCTCGATCACGGCTTCGTGACAGCGATCGAGATCCTCCTCGCCCGGTGCCGGGCCGGGCATGGTGAAGCGGAACTGCTGATCGGTGTCCTCCTCGAACACCGTCAGGTTCTCCCGGGTCAGGCCCTCGATCTGGATCGCGTGGCGATCCACGCCCTCGTCCGCGAGGAGTTCGCGCAGCAGGTCGCCCATGGCTCCGCCGGCCGTGAACAGCGCCCGGGCCGTCGCCCCGATCTCGGCGGCGGCGCGGGCGACGTTCAGCCCGCCGCCGCCGGGATCGTAACGGACGTCGTGGGTCCGCAGCTTGCGGTCGTGGACCACGCGGCCCACGGCGCAGTGCTTGTCGACCGCGGGATTCAGGGTGAACGTGCCGATCGTGCCCATGGCGTTCTCCGCCGGTCAGGACTTCGTGCCGACGACGCCGGCCATGTGCGCGCTCAGGTCGAGCAATCGGGCCGAATATCCCCACTCGTTGTCGTACCAGCCGAGGATCTTGGCGGTGCGATCGCCCTGGACGCTCAGCGACGCCCGGTCGATCACGCAGCTGTGCGGGTCGCCGACGATGTCGCACGAGACGATCTCCTGCTCCTCGAGGCGCAGCACGCCCTGCAGGGCACCGTGCGCGACGGTGCGGAAGGCACTGACGATCTTCTTCGTGTCGACGGGATCGCGCAGCTGCGCGACGAGATCGGTCACCGAGCCCACGGGCACCGGCGCGCGCATGGCCATGCCTTCGATCCGTCCGGCCAGGTGCGGCAGGGCCCGTTCGCTGGCCTTGGCCGCACCGGTCGAGGTCGGGATCAGATTCACCCCCGCCGCGCGGCCGCGGCGCCGTTTGCGGGCCGCGGTGTCGACCAGTGTCTGACTGGCGGTGTAGGCGTGGACGGTGGTGAAGGTGGCGAGTTCCAGGCCGAAGGCCTCGTCGAGTACGTGGAGCATCGGGACCAGGCAGTTCGTGGTGCACGAGGTCGCCGAGACCACCTGGTGGGCTTCGGGATCGAAGACGTCGTGGTTCACGCCGTGCACGATGTGTGCGTCGGCGTCGTCCGAAGGAGCACTGATCAGCACCCGCGGTGCGTGCTGCAGGTGCCCCGCCGCCTTCTCGCGCGCACGGAAGGCGCCGGTGGCCTCGACGACCACGTCGACGTCGTGGTCGGACCAGCGGATCGACGACGGGTCCTTCTCCGAACTCACCGCCACGCGTAGATCGCCCACGCGGAGCTGTCCGTCCTCGAGAGCGACGTCCGAGCCCAGACGCCCGTAGACGGTGTCGTAGCGCAACAGGTAGGCCAGGTCGTCGGCACCGACGAGGTCGTTGATCGCCACCACCGTGACGTCGTCGCGGTCGAGGGCCTGACGGAAGGCGGCGCGGCCGATGCGTCCGAAACCATTGATTCCCACACGTGTCTCGCTCATGACGACTCCTTTCCTGGTGGGGTTGGAAGCTAGACCCGACGGGACGCGCCGGGCGTTCGGGTCGATTCCGCTCGTGGGGGCGGGGGTCTGCCCCATCAGACCCAGCGCAGGGCCTTCAGGATCTGTCCGAGCACCAGGGGCACCAGGCTGATGCCCAGGATCAGCGCCCAGGTCGACGGGTCGGGCGGGACGACGTCGAGCACCCGGGCCAGCACGGGCACGTGGGCGGCGGCCAGGAGCAGCCCCACGCACAGCACGAGCGCACCCCACACCCAGCGGTTGGTGGTCACGCGGTTGCGCCAGAGATCGGAGTCGGCCTCGCGCATGTTGAACACGTGCCACAGCCGCGCGAAGGCCACGGCCAGGAAGCTGACGGTGGTCGCCTCGGCGGCCGGCATGTCGAGGACGGTGAGGCAGAAGGCGAAGCCTGCGAGCACGGGGAGCCCGACCACGGCGCCGAGCACCGCCAGCGAGATCCAGTGCCGGCGGGTGAGGATCGGCTCGCCCGGAGCGCGGGGTGGGCCGTCCATCTCGTGGCCGCCGCCGGGGCCCACGCCGAGGGCCAGGGCGGGGAAGATGTCGTTGACCGCGTTGATGTAGAGGATCTGCAGGGGAAGCAGGGGCAGCGGCGCGCCGACCAGCGCGGCCAGGAGCACCATGAGGATCTCTCCGATGTTCCCCGAGATCATGTACACCACGAAGTTGCGGACGTTGTCGAAGATGATCCGGCCCTGTTCGATGGCCATGGCCACCGTGTCGAGGCGGTCGTCCTCGAGGATGATGTCGGCGGCATCGGCGGCGACGGGTTCACCGCGCTCTCCCATGGCGATTCCGATGTCGGCCTTCTCGAGGGCCGGAGCGTCGTTCACGCCGTCGCCGGTCATGCCGACGACCGATCCCGCCGACTGGTGCAGGGCGATCAGGTCGAGCTTCTGCTCGGGCGAGGCGCGGTGGAAGACCGTGGCGTCGAGCAGGCGCTCGCGGGTGGAGTCGTCGGCGTCGTCGGGACCGAGGATCTCGCTACCGGCCACGTCCTCGCGCTCGTCCTCGAGCAGCTCGAGGTCGCGGGCCACGGCGACAGCCGTCTCCTGCTGATCGCCGGTGATCATCACCACGCGGATCCCGGCGTGGCGGGCGGTCTCGATCGGTGCCCGCACCTCGTCGCGCACGGGGTCGAGCAGTCCGACCAGTCCGATCAGATCGAGATCGCGGTACACGTCGTCGGTGTCGGGATCGTCGAGATCGCGCCGGGCCAGGGCCAGGACGCGGCGGCCCTGCGAGGCCAGGCGGTGGTTCTCGTCGCGCCACCACTCGCGCGCCTCGTCGTCGAGTTCGCGGGAACCCTCGGCGGTCACCACGCGGGAGCACACCTCGAGCACCGCCTCGGGGGCGCCCTTGACGGCCGCGAAGTGAGCCTCGCCGGCGCGGTGGACGGTCGCCATCATCTTGATCGACGGATCGAAGGCGTGCTCGCGGACCTCTTCGTTCTCGGCGAGCAGGTCGTCCCGGGTGAGGCCGGCCTTGGCGCCGAGGACGAGAAGGGCGACCTCGGTCGGATCGCCCGTCGCCTCGCCGTCGTCGCCCAGGCTGGCATTCGTGCACAGCGTGCCCACGCGCAGGGCCTCGCGCAGCCGGTCGTCGTCGGGTTCGATCTCGTCGCCGTCGACGCGGAACTCCCCGCGGGTCGACAGACCGGTTCCGCCGATCTCGACGTGGCGGTCGTCGAGGCGCAGGTCGGTGGCGGTCATCAGGTTCTCAGTGAGCGTGCCCGTCTTGTCGGTGAGCAGCACGTTGGTCGAGCCCAGCGTCTGCACGGCTGACAGGCGGCGCACCAGGGCGTGGCGCTCGGCCATGCGATGCATGCCGCGGGCCAGGGCCAGGGTGGCCACGATCGGCAGACCCTCGGGGACGGCGGCCACGAAGAGGGCGACCGCGGTCTCGATCATGAACACCAGTTCCTTGCCGGCGAGCAGCCCGGCGCCGCCGGCGATCACCACCACGGCCACGATGCCCTGGACCAGGCGCGAGGCCAGCGCGTCCAGACGCTGGCTCAAGGGGTCCTCTTCGCTCTCGGCCTCCTTCACCAGCGAGGTCACGCCGCCGATCTCGGTCTGCATGCCGGTGGCCACGGCCACGCCGCGCCCGGATCCCTGCGTGATCGCGGTGCCCTTGTAGAGCATGCAGCTGCGTTCGGACAGCGGGGTCTCGGGCTCGACCGCATCGCGGTGCTTGCCCACGGGGACCGATTCGCCGGTGAGCGCGGACTCGTCGACCTGCAGGTTGTTCGCCTCGACCAGCCGGATGTCGGCGGTGACCACGTCGCCGGCCTCGACCAGCACGACGTCGCCGGGGACGAGGTCCTCCGCCTCGATCTCGTCCTGATCGCCCTCGCGCAGCACGGTGGCGAAACGACGGTCGAGTTCCTGCAGCGCTTCCATCGAACGCAACGCCCGCAGCTCGGTGAGGAAGCCGATGCCGGCGTTGATCAGCATGGCCACGGCGATGGCCGCCGCGTCGATGGCGTTGCCGAACGCGGCCGACAGGACGACGGCGGCGAACAGCACGAGCATGATCAGGCTGCGGAACTGACGGACGAGGATCCCGAGGGTGCTCTCGTGCTCGACGTCGTGCAGCTGGTTCGGGCCGTGCTCCCGACGGCGTTCCTCGACGGCACGCGCGTCGAGCCCCTGCTCGGAGTCGACGTCGAAGGACGCGAGGACGTCGTCGACGTCCCTCTGCCAGGGAGGGGCGGCGGTGCGCTCGGCGGTGGTGTCCATGGGGCAGGACGGTCGCAGGCACCGCACCCGACCGCGACCGGGGAGCGCCCGACCCGAGGGCGGGTCGTCGCACGACGGGCCCGGGTGTCGCCTCCGGACCGGCTCCTCGGGAGATCCCCCCTCGGACTTCCCGGTGTCGCGGGGCCATCCTGGGACTCCACCCCAGACCGGCCCGTCTCCGGGCCGAAACGGACCGAGACCGTGGACCTGCGTTCGTACTACGGCGATCCCCATGTGCGCCGGCGCATGCGGGAGTTCCTGGGTGGTCCCTCCGACGGCGAGGCGACCTGCGCGTACCTGTGCCGTTGCGACAGCGCCGACGGCGGCGTGCACCGGCACGGGTCGGAGCGGCTCGACGCGTTCCTCGAGGCGGGATGGGAGGTCGGCCGGTCGCTGTGGGACCACGAGGGGCTGATCGCGCACCTCGACATCGAGTACGTGAACTACGACTATCCCGGTGAGGCCATCAAGGACCCGCAGCGCGCGTTCCGGATCCAGCAGCCCCTGGTGGATGCCATCGAGGAGGTGCTGGCCGACTACGGCGTCTCCGCTCTGCACCTGCTCACCGGCCGCGGACACCACTTCGTGTGGCGCATCCCGTACGGCACGCCGGCGGCCTCCTCGCTCGTCGCCGTGGGCCGGATGCCGCGCCACATGGCCCTGACGAATGCGACGATCCGCTCGCCGCGGGGGGACCAACTCCCGGTGGAGGCGTGCCGGGGTCACGCCGGGCTGGGGCTGGTCATGGAGCGTCTTTCGCATCGCTTCGTGGAGAAGGCGGCGCCGAAGTGCGAGATCCCCGTCGAGTTGACCGACGTCCGGGTGGGTCCCGGAGAGCGGGGACGCGAAGGGCTGTCGATCGATCTCTCCGAGTACGGCGATCCGGTGCACACGCGCATGATCCGCCTGCCGTTCTCGGCCTACCTCAAGCCCTGGCTGAAGCCGGGGTTGTTCTCGCCCGATCAACACGCCGAACTGCCCCTGCTCTTCGCCGTACCCCAGCACGAGTTCGACACGCGGGCGGCGATCGACGTCATGCGGGATCCCGAGCGGGCCCGGGACCTGGCGCGGCGGGTGTCGGCCCGCATTCCCGACGGATCCGACGGAACCCGTCGACTGATCGAGGACTACCGCGACTCACCGCTGGCCCGGTTCCACGACTGGTACTACGACCACCAGCCCGAGGCGCCGGAGCGCTGGGCCGAGACCTACGACACGCTGGACCTCGACCGATTGCCACCCTGTGTGGCCGAATCGGTCCGGAGGCCGAACGACGTTCTTCTGCAACCGGCGGGGATCCGTCGCCTGGTGGCCACCCTGTGGGCCGACGGCTGGCATCCCCGCGACGTGGCCGGACTGATCCGTTCGAAGTACGAGCGCGACCACGGATGGGGCGGCCGCTGGTACTACTACGACGCCGCGACTCGTGCCGACTTCTACACCCGGCTCTTCGCGAGCTGGATCGCCGTCGGCAACGACGAACTCGTCGACTACAACTGCCAGTCGGAGAAGGAGAAGGGCCTGTGCGCGCGGCCCTTCGGGGATTGCGACCTCACCGACTGGCGACGGCGCGCGCTGGAGAGGAGATGGACATGAGCGACTGGCCGGTGGGTCTGTCGACGGGCTGCTTCTACGACCGGAGCATCTTCGACGTCCTCGAGCCCATCTACCACGGTGGATTCTCCATGCTGGAGATCTGTTCCGCCGAGAAGCACTTCGACTACCACGACCGCGACGCGCTCGAGTCCCTGGTGCGCAGACTCCGCGACCTGGATCTGGAGGCCTACTCCTTCCACGCGCCCTACGGACGGGACATCGACATCACGTCGCTCGACGACGAGCGGCGAGCCTACTCGCGTGAGGAGATCCTGCGATCGGCCGAGGCGGCCGCGCAGCTGAACGTGCGGTACTTCGTGATCCACCCCGGGCCGGAGATGTCCGAGGAGCCCCCGGCCGAGGAACGCCTGCACCGTCTGCGGAACGCGGCCTCGGTGCTCGACGTGGTGTCGCAGCGCTGCGCGCAGCTCGGGATCGGCTTCTGTCTCGAGAACATGTTGCCGCACCTGTTGTTCGGCAACGCCAGCGACATGCTGTGGATCCTGGGCGACATCCGGCGGGTCGAGGTCGGCGTGTGCCTCGACACCGGCCACGCGCACCTCGCGCGCGACATCACCGAGATCGTGCGCAAGTTCGCCGGGCACCTCCGCATGCTGCACGTCCACGACAACCGCGGCGACTACGACGACCACCTGCCGCCGGGCGAGGGCGAGATCGACTGGTTGCGTCTGGTGGGCGAGCTGCGGAGGATCCGCTTCGCGGGCGGGCTGGTGCTCGAGCTGTCCGGCGACCTCGACCTCGAACCCGACGAGATGCTCGCGCGTGCTCGCCACGCCCGGTGGTTCCTGCGCGACCTGTCGCGTCGGGTCGCGCTCTTCGGCACGACCGGCCAGGGTCCGCTGCAGAGCATGGACATCGAGGAGAAGGCCTGATCGGCGGGTGCGATCAGCGGCTCAGGATCGCCTTCTGGACCCGACTGCGGCCGTCGGCCTGCAGCCGCACGAAGTACACGCCACTGCCCAGACGACGTCGGCGGTCGTCGCGGCCGGACCAGTGCACCGTGTGGGTTCCGGCCACGACCGATCCTTCGTGCAGGCGGGCGACCTCGCGCCCGGCGAGGTCGTACACGGCCAACCGCACCTGCGTCGTCTCGCTCAGCGTGTAGCGGATCGTCGTCGAGCCGTCGAAGGGATTGGGGCGCAGGGGCCGCAGGTGGAAGCCCGTCTCGGGATCGCCGGTCGGCTCGTCCACACCCGTGGCTCGCGTGACCTCGTAGATCCGCACGTCGTGGGCGTCGAGGTCGAGGCCGGCCAGGTCGAAGGACGCGTCGATGACCGTGTCGACGTCCGGACCGGTGCCCAGGAGATCGCGCAGGGCCACGTCTCCGGCCGCCCACCGGTCGCTGGTGCCGTCCAGCGTGACTCCACTGCGTGCGGTGTCGCCCACGTTGATCACGCAGAGCACCGTCTGCGCCTCGTAGCGGCGCAGGTAGGCCAGCACCGCCGGATCCCCCGTGGCGAGCGGCAGGTACTCTCCACGCCGCAGGGCCGGCGTGGCGTTGCGCACGCCCACGAGGTCGCGGTACCAGCTCCACAGCGAATTCGGGGCCTGCCGCAGGTCGGCGACGTTGAAGTCCGCGGCGTTCGGGCCGATCTCGTTCCAAGGAACGCCGGTGGTGAAGCCGGCGTTCGGACCGCCGGTCCACTGCATCGGACGCCGGATCTCGGGATCGGGCTTGGTGCCGAGCATGCCCACTTCCTC
>Ga0102937_1001546_pt1 | contig 10451 bp, 11 predicted proteins | sample SalPonR2_B_D1_MG_FD_78213 | JGI IMG/M metagenome (GOLD analysis project Ga0102937, IMG submission 78213) | Salt pond soil microbial communities from South San Francisco under conditions of wetland restoration - Salt Pond MetaG R2_B_D1_MG | ecosystem: Environmental > Aquatic > Marine > Intertidal... | reverse complement strand
GTCACGTGACGCGAGAGTTGGGCCGCAGTCGCACGACCGCAGTGCCGTTCGGATCCCTGAATCGCCAGGGTCAGCCGAGCCGACCTCGCGCACACACTGGAGGGCGACCGCGGTGTCGCCCTGTTCTGTGGCGATGACCGCTCGCAACATCGGGTGGTAGTGGCGCACGGTCGTCAGCGTCTCGAGTTGATCCATCGCACTGACCACCGATTCGGCCTCGGCGATGCGGTCGACCAGCACGAGCGACACGGTCAGCTCGAACAGGACCGTGAAGTCCGCAACGGGCCCCGTCTGGACCTCTGCGATCTCGTCGGCACGTTCGGCACCCCAACCGCGCAAGTGCTCGACGACCGCGTCCGCGAATCGGCCCTCGCCGAGTGCCAGCTCGGCGCGAAGCAAACTGGAACGGGGCTCCTCGCCGAAGCGGTCGATCATCTCGTCGATCAACACGCTGGCCTTCTGCGAGGCGATCGCACCGAAATGATGGGTGACGATCATCGTGCCGATGGCCCAACTCCGATCGTCGACGTCCGCAGAGCGAAGCGAGTCACCGAGCGTGTGTGAGGTGATGAAGTCGCCATGCCACTCGGCCCGAATCATGTCGATCTCGTCCAAGCGTGCGCCCACGACCGGATCGTCTGGAGCGTCGGCGCGAAGCCGGGTGGCGAGCTGGTCGACTTCGGCCTGATGCCCGCCGAAGACCAAAGGAGTGGCGGCATCGGCCAACAACCCGATCGCTCGCCTCACCTCTCCGTCAGCGACCAGGTGGCGCAACGCCGACCGCTGATTGCCGACCTCGCTCGTGTCATCGAGCCAGCCGTACGTGGGAGCAGCCCGAACCGACGCCGACCAGGATTCGACCCACCGGGCGTGCTGGTCCAGCGTGATCTCGAGTTCGCCCGACGCCGACAGCTCGTCGTGTGCGACGGCACGCGCCGTCGCGAGCAGACGATGACGCATCCCCGACCCCGTGCGGTACCGCGCGACGAGCGACCGGTCGACGAGGCCGTCGAGCAGGTCCTCGAAGACATCCGACGCCACGTCCGGGTCTCCGGCGACCGCTGCCACGGCGTCAGCGGTGAACCCTCCATCGAACACGGCGAGCCGACGCCACACGCCACGTTCGTCGCCGTCGAGCAGATCCGTGCTCCAACCGAGCACCGACCGCAGGTCGCTGTGGCGCCCACTGCGACGGCGTGATCGACGGTCAGCTCGCCCTCGCATCAGACTCTCCGCGATCTCCCCGATCTCCATTCGGTCGACCCGGGCCGCTGCCAACTCGATCGCGAGCGGCAGGCGGTCGAGGGCATCGCACAGCTCTGCGACCTCGCTGCGGTCGGGACGAGCGTCGGGCGCAACCAAGCGGGCGCGGGCGAAGAACAGAGCGACCGCTTCGTCCCCGGCACCCTCACTGCCGAGCGGCGGCAGAGTGAGCACTCGCTCGCCGTCGACGACGAGAGCTTCACGGCTCGTGGCGATCAGTGTGAGCGTCGGGCCCCGAGCGAGGAGCGAGTCGACGAAAGCGGCCACGCCGTCGATCACCTGCTCACAGTTGTCCAGAATGACGACCGCTCGCCAGCGCTCGAGCGTCGCCATGGGGTCCTCGTCGCTCAATGCGCCGCCCAGACCGAGCGCCGCCACCACCGCCGTTGCCACCGCCTCGTTCTCACGCACATCGGTGAGGTCGACGAACCACACGCCATCCGGATGGCCGATGGCCAGTTCGGGCGCGACCTGGCCCACGAGGCGGGTCTTGCCGGCGCCGCCCGGCGCCACGATCGTGACGAGGCGGTGTTCGGCGAGCGCGGCCCGTAGCTCGTCCAACTCGGGCGTCCGGCCGACGAAGGAGGTGCGGTGCTCGGGGAGTCCGTGGACCCGACCGCCACCGTGCCGAAGCGCCCCGAGGTCGTCGCGGTCATCGATCACGACCTCGACCACGTCGACCACGCCGTCCAGCCCCTTGAAGCGATGCGGTCCGAGATGCCGCGGCGTCACACCCGCGGCGTGGCCGCCGATCAGGGCATCGGTCACCGCCGTGATCACGAACTGATCCCCGTTCGCAGCGTCCATGACGCGAGCCGCACGGTTGACCGCCGGCCCGAAGTAGTCACCGTCACGCTCGACCGTGTCACCGGTGTGCGCACCCATCCGTACGGAGAGCGCAGAACCCTCCGGCCAAGGTGCGCCGCGGAGGCCGCGTTGGCCGGCGACAGCCGCCGCAACCGCGTCGTCCGCGCGCTGGAACGCCACTGCGAAGCCGTCGCCGCCCGTCGCGAAGACGTAGCCCTCGTGCGCGTCGAATGTGGCCCGCAGGACCTCGTCATGCACTGCGAGGGCGTCGGCCATCCGCTGCGGATCGGCCTCCCACGCGGCCGTCGATCCGACCACGTCGGTGAACAGGAACGTCACCGTTCCCGTAGGTCGCATGCTCACCCCCAGATCCTCCCATGCGGATCCGCCTCATCAGGTCCATCACCGAGGGGGCCGACCGCTCCATGTCGTCGACACCCGGACACGGCCAATGCGGCAGAGGGCGGTGCATCAGTCCAACCAGTTGCGGCGGACCATCTCGTTTCGCAATGCGGCGATGCCGTCGAGGTGGTGTCGCTCGGCCCAGCCGGGGTGGCGCATCTGCCGCCTCTGGGTCTCGGCCAACCGGCGGTACTCGCCGCCGATGCCGAGCTGTTCTGCCACGTGTTGAGAGTACTGGTAGACCTCGGTGGTACGCCGGAGCGTCGAGACCATCAGCAGTTCGCGTGCGACGTCGATGTCGTCCTCGGCTCGGGCGAGGGTCGCCAACAGCAACAGCATCGTGCCGGCCTCGAGCCGCACTCGACCGGCGACGCTGTGGTGCGCCAACTCGTGCATCTGGCTCCGCGCTGTCTCGAAGTCGCCGAGTTCGGCATGACACAACGCAGTGTGGAAGGCCAGCGTTCCGAATCGGCTGGGGAGGTGCTCGAGGCGATCGGCGATGGCGAGCGCCTCGTCGGGTCGGCTGCGGAGAAGGTGGCACACGATGGCGATCCGGCCGGCGTTCACCACCGGCTCGCAGTTGGCCCCGTCGGGTTCTGCGTCGAGCACCATGCGAGCGGCGTCGAGGGCACCGTTCACATCCCCGCCCTCTGCTTGACACTCGGCGACAAATGCGTGGTAGGCGAGCTCGGCGGCGCGGATCGTCGACGCTCGCGATCACCCGATCGATGAGCCGGATCGTCTCGGATTCGTCGTCGCACAGCACAGCGACCGATCCGAGCAGTACCTGCACGCAGTCGTTCCAGCGTCGGTGTGCTGTCGCCCACTCGATTGCCGCGACGAGGTTGGCGCGGTCATGACCGAGGACGTCGAGCGCGCCGAGATCCCAGATCATCTCGAAGCGGAAGGGCGCGCACGCCCGCACGAAGTGGTCGAGGTGACGATCACGTACCGATGCAGACTCGTCGGCCGCCGCCATCTGCTGCTCGGCGTACGCAGCGGTCGTCTCGAACAATCGGAAGCGCGAACCGCCGTCGACCACGATTCGGTCGACGAGCGACTTCGCGACCAGCGACTCCAGGAGATCCGTCGTTGCCGCCCGCGACGCATCGACGACGGATGCTGCGGCGTCGACTCCGAAGGTTCCCACGAACACGCCGAGCGCGCGAAAGGCCGCCTGTTCGTCGGGGTCGAGCAGGTTGTAGCTCCAGTCGAGCGTCGACTCGAGGACGCGTTGGCGCTGGCGTCGTCTGCCGCCGTGCAGGAGTGTGAAGCGATCGTCGATTCCTTCGAGCAGCTCCGCTGGTGACAGCACCGTGCTGCGTGCGGCCGCCAACTCGATGGCCAATGGCAGGCCATCGAGACGTCGGCACAGCGCCACGACGGTGTCGAGGTCGAACGCGTCGACGCCGACCGTCGAGTTGACCGCAGCGGCGCGCCGCATGAACAACCGGACAGCCGGCGCATCGGGGTCGGCGCTCGCGAGCGGTGGGACGCGGACGGTCTGTTCACCGTCGACATCGAGCGACTCCCGGCTCGTAGCGAGCACGACCGACGCCCCGGGACGCGAGAGGAACGCCTCGGCGAATTCGGCGCAGGCGTCGACGAGGTGTTCGCAGTTGTCGAGGATCAACAGGAGGTCCTTGTCGTCCAGGAATGTGAGGATCTGTCCGAGTACGTCGCCGGCGGTCGGCGTCAGCTCCATGCCGTGAGCGATCGCCGACTCGAGCTGCGACGGCTCACGCAGTGCCGCAAGGTCGACGAACCACACGCCGTCGCGTCGATGCGCGAGTTCCTCTTCGCCGACGGCTGTGGCCAGCCGCGTCTTACCGGTGCCGCCCCCAGCCACGAGCGTCACCAGCCGGCTCGACTGGAGGGCGAGGCGAACAGCCAACATCTCCTCGGAGCGCCCGATCAGATCCGAATGCGTCGCGGGCAGATTCGTCGACGCAGGTGCGGCGATCCGCAGCGGGGGAAACTCGGCGGTGCCGACCTGGAACACCCTGACCTCGTCAGGGACGTCACGCAGCCGGACGAAGCCGAGATCGCGACCCTTCACCTGAGCCGCCTGACGAACCAGTTCGCTCACGAGGATCTGGCCGCCGTGACCCGCCGACTCGAGGCGGGCGGCGAGATTCACCGCCGGTCCGAAGTAATCACCTCCCCGCTCGTCGGCCTCGCCGAGATGCAGACCCATCCGTACCCGCAGCCTCGGACCCGGCCACACCGAGTCCGACAGAGCCCGTTGGGCCTCCCGCGCCGCCGCCACGCCCTCTGACGCCCGACCGAACGCAGCGCAGCGCAGAACGCGTCGCCCGCCGTGGTGAACACGTAGCCACCGTTCTGCTCGATCGAGGACCGAACGATCTCGTCGTGCACCCGAAGCGACGCGGCCATCGAATCGGCGTCGTCCGCCCAGAGCCCCGTCGAACCCTCCACGTCGGTGAACAAGAACGTCACCGTCCCCGACGGTCGATCCGACGGCGCTGAGCCCATGAGCCATGGTCGCACACGGACCACCGTCAGCCACTCGAGGAACCGACGACCCCGATCGGTGACCCAGGGGCCGTACAGCGACCGGCCAGTGACCATCCCGCTTCCGGCGTCGCCGAGGCCGACTGCCCGAAGGTCCTCCAGGATCAGCTCCATCTGCTCCACTGGGAATGGAAAGCTGGCGAGCTTGAGCACCTCGCTCCGTGGACCTGAGATGAACTCGGGCATGTCGACTCCGGCTTCGGTGAGCCAACTCCGAGGATCCAGGCCGAAGCGGAGCACGGCGATGTGTTGCGGCTCGAGTTCGTCGACCCACCGCAGATACCGCAGGGTCCAGAGATCGGAAACGTCGTCCGGCACACGGGTTGCAGCGTTGAAGAGGACGGCCTTGAGCATGTCGAGCTTCTCCTCGATGTGCTCGCCCCTGGCGATCCGGCTGGCGTCGTGCACGGCGGTCACAAACGCCTGCCGGCCCGCAAGCGCGTCGACGTCGACTCCGCGCTCGTCGAGTTCAACCACGAGTTCGTACAGGCGCCGCAGCCAAGCCTCGCGGCGGTGTTCGTAGGCGGTCCCGAAGATCTGCCGTAGAACCTCGACGACAGTTCCTGCGAGCGGAAATTCGCCGGCCGCTGAACTTGCGATCTCGACAAGGCGATCACGCGCCGTCGTTGTCGGCGGCGGTTCGACCTTCTCTGCCATCCCGAAAATGCCAAGCGACTCAGGCGACCTGGATCGCGTCCTTGAGGCGCTTCGGCACCTCGTCCGGGAAGGACACGACCAAGTGTCGGTCGAGGGCCGTGGCGACACGGGCGAGGGTGTCGAGTCGGGGACGGCCGCCTCCGCCTTCCTCGAGCCGTGAGATGACGGACTGCGTGGTACCCATCCGCTCGGCGAGCTCGCGCTGGCTGAGCCCGGCGCTGGTGCGAAGTTCGTAGATCAGCTCACCGAGCGCGAAGTCCTGCTCGATGGCCACCCGTTCTTCGTCGGTGGGCCCGGGCCGCTGCTTCTTGATGTCGTCCCATCGGGAGTAGTTGGCCATGTCGGTGCTCCTACGGGTTGAGCCGAGCGCATTCGTCGGCGATCTTGCGAGCCCGGGCGATTTCGGCTCGCTCGTTGTTGCGTTGCTTGCGGAAAGTGGTGAGCAGGATGATCCGGTTGTCGGTCGTGAATCGATAAATGATCCGTCGTGCTGTCGGCCCGAGCGAGAAGCGAAGCTCGAACAGGCCATCGCCGAGCGCTCGGGAGAAGGGCATTCGTGCCGTGGAACCGAGGCCGGCGAGTCGATCGATTGCGACGACGGTGCGGTTCCAGTCAGCGTCGCCGAGGCTCGACATCCAGTCGACGATCTCGTCGTGGAGTTCGACGTCGGCCACGAGACTCAGTATCGCAAGAATGCGATCATCGCGCAACTGCGATGTTCGGCTCCTTCAGCGACGTCCGGCACCTTCGCCGACGCAGCCGTGAATGGCCGACACTGCCGGCCGAGCCTCCCCACGTGTCTGGCTGTGCCGACCCTGGCCCTCGCGCACGTCCATCGTGGCTGGCGCCGTTTCCGAACAGTCGCCTTCCTCTGCCTCTCCTACACATATGCACCACAGGTGCTGCACATGTTCGGAAACTCGGTTCGCCGGCCAGATTCCGTCGCACCCTTCCGAGCGGTGAGCGAGCGCACCCAGCTGCGAGCGGGTGCACCGTCCCTCGAAGGCCGTGATTATCGGGTGGCGTCCTCGAGCCAAGAGGTCCCACACTTCGCCGGTACGCGAGCGGATGGCGGCGCGCTCTCGCCCGCGATTATGAGCTGGTTGCCAGCGGGAGGGCTTCGAGACCCGAGAAATGGAAGCGGAGATAGGTCAACAGCCGGTGCCGGCGGTGGCGCTGAGCAGCTCGCTCTCCAGTTGATAGGTGCCGTCGTCGTTCCGGCTGTATGTCGACACGATGATTTCGCTCTCCGGGTTGTACGGGAGCAGATAATCGACGAGCGCTGCACAGATCTCGGCCGCCTCGGGCTCGGTGAGGTCCAAGGCCCCGACCTCCACTCGGGCAGTCGTCGACGCATTCGTCTGTGTGGCGGAGAACGTCCAGGATCCGAGTCGTGTGCGCCACGGAGCGTCGGTGTAGTTGACGTCGAGGAAATATTTGACGCCATCGAGGCTGACCTTTCCGAGATCGACGAATTCGTCGTCGAACATTGGATCGAACAGAGGATCGTCGACACCCGGGGCTGCTTCCGTCACGATCGAGCTGACGGGTTCGTCGACCGCATCGCCTCCGCTCGCATCGTCGGTCACGTGGCCGAGTTCGACGTCGTCGGAGGAGTCACCATCGCTCGATGGCTCGATACCGCATTCGTCTTCACCGAACTGGTCGATGTTCTCGCCCGCGGTGATGAACGCCGGGTCGGAGAACAATTCGAATGCTGCGCCCATCTCTTCGGCCTCGCCCGTCTCGGTCGCAGCTTCGATCTCCATGAATTCTGCAAACGTGTCGATCATGATATCGAAGTCATCGCGGATCTCTGCGGGAGCGAGATCACCAACGCGCTCCAGCTCCGCCAGGAGGACAGCGGTGTCTACCTCGGTCTCAGCATCTCCATCTGCTGGGGCCCGGGCGTACTCCTCGCAGAATGCGTCGACATCTCCACCACCGGCGGAGTCACCGCCGCACGCGGCAAGCAAGGCGACAGACACGATGGCCGACGCCGACAGAAAGATTCGTGATGGGGACTCCACACCCACAACGTAGGTTGGCGGCCAGAACCAATGACGAGAATTTCGTCTCACGGTCCCGGAACCGAACTTGCCGACTACGTGCAACCAATCACGCTGAGCCCTGACCAGGATTTTCGCTCATCAACGAGAGTGTCCTGTCGTGAGTCTGTCGAGCTTTTTGTCAGGTAGCGGACGCGCCCAGAATCCGCATTCCGATCACGGCCGACTGCCCTGTAACGTCCAGCGTTTCGCCTTGTCCGAGTGCCCTGGAAGTCCCGGTAGGGGCACTCGATATCGCCCCACGTAATCTCGTTCCAGGCACGGTCCGACGCGCCACACTGCGGCCCACTGCGGTACACCGCATAATCCCCGAGACCATCGCCGGACCAGCGACGGTCGGTGGTCGCGTTACGAGCGGCAGCTCGACGCCGTCGACCTGACCGAGTGCGCCGGCGATGCAGCACGGCGACGTGCGTTACGCGATGGAATTATCGCTTGGGTCCCGGAACGTGGCGACCGAGCGATACGTGCCTGATTGATGATTGGGGTGTGCGTTGCGGCGGTTGTCGTAGCGTCGGAGGTGCCGGTCGGTGGGCTCTCTATGTGCCTGCTGCCCTGCGGGGTTGGCTTTCTATCGAATTGCTTGCCGACCGGTTCCTTCACCGTGGTGTGGCTCGGAAGAGGCGAGAGCACGATCAACCCGAATCAGGAGTGCCCACCTCGGTTTCCATCACCGAGAAAGGCATCCAACTCGTGACCATCACCATCGGGATCGACCCTCACAAGGGCTCCCACACCGCTGTCGCTGTCGATGGCAACGAACATGTCCTCGACGAGATCCGTGTCCGATCTTGTTCGACCCAAACCGTGCGTCTGCGCGAGTGGGCGGACCGGTTCGAGGAGCGGACGTGGGCGGTCGAGTCGGCCCATGGACTGGGCTATCTCCTCGCCCAGCAGCTCGTCGCGGCGGGCGAGGACGTGGTCGATGTGCCCCCAGTTCGGGCGTCTCGAGTGCGCGTGTTGGGCTCGGGGAAGTCGCAGAAGAACGACCCCAACGACGCCCGCTCGATCGCGATCGCAGCACTCCGCGCCGACGACCTGACCACGGTGTGCGCCGATGATCATGCCCGGGTGTTGAAGCTGTTGTCGAAGCGACATCGCGACCTCGGCCGCCTCAAGAACAAGGCCAGCTGCCGCCTCCACGCCCTGCTGCTCGAGATGATCCCTGGTGGTGCCGGGTTCCGGATCACCACCGTGACCAGGATCAACGCGGTCATCGACGAGTTCGAACCCACCGACGCGATGGGCCGCCAACGCCAAGACATCGCCCGCGATCTCGCTCGACATCGACCGCTACAACGACCTGCTCGAAACGTCCAAGCAGCGCATCCAAACAGCGGTCGCAGCGTCGGGAACATCGCTGACGACGATCTCAGGGATCGGGCCGATCACTGCCGCGATGATCATCGGCCAGGCCGGCAACATCGACCGGTTCAAGTCGAAGCACCACTTCGCGAGCTACAACGCCACCGCCCCGGTCGAGGCGTCGTCGGGATCCAAAGTCCGGCACCGGCTCAACCAGCGCGGCAACCGCCAACTGAACTGGGCGCTCCACTTCATCGCGATCTCCCAGCTCCGCCACGACACCCTCGGCCGCCAATACTTCGACCGCAAAGTCGCCGAGGGCAAGACCACCAAAGAAGCAATCCGCTCGCTCAAGCGACGGATCTCCGACGTCGTCTACTGCCACCTTGCAGCCGACGCCCGACAGCAGAGCTGACGTCAGGTGGGCCCGGGAGGACAATCAGGAACGACCTCGAATCCAGCGTGACCGGCTCTACATCCTGAACAGCCGGCTCTTCGGATAGGTCACTCCCGGGACCCGACAACCAACGCTACGACCCTCAGGACCGCCAATCAAGAGGGTCCGCTTCGACGCGCCCGAACACCCCCAGAAATCGCCCCTTGACACAAAGAGGCTTCGTACTGGGCGGACATCGTCTGCGCAGCGGCGCGGTGATATGGGCGGGTCCAGCCATCACCGATGACAAGGTTTGCCACCGCACAGTAGAGTGTGGACGATGACGACGATGAATGTGTCGCTCCCCGACGAGCTCAAGTCGTTCGTCGACGAGCGGGTCGGTCTGGGCGGATTCGGATCCACGAGCGAGTACGTCCGCGACCTGATCCGGCGCGACCAGGAACGCGAACGGCTCCGCGGTCTGTTGCTCGACGGTGCTGCTTCGCCCCCTGGCCCCATCGCGGATGACTCGCACTTCGAGTCACTGCGCGAACGCGTCCGCGCAGGCGACTGAGTACACGGTGGCCCGACGCGTCAGGCTCCGCTCGCTTGCGGCTGCCGACATCGAAGCCGCCAGCGACTACTACCTCGATCACGTGAGCGAGCAGACGGCACTCGAGTTCATCGACGCCGTCGAGCGCAGCATCCGACGCATCAGTCGCAACCCGAACGTTGGCTCGCTGCACTTCGCCTATGAACTCGCCCTCCCAGACCTTCGGGCTTGGCCGCTGCGACGCTTCCCCTACGTGGTGCTCTACGTCGCCACCAGCGACGAGATCGACGTCTGGCGAGTCCTGCACTCCCGGCGTGACCTACCCACAGCGCTGCAGCCGCCCGAGGAATAGGTCGCCCCGTCGATACCGGGTGGCTTGAGCGGTCGTATCGCTCCCGGTCGTGCCGTTCCCGGATGGGCCCTGCCTCCGCTCGGAACGTGATTATGCGCTGCCCAACCGGAGCCCTGACCTCCAACACTTCGC
>Ga0102937_1001539_pt1 | contig 10475 bp, 9 predicted proteins | sample SalPonR2_B_D1_MG_FD_78213 | JGI IMG/M metagenome (GOLD analysis project Ga0102937, IMG submission 78213) | Salt pond soil microbial communities from South San Francisco under conditions of wetland restoration - Salt Pond MetaG R2_B_D1_MG | ecosystem: Environmental > Aquatic > Marine > Intertidal... | reverse complement strand
GTAGCCGAACCCCGCCTGCCCGATCACCGCGCCGGCGAAAACCCGTACCCGGTCGCCGAGAAGGGCGTGGCTCACCACCGCGTTCACCCCGATCCGGCAGGCCGCGCCCAGCACCACACCGAGGCCGATCACCGCGCCGGGGCCGATCTCGCAGCCCGGTCCGATCTCGGCCCCCGCGCCGACGACGGCCGTCGCGGCGACATGGACGTCCGGCGCGAGCGTCGCGGTCGGGTCGACATGGGCGCTCTCGGCGATGCCGCCCCGGGCCGCGCGCTCGGGATAGAAGGACCGCGCGATCTCGGCGAAGGCGCGCTGGGGGGCCGGCGAGACAAGCCGCGTGCGGTCGGCGAGGTCTTCGGCGAGCGCATCGGTGACGATGAGAGCGCCGGCCGCAGAGCGCCGCGCGGCATCGACATGCCGTGCCGCCGCGACGAAGGAGATATCGCCCGGCCCGGCGAGGTGGAGCGGCGCAAGTCCGCTCACTTCCATCTCTCCGTCGCCCAGAAGATCGAGGCCGAAGCGGCGGGCGATCTCCGCCGCGCTGGTGGGCGCAGCGGGCGGGAAGAAGCGGGAGTCGGGCATGATCTGCCTCTCGCGGTCAGCGGGACCCGAGGATCGGGCGCTTGCCATCTTCGAGAAGGAAATCGACGATGTCCATGACCTCGGGCACATCGCCGTAGCGCGCCGCGACATCGGCGACCCGCTCGGCGAACGACCCGTCCGCGCTGTCGAAGATCCGCTTCGCCGCCGCCTGGAGCGCCGAGATCGTCTCGCGCGAGAAGCCCGCGCGCTTCATGCCGATGACGTTGAGCCCCTCGAGCTTTGCATGGTTGCCGAAGGCCGAGCCGTAGGGAATGACGTCGCGCGGCACCGCCGCGCAGCCCCCGACGATGGCGCGCTTGCCGACCCGGCAGAACTGGTGGATGCCCGCGAGCCCGCCGATGAAGGCGTGATCGCCGATGGTGACATGGCCCGCGAGCGTCGCGTTCGAGGCGATGATGACCCCCTCGCCCACCTGGCAGTCATGGCCGATATGGGTGGCGGCCATGATCATCGCGCCATCGCCCAGCCGCGTGACACCGCCGCCGAACTCGGTGCCGCGGTGGATCGAGACCTGTTCGCGGATGACCACGCCCCGGCCCACGACAAGTTCGGTCGGCTCGCCGCCGTAGCGCAGGTGCTGGGGCGGGCCGCCGAGCACGGTGAAGGGGCCGACGGTGGTGCCTTCGCCAAGGGTCGTATGCCCGTCGATGACGACATGCGACTCGAGGACCACGCCGTTTTCGAGCACGGCATCGGGCCCGACCCTGCAGAACGCGCCGACACGAACGCCGGCGCCGAGGCGCGCCTCCGGGTCCACGGAGGCAAGCGGATCGATCTTGGCGTGTTTGGCAGGGTCGTCGTCGCGCATGGGTCATCCCTAATCCAGCGGTGCGGGATGGTCCATGCACGCTCGTGCGAGAAGCGCGGCCCCGCCCCCGGCCCATCCGGTTCCGCCGCAATATGGGAAAGGCGGCGCCTCCGCAACTCCTGCCGACCGGCGGAGGCAGGCCGAAGTCACAGGTCAGGACACGGGTGAACGCGCGGGCGGAGCGGCGTTGATATCGGCCGCGAAACGCACTAATCCGCCGGCGGGGAACATTCGGGACAGGTAAAAAATGCGGGTATTCATCACCGGCGGATCGGGCTGCGTGGGCCACTACCTCGTCAGCGAGTTCCTCAAGGACCCGGAAACGGAACTGGTCCTTCTGCTGCGCAATCCCGGCAAGCTCAGACTCCCCGAGGGGACGGCGCACCGCGTCACGATCATCGAAGGTGACTTGCGCGACGCGGCGTCCTACACGGAAGCGCTCCGGGGTTTCGACGTGGGAATTCTCGCGGCCACCGCCTGGGGCGGGAAGGACACGTTCGACATCACCGTGGGCGCCAATCTGGCGCTTGCCGACGCCTTGATCGCCGGCGGCTGCAGGCGCATCGTCTATTTCGCCTCCGCCAGCGTGCTCGACCGCGACCTCAAGCTCCTGCCCGACGCCGCCGAACACGGCACCCCTTACATCCGCGCGAAGCACCGGCTGGTCGAGGAGATCGAGGCCCGCGGCGAGGCCGCGCGCGTCACCGGTATCTTCCCGACGGTCATCTTCGGCGGCGGCGCGGACCCGGTAGGCGCGCCGCTCTCGCACGCAGCGCGGATGCTGTTCGAGAACCGGCGCTGGCTGCCGTTGCTCCGCCGCCTCGCCGCGCCCGGCAGGCTCCACCTCATCCATCCCGCAGACATCGCGACGCTGGTGCATCACTATGCCAGGGGCGAGGAGAGTTCCGGGACCGCCCGCATCGTTTTCGGCAACCCCGTGGTGACGGTCAACGAGATGATCGACGCCATCGCCCGGGCCGCGGGCCGCTCCCAGAGGCCCTGGGTGCGAATCACCGAGCGACGGATCGATGTCTTCGCCCGGCTCTTCGGGATCAAGCTGTCGCCCTGGGACCGCTATTGCGCCGAAAACCTCGACCAGTCCTTCCCCACGGCGGTGTGCCCCGCCGACCTCGGCCTGCCGGTGGCGATGCCCGATCTCGCGGCCGGTCTGCGCGAGATCGGCTTTCCCGGCCGCGCCTAGGCGAAGAAGCTCTTCACCCCGGCCACGATCATGTCGAGCTCGGGCTCGGTGAGGTAGGGGTGCGACGGCAGGCAGAGCTGGGTGCGCGACAGCTCTTCGGTGCCGGCAAGCCCGCCTGCACCGACAGGAGCCCCGGCGAAAGCCGGCTGCAGGTGGGTCGCTTCCTTGTAGTAGACGACCGCCGGCACGCCGTTCTCGGCGAGATGGGCATGAAGCGCGTCCCGCCGGTCGGTGGTAATGCGGTAGTAGCTCCAGCAGGGGTCGGTGCCTTCGGGCACCTCCGGCAGGCCGACGAGGCCGCCGAGCTCGGTGACGTAACGGTCCGCGATGGCCTGCCGCATGCGCAGTTCGTCATCGAAGACCGAGAGCTTCACGAGAAGCACCGCCGCCTGGATCGTGTCGAGCCGGGAGTTGGTGCCGAGCACGCGGTGCGCCTTCGGCGCGCCGTAGAGACCGTGATCGCGCACGACCCGCATGGCGTCGGCGAGATCGTCGTCCCTCGTGAACATCGCCCCGCCGTCGCCGAAACAGCCGAGCGACTTCGACGGGTAGAAGCTGGTCGCCGCCCCGTCTCCGAGCGCGCCGCACATCGCCTCGCGCCCCACCGAGCCGAAGGATTGCGCGGCGTCGTAGAAGAGTTTCAGACCGTGGCGCCCGGCCACTTCCGAGAGCCCCGCGTGATCGGCGGGAATGCCGAAGAGATCGACCGCGAGCACCGCTTTCGGTTCGAGTTCGAGGGCGGCGTCGAAGCCCTCGATGGCCGCGGCGAGGCTCGCGGGCGACATGTTGCCCGTGGCGACCTCGACATCGACGAACACCGGGGTGGCGCCGGTGAGCAGGACCGCTTCGGCGGTCGCGGCGTAGGTGAGCGAGGGGATGAACACGGCATCCCCGTGGCCGATGCCCGCCGATCGCAGCATCACCTGCAATGCATCGGTCCCGTTGGCGCAGGCGACCGCATGCTTCACGCCGAGGTAGGCGGCGAGCTTCTCCTCGAGTTCGGCGACCTCGGGGCCGGAGACGAACCGGCCGTGGTCGAGCACCCGGTGGATCGCGGCCGACATTTCCGGCTCGCAGGCGTCCCGCTGCCGGGTGATGTCGATGAATTGCGGGGTCAGTTTCTGCAACATGGGGCCATCCGTTACTGCTCGTGCCATCCGCTTGTCTTTCTCAGGCCACGGCCTTCGCACCCGATGCGGACAATTCGAGCGCCTTGATGACATCCAGTCCTTCCCGGACGCTCGAGCGCGGCGTGTGGCCGCCCCGGATCGCGCCGAGAAAATGTTGAAGCTCCGCCGTAAGCGGCTGAGACTCGCCGATCGCGCGGTAATCGGGCTCCGCGCTTTCGAATTTCACCCCGCCGTCCTCGCGCCACACCCGGTGGCGGTAGATCGCGAGCTTGGTCTCCGGCGGCTCGATGTCGTCGAGCACCGCCATCGCCCTGTCGCCGATCACCGTGAACCGGCGTTCGCGAAGGGGCGAGAGACGCGAGACGAAGGTGTGCGAGCGCGCACCCGACGGGAAGGTGAGGTGAATATGGGCGAAGTCCGGCACATCGGTGATGCCGGAGACGCCTTCGAGATGCCCCTCGACCGGCGTCTCGCCGACGATCGCCAGAAGCAGCGACAGGTCGTGCGGGGCGATGTCCCACATCACGTCGGTCTCGGCGAAGAACTTGCCGAGCCCCAGCCGTGTCGAATGCACGTAGCGGATCGCGCCGAGCTCGCCCGCGCGCACCGCCGCCTCGAGCGCCTCGAAGCCGGGGTGAAAACGCAGGATGTGCCCCGTCATCGCGACGACGCCGGCCGCGTCGGCGGCGGCCACGATCTCGCCGGCGCGGGCGGCCGTCATCGCCATCGGCTTCTCGACGAGAAGGTGCTTGCCGGCGGCGATGACCTTCAGCGCCACGTCGGGGTGCAGTGTCGGCGGCAGGGCGAGGACGACGCCGTCGATCCCGGGGTCGGAGATCAGCCCGTCGAGGTCCGTCGACGGGCAGCCGAACTGCGCCTCCGCGGCCGCGCGCCGCTCGGGGTTCTCGTCGGCCACCGCCGCGAGCACGCCGAGCTCGGAGAGAACCCTCGCGTGGTTCCTTCCCCAGTCTCCGCAACCGATTGTCCCGATCCGCAAATGCTGCCCCCGGCGTCACGCCGCCCGTCGGGCGCTTCACGCACCCCGTTTGTGCCGACGCTATAGACCATTGCCTTGGCCCCGCAAGAACCGTTTGGTCGCGCCTTCGCGGAACCCCGCCGATCCCGTAACCTTTGTAACAAACCGCGCGCCGGCTCGATTGACCGGCCCGGATGCCCCACATAAGACAGACCGATCCTCAACCAAGACCCCGCGGAGGGCCTCGCACCCCCATGCGTCTTCTTCAATGGAGCATCTTCAAGCGCATGGCCGTGAACACGGTCATCACCTTCGTGCTTCTGGGCGCCATCGCCACCACGACGCAGGTGCTGAACCAGCTCTACAGGCTGATCGAGGCGTCGAGCGACTTCACCTTCGCCTTCCGGCTCTACGCCTTTCTCGTGCCCACGGTGACGGTGACGATCCTGCCGGTAGCGTTCCTCATCGGCGTCATGGGCGTCTACCGTGCGATGGAGGAGGACCGCGAGGCGGTCATCGTCGCCGCCTCCGGCGCGCCCCTTTCGTTCGTCTTCAAGCCGGCGATCCTTCTGGGCGCCATCGTCGCGGCCACCGTGCTTCTCGTCAGCGCCTTCGTCGAGCCGCTGGCGAACCGCGAGGTCCGGAACTCCATCGCGCTCCTGACCACCGACATCGCCGAATACGTGGCCTCCCAGGGCATTCTCACCGAAATCGAGCCGGGCCTCTTCGTGCGCGGCGGCACCCGTGCCGCCGACGGGCAGATCAAGGGCCTCTTCATCCTCGACAAGCGCGACCCCGCGCAGGAGATCATCTACATTGCCGAAGGCGGCCGGGTGGCGGAAGAAGACGGCGACCTCGTCCTCGAGATGTTCGGCGGCGCGATCCATGTCCGCGCGACCGCAACGGGCCAGGTCCACCGCTTCGAATTCGGCCGCTACATGTCGTCGGTGCCGTGGTTCGAGGGCGCCGAGGCGCTGGCGTACCGGCCACGGGAAACGACGACGCCGATGCTTCTGGCGAGCCATCTCGGCGGCGCGGAGGTGGGCTTCCGGCGCTCGGAGGCCCGCAGCGAACTCGTCCGGCGGTTCACCGACTGGCTCTATCCCTTCGCCTATCTCGGGGTCGGCGCGGTTGTCCTGATCCTGTCGCGGGGCAACCGTTTCGCCTATCGCTGGATGATGCCGGTCACGCTCGTCGCCGGCGTCACGGTCAAGGCGGCCGGCCTCGCGATGATCGGCAGCGCGGGCACCGCCGGCTGGGCGGTGATCGCGGCCTTCGTCCTGCCTGTCGCCGCAGCGCTCTCGCCGTTCGTCGTGGGGGCGATCCGCGCGGTGCCGAGGCTCGTCAGATCATGACGCGGGCACACGTTCCGCTCAGCCGCCGTTCCTGCTAGGTCGCGCGTCATGGGCTCACGGATGCTGTTTTTCTACGTCTTCCGCCAGCACGTCCTGCTGACGGGGCTTGTGCTCTTGCTGCTGACCTTCGTCGTCGCGGTGGTGCAATTCGCCGAAAGCTCGCGGTTTCGCGGCTCCGACGACTGGGACGCGGTCGCGGCCCTCCGGCGCATCCTGCTGGAGACCCCGGCGTTCCTGCAGTCGATGCTGCCTTACGTGGTGCTCATCGCCACGGCCCTTCTCGTCTACCGCATGGGCAAGCAGTACGAGCTGGCGATCTTCTCTCAGATCGGCCGGCCGTGGCGGCGGGTGCTCCTGCCGCTGGTCGCGGGCGGCGCGGCGGTGGGGCTTGTCTACAGCTTCGTGCTGAGCCCGCTCGCGAGCTACTCCAGCAATCTCGAGGACACCCGGCCCGAGATCGCGGGCATGACCGAGTTCGCCGAGGGCCGCGAGGTCGTGCTGCGCGACGAGGACGGCTTTCATTTCCTCCTCATCGACGCGATCAGCGAGGACGCGACGGCGCTGCGCGGCATCACATACCTCAGGCTCGACGAGGATCACCGGCTTCTCAACCGCGTCAACGCCCCCCGCGCGGCCTGGCTCGACGGCGAGCTGGTCTTCACCGGCGCCGTCGACCTCGGCTCGGGCCTCGCCGGTCCCATCGTCGAGGACGGCGAGTTGCGCCTCGAATTTCCCCAGAGCGTCCTGCAGCACCGCGAGCGCGACCGGCTGATGATCTCGGTCTACGAACTGCCCGGGGTGATCACCGCGACGCGGATGGTCGGCGCCTCGCCCTGGCGGCTCGAAGCGCGCTTCCAGTCGCTCATCGCCCTGCCCGCGCTTCTCGGCGCGGTGGCCTTTCTCGCCGGCGCGCTCGTCTATCATCCGGTGATCAGGGGGGCATGGCGCAACGACGTGATCGCCGTTCTGGCGGCCGCTTTCGTGCTGTATTTCCTCATCACCTTCACAGACGCGCTGGGGGCCTCGGGCGCCGCCCCGGCCTTCCTGATGGCCTGGGGGCTGCCAGCGCTGACCGCGGCGGCGGGGGTCGGCGTGCTTTCGGTGCGCTCGAAAAGGCGCTAGGCCCCCCTGGGGCGAGGTAGGGCGATGGCAGGCGACAGGCGGTTCCTTCCCGAGATACACGACATCCATCCGGGCATGGCCGACCGGGTGGACCGTCTTCTCGCGATCTTCCCGGAGCCCGCACGGCCCCATGTCGCCTGGAGCGTGGTGCCGAACTGGCACGGCGCGCACCCCCTCGCGGCAGACCCCGACTTCGCGGAGAGGGTCGCGGCGCTACCGGGCGTGAAGGTGCTTCATGGGTGGACCCACACGAAGGGGCCGGACCTTCTCAACTGGCTTCTCTACGGCCACGAGAACCGGTCGGAATTCCAGGGTCTGAACCGCTCGGAGACCGAGGACCGGCTCGACCGGGGCCTCGCGATGTTCGCCGAGGCGGGGCTTGCGCGGCCGCTGTGGTTCTGCGCCCCGCGCTGGATACCATCGGCCTCGCTCGACGCGGCGCTGGCCGCACGCGGCTTTCGCGGCGTTCTCGCCCGCCAGCGCATCACCGTCTTCGGCGAGCGGGCCCGGCCCGTCCCGCCGCTCAATTTCGACGAGGGTGCGCGCGGCTGGAAGATTGCGCCGGGCCGGGTTCTGCGCGAAGGAGCGATCTCGCGATTGCTTCGCGGAAACAGGCCCTTCCGCTTCGTTCTTCACCCCGACGATCTCGACCACCCGCGGACCCTCGCCCAGATCGAACGGACAATGGCGCGGCTCACGGACGAGGGCTGGACGCCCGCCGGTCTCGACGATTTCGCGGAGGCGGCATGAGCCCCGACGCCGACATCCTCTTTCTGACGAACGGCCACGGCGAGGACGAGATCGCGCGGCTCGTCCTCGACCGCCTCGCCCCCTGCGAAGAGACGCGCGCCCGGATCGCCGCCTGGCCGATGGTCGGCGGCGGCGAGCGCTACACGCGTGCCGGCATCGCCACCTTCGGGCCGCGCAACAGGCTGCCGAGCGAGGGCTTCGGCACGGTGAGCCTGCCGGCCTTCCTGCGCGACCTCCGCGCGGGGTTTCTCGGCACCTACCTCGCCCAGGCACGCCACGCCCGCAGCCTGCGCGGGAGGGCCCGCGCCATCGTCGCCATCGGGGACGTCGTGCCCCTCGCCGCCGCCGTCCTGTCGGGCCTTCCGACGATCTTCCTGTCGTCGGCAAAATCCGCCCGCTACGGCGGCACCGACGGGCACAATCCGCTCGAACGCGCGCTCATGCGGCGGGTCGCACGGGTCTTCGCCCGCGACGAGCGCACCGCCCGCCTCCTGCGCCTCAAGGGGGTGGCCGCCGAGTTCGCGGGCAACCCGATGATGGACGGGGTCGCCGGGGCGGACGGCTCGCCGCTCGCGGCACCTGACCGGACGAATGTGGCGCTCCTGCCCGGCACCCGCGCCGATGCCTCTGCCAATGCCCGGCTTCTTCTCGCCGCCCTCGGCCACACGCGCGGGATGCACGGTCTCGTCACCGCAGCCCCCGGTTTCGACCTCGACGCCCTCGCGGACGGCCCGCCCGAGGGCTGGCGCGTCACCGGTCGCGACGACACCTCGCTCGCGCTGTCGCACGCGCAAGGTGCCACGGCGGAGGTCGTTCCGGGCCGCTTCGCCGAGGCGCTTGCGGCGTCGGACCTCGCCGTCGGCATGGCCGGCACCGGCAATGAACAGGCCGCGGGCCTCGGCCTGCCCCTCGTCGCGGTGGCCGGAGCCGGCAACCAGGGGGCGGCGTATCTGGCGATGAAGAAACGCTATTTCGGCGCCGCGGCGACAACCGCCGCGTCCTCCCCCGGCGCCATCGCCACCGCCCTCACCGCCCTGGCCGGAGACCCCGCCCGCCGCCGGGAAATGGCCGAGGCCGGCCGCGCGCTGATGGGGGCGCCGGGGGCGTCCGCCGCCATCGCCGACGCCGCCCGGGCCCTCGCGGGTTGGGAGCCGGCCCATGGCTGAGCCCCGCGCCACGGTGGTCATCACCACCCACAACGAGGCCGCCGGCATCGCCGCCACCCTCGACACGCTCGCCGCCCAGACCGGCGCGCCGGCCTTCGAGATCGTCCTCGTCGACGACCGCTCGACCGACGCGACGATCGCAATCGCCGGGAGCCGGGGCCTCGCGAACCTCCGGCTTCTCCACGCCGCGCCCGATCCCGCCTCGCCGCTGACCACCCGCCAGCAGGCGCTCGACATGGGCTTCCGAGCGGCCCGGGGACAGGTGATTCTCACCCTCGACGGCGACAGCCGGGTACCGCCGGGCTGGCTTTCGGGCCTTGCGGGGCCGATCCTCGAAGGCCGGACCCGCGCCGTCGCGGGCCCGATCACCTTCGCCCCGCCGGACACCGCCGTCGCGCGCTGGCAGATCGCCGACGCCGCCTATTACTGGCAGGTCGCGGCGCTTCTGGCGCCGGTCGGCGGCGGCGGGGTGTTCTTCGGCAACTTCGCCTTCGACGCGGCCCTCTACGCCGAAACCGGAGGCTTCGAGGCCATCGGCGGGGCGCTCACCGAGGACCTCGCCTTCGCCCGCGCGATCCAGGACCGGGGCCACCGGATCGCGTTCCTGCGCGGCGCGGGCCCCGTGGCGGTCGCCCCCTGCCCCGACACCGAGGCCCTCGTCGCGCGGACCCTGCGGATCTCGCAGGGCCCGCCCTCGCTTCTCTCGGGCGTCCTGACGATCTGGCCGCTCACGCTTCTGGCGACGGCCCTGCTCGCCTTCCTCGGCGGCGCATTTCTCTGGGCGTTCCTCGCCCGCTACGCGCTCGGCGCGGGCTTCGTCCGCCTCGCGCTCGCCCGGTCGGGCGGCGCGGCGACGGGCCTCAACTGGGCGCTCTACGAACCGGGCGCCTTCGCGCTGGCCGTGCGGGTGCTGCCGCGCGTGCTGAGAGGCGCGGGCTCCGACTGGGGAGGCCGCCGCTATGGCCGCTGATACCGCTCCGCTGATCCGCGCCTACACCCCCGCCGACCGCGAGGCGGTGCGGCGGATCTGCTGCGACACGGCCTACCGCAACGAGGGCGCGGAGCTTTACTTCGAGGACCGCGAGATCCACGCCGATTACTGGTCGAGCTACTACACCGACGTCACGCCCGGGGAGGTGCGGGTGATCGAGCAGGACGGCGAGGTGATCGGCTATTTCTTCGGCTGTACCGACAGCGCGGCCCACCGGCGGGCGATGGCGCGGCGTATCGTGCCGTGGGCCATCGCCCGCGCGCTCTGGCGGCTCGCGACCGGGCGCTACAAGGACCCGAAGAGCCGGCGTTACCTGCGGTTCATGCTCACGCAGGCCCCGGCAGAGGAGCCGCGCGTGGACCTCGACCGGTTT
>Ga0102937_1001536_pt1 | contig 10480 bp, 21 predicted proteins | sample SalPonR2_B_D1_MG_FD_78213 | JGI IMG/M metagenome (GOLD analysis project Ga0102937, IMG submission 78213) | Salt pond soil microbial communities from South San Francisco under conditions of wetland restoration - Salt Pond MetaG R2_B_D1_MG | ecosystem: Environmental > Aquatic > Marine > Intertidal... | reverse complement strand
TTCCTGTTGATATTTATCTTTTTCATTTCATGTCAATCATTTTTTGAGTCTTCCATGATACTGATAGCTTTGAGAACCTCGTTTTCAATCTGATTCTGATCGCTAAGACTATTAAAAACGTTTAAAACTTTCTTTCGTAAGTGATTTAGGTCATCCTTAGAATACCTTGGTTTACATCGTTCTATGTAGGCTTCAGCGTTTTCTTTTTTGTAAAAACGTCTTGCTGCATTACTAAAAAGCGTGCCTTCACTTAAAAGCTTTTCTTGTACCTTAAAGTTCTCACCTACCATATAATACTTATCGTGGTAATTTAGCTCATAACCATCCTCAGTCACGAGGATAGGCTCCCGAATCTTTTCTGCCCAGATACCCTCATCATAAATAGCCATTTTATTTACATCGTACAAAGCGTCATGGCTACTGTTATAATGAAATGGAAAAGAAATCCTAAAGGTATTGCCACCAGCAGGTGATTCGACTTTTACTCCTCCACTTAATCCCTTATGCTTAGAAATAGCATAAAGAGCATCGCGGATCTCTCCAAAAGTTGCTTCTCGGTTAACATCTTCTATAGTGCATACGGGGCTCCTTTCAGGTAAAATACCATTTTCATGAATCTTTCCATAACTATCGTATGGCACAAAGTTGTCGCCAATAATCCTTCTTTCTTGAGGTTCAATACACCTAAAGACACATCTATTTCTGGCTATATACCACCTACCTTCAACGAATTGGGATTCGGTTATTTCCTGCCAGTCGTTTGAATTTTCAACCATTCCGAAAGAAAGATCTCCTTCATAATCGTCTATAGCGTTGTAGATCTTATAATGCTGATCAGCAAAACCCGATTCTATAGCTTTCCAATCCGTTACTTTGTGCTTAAATTTCCTTCTCATAATCTTTGCTTTTTATGTTACAATAAGACCCTGATTCTGAGTCTTTGTGTTACATGACCAGTGTCTTTCATGCTGTTTCCAGCATTTCTTTGTATGGCTTTGAGTCAGATATTCCTTCGAGTTCACAAAGCTTGTCGAACACAGCACACAATCCTTTGTATTGATTTTCTTCTGTGTCTTCTACGCCAGTGCTCTTTTCAAAAGCTTTTTCTATCTCATCAATCTCGTGAATGGAATAGCCAGTACTATTTATCACTCCATCAATAACTTTCCGTTCAAAATTACCTATTGAAATATCCTCTCTTACACACAAAAGTGCTGAATACCACATGCTTGTGTAATCCGCACCGCAAATGTTGCCGACAGCACACTTAGCGCAGGATCCTGGTTCAAGTGTACCCTTAAAGTAAGCATTTACAAGCTTGTTTACTGCACTTTCAAATCTTTGTGATGCCATGGTTACTGCTTTTTGTGTTACACAATGGTTAATTACTTCTCCCACTTATCGGAGATAGTGGACTCGACATCAATCCTTACGTTAGTGATAACATCTGATGCCTGTTTCATAAGGTCTTCCTTAATTGCTACCCATTCATCAGCTTTGTCTTTTCTTACCTGTGTTATAAGCTCATCATGTACCTGTAAACAAAGCTTAGCTGGATAGTTATTCGTGTGAATGTAATCAAATATATACCAGATAGCTAACTTGATAATGTCAGCACCAGTACCCTGTATCCTGGTATTAGTAGACTCTCTTTCAATATTGCCAAGTTCAGCATAACTCGTTGGCTTATTAAAGAACCTTGCCCTGTGAAATGGTGCAAATGTTCTTATACGCAGGTTAGACTTACCAAGTGTCTTGATACCTTCAAAATAATCCCGCAGTGTGTAGAAAGTATCAAAGTACATCTGTACAATGTCGCTGGCTTCGTTAACTGAAATGTTAAGCGTGTCAGCTATCTTAGCAGGGCCAGCACCGTATGATAGTGCATAGTTAATGGTCTTGATCTTAGTCCTCATACTCTTGTGGCCCTTACAACTACACTTTTCCCTGTTACTGGCAAATTCACAATCCCGCTCTGTAGCGTCCTGCCAGTCCTGCCCGAATACTTTCTCTGCTACAACTGAATGAAGATCCTCTCCATTAGATATAGTATCCAGCCACACATTATCCTGGCTATCATCAGCTATGAGTGCTAATTCCTGGCTACCATAGTCAGACATGACCAGTTTATGGTCTTTGTCAGCTTTAAACAGGTTCCTGTACCTGTTATTAGCAGGAATGTTCTGCATGTTAGGAGCACCCATGTGATATTTACTACCCTTTTGGCCTGATGATACACGACCAGTATTAAGGATCTGCCAGAATGATGTATGGATCTTCTTAGTGACAGGGTTTATGAATTGCAGAAAGCGCTTACCATAGTTACTAACAAGCTTGTGCTGCTCACGATAATTGATAAGCCTTTCTACAAACTTATGCTGATTCTTTTTCTTTTCAAGCTCACGTTTGCCAGTACCGTTAGATGTGTCAATATTCAGTCTATCGAATACCTGCTCGATCTGTAACGGTGAATTGTAGTTAATATCTACCTGCCTGGGATCCTCGAACATGTTAAGCTGAAGTCCTGGCTTAATAAAATCCTTTAGTCTCTCATCTTCCAGCACAACATTATCGAGTTGCGCCTTTATGTTCTGTAATTCTTCCTCGTCCTCTTTTGCAACCTGTTTTAGTTCTTCAGGATCCACCCTGATGCCATTGTACTCCATTTCAGATAAACCAAGAACTGTTTTGTTCTCAAGCCTGATCACATTATGCAATGAAATGCTCTTAGCTTTTTCCCACTGCTTGTTCATGATCGGCTCAAGCACCTGCACGTCCTTGGCTGCGTATTCTATGACTTCTTTAGTTAGGCCTTCTTTCTTGATCTTACCCCTTGGGTCTTTGCTCATATTGTAGTTTGTATACTTATGAGCAAGCTTGTCGAGGGAGAACCCCGAAAACTGAAGGCCACAATTAAGTACAAGCTCAGCAAGAAAAGTATCGTATACATTCCTTGTAACTATGCCTAACTGCCTGAAGAATTTGTTGTCAAAGTTAGCGTTCTGAAATAGTTTGATTTTGTTGTCATCTTCTAATACGGACTTAAAATTCACAGGGTGGTAGTACTGCGCGTCAACAACAAACTGATCTGTCTCATTACCGATCTGAAAGGTGATTATAGTTGACTCAAAGTCAAAACCACCTGTCGTTTCGGTATCGACAGAAAGTATGTTAGTAGTACCTACAAACTCAAACACATCCTCCGGAGAAGCACTGTGTATGCCCTCCGGAAGAAATGTTTGGTTACTAACCAGATAGATCATGCTTAACTACTTGATGATGTATTTCTAAATAGCATGCTTGAGATCATAAGCAGAGCAACCGCCTGGAAAAATCCTATCTCTGGTAGATTGAAGATCTGAGGCATGGCAAAATTCCAGAGTAACATGAAAGGGAGAGCAAATAACAGGGATATGGCGAAGAATGCTGCTGCTCCCACTGCAATAGCAACTAAATACTGCATATAAATTGATTTTTGGTTTACACTTCTACTTCAGGCTTTTCCCGGAGCTTGTTCTTGTATACCTCAGAATCCTCTCCTTCAAACTCACATAGTACATCAATGACAGCACAAAGACCATTGAATTGATCCTGTATGAATTCTTCATGCGTGCATTGATTATATTCATAGTCAAGATATGCTATTTTAGTGTTTGTTTCAAAAACATATTCTACCTTAGCTAATTCCTCAGGAGTGTAATTTGTATCATAAATCTGCTTTAATGCGGTTTCAAATTGTTCTGGCATAAACTTACTGCGGTTTAAACCAGACGTGTCTTGCTCATTAGTATTTGGATCAGTTTCAAAAAGGACACTCCATTCCCAACTCCCACAAATATTTCCTACTGCACAACGTGTACACTTACCTTTAGTAAGCGTTTCATTAAAAAATGACTTGATAAGCTTGTTGACTGCATTCTGAAATCTGTTTGTTGACATAGTAAGTTAGTTTTAATTAAAGAAAGCGCCCGTAGACCTAGGCCATTTTGGCTCCTGTCAAACAGGTTTTTAAGCGGTGCTTAATTTTTCGGTCTACGTGACGCTAACTTTAAATTTTGTACAAAAATATACAATTAAAAAGACGAGGGCAAATTAATGCCCTCATCTTAGATTTACTGACCTTCGTTGTCCTGGTCACCCTTGACGTTCATGCCAAGGAATGCTCCAAGACTCTCATTGCGCTTCTTCAGCTCCTCTTCGAGTTCCTGAGATTTCGTGTGCCAGAACTCACTTAGATCTTTCTGTTTCTTCAATTCTTTCTCATGGTGCTCAACTTTACCAAGAGAACGGTAGTACGCTTTCTTCAAGTACTGGCTTGACATCTTAGTGATCTCGACATCACCATAGTCCTTGGACTTCCAAAGACCATGATGTGTTCCTTGTTGTTGTACTTGCTGATTTTGCTCTGCTTGCTTATTATTTACTTCTTCAGACATAAGATTAGTTTTAAATTCTACAGTAGATAGATAATAAAACAGCTGGCCAAGCATTATGACCAGCTGTCTGAGCTACTTTAGAACGGGTTGTCGTCATCCGACTTTTGATCGGCTTGCTTAACCCGTTCATCGTTGGCAACCTGCTGAGCAGACGGCAACTGACGGCCATTCTGATCAAGAGGATTACCATCTTCATCTACAGGATCAAGGCCGTTATTAGTGGCCAGTCTGTAGATATTCTCGCCTTCAAGGACAACTGCGGTGTACTGAGACACCCAGTTGCCGATGCGACCTTCAGAATCCTCATCATTCCCGTACGCTCCGGGAATGAAATAAGGTTCCGTAGACACTGTTTGAATGGATCCTTCCATCAATGCACCCTCCTCTACCATATTATAGAGAGGATTCACTCGGCCGTTAGGGTCGCGGTCAAACACGACCTTAGTACCGATCCGCGAAGTCGGAATGACTTTTCGGCCATTCCTATACTCCGGCTCCTGCATAACACGGACTATCTTATACTGACGTCCGTCTCTGGCTGTAAGTTCCTTACCCTCATTGTTCTTAGTTGCAATCTCAACTACTTGTAGCATAGTTACCTGATTTTGATTTTACAAAAAACTCATTGTGGCCGATAATTAAAGGTGCTCGGCCTAACACCTTTGAAGGAACAGTTAATACAATAGCATAGCGATCTCTTTTAATAGCCATTACATAATCGCTATCCGGAATCTCGTATTCCTGCTCCCTCTCGAAAAATGACTTGACTGGTAATACAACCCTGTGCTCGCTTGTATTAAGAGTTTCGTAGCGTAGGTTGTAAAAATTTGACCAGCCAAAAGAAAGGATGTCAACTTGCCCATTCCTGAACATCGCAGGAATAGAATGAGCTGGTCTAACTATAAGACCATTTGTAGTCGAATAATTAAACCAGCTAAGTTTTGATGTGTCAAGTTTTATCTTGTTACACATCACTTACTTTTTTTATCCACCACACTCACAGTCCTACCGTTATAATAGGCTATTGCACCTGGCCCATCTAATTGATAAGCCAGGTTTTTTACCTTATCATCGAGTTCCTGACCAGAGAGCCTACGTCCGAACTCGGACTTGAGAAAGCTCTCTGTCGGACGGATTGAGCGTTGTGATCCGTCCTTGCTTTCAATCTTGATGACCATAGTTAGATCTTTAAATTCAGTAGAATAGTTTTAGCAACATCACCATAGCATGAGAATACATGGTCGATATTGCAGTTAAAAAGACTTCTGATTTGTAGTACATGCTCTCCTGTAACATGTACTATTAAGTCCTCCCGAAGGAAGGACTTATCATAATCAAAAGGGTGTTTATCACCCTCTTGAAAATGATACCTAGCCAGAGGAGTTTCGATTTTTACCATGCGGTTCCTTTTTCATTAGCATTGGCTCAAGACTACCAGGTTGTTGCCTGTGACCACATCTATTAGTGCCACAGGATGTTAACCCTATTAACACTAACAGTACAAGCACAACTACAAGAGTTGCTGAAATACGCTCTTTCATAAAGTTCTGGATTTTAGATTTAACAAGGTGTACCACTCAGGACTTGAACCTGAAACCTACAGCTTAGAAGGCTGTTGCTCTATCCAGTTGAGCTAGTGGTACATATACGGACAGTTTATTGCACATGTCCGAGGTGCTGTAGGTTAGTCCTCTGTGAAGATTTTTCTGAATTGGATCCTGCATGGAGCAAGATCCCTATCAGTTAAGCCATCATCGCCTACTTCATCAGTGAACCTGTCTCTCTCAAGTTTGCCAGCTGCCTCTTCTGCCAACTCTTTGTAATAGTCATATGCTGACTTAGCATTGTGATGACTTGTGTAGTAAAAGGACGGCCCACAGTTCTCGAAATCTGCTGTACGAAAGGTGTAACCAACCATGTAGAATGTCATAGTACGTTATTTTATTTTGTGTATTTCAAGTTGAATAAAACCAGAATTAATTCGACCGCCAGTGTCTTCAGTAATACCAGCTTTTTGAAGGGCTTCTGAAATACCTTCGTTTTCACTGTAGTTTTTGATGAGAACTTCACCCTCATCCAACTGCACACCTGGAGGATTAACAGTTGCTGTTACAAAAGGACTTGGATCAGTTCCTTCATCATACTCCTCATCAACGAGTACTATGGCTGGTGATCCATCACTTACGTAATTGTCCCAGGTTACACGAAGGTCAGTCCCAAGAAATCTAACTGGATAATTCATAAGTTAACAATTTTAGTTTGACAATAAATTAAGCTACAGTACCCCATAAAAAGCTTCAGGCACAAGCGTTGATCCATGGCTCGTATTAAGCCTTCACTTTTTATGGTAACATTCCCCACCATTTCTGGCATGAATGCTCGCATTGAACACAGTGTTATGGCTCTCACCATAAATGTGCAAGCGTTTTTTGCCCTTTTTGCTCCGCTTGTTTGGCGGCTAACCCAAAAACGGCACTGTAGCATAATGTGCACCATTCAGGATTTGAACCTGAATCTTCTGACTAAGACAATCAGATGTTTTAGCCTCTTAAACTAATGGTGCAACCTGACCTGCATACCAGGATTATAGTTTACGGCAAGTAACTATTATAACCTGTTGAATGAAGGCCAAGGCTGTACCGTGATGCAGCACGTAGGTTGCCAACCTCAAAACTGTGACTTTTCTCATTGCAGTTACTGATACAATAAGCCGTCACTAAGCCTTGTTACATACACAACAGAGTGGCTAAACCCTGAAGGATGTACTTGCAGTAACAAGCACACCAGTCGATCCCACAGCCTGACTTGAACAGGCTGTAAGCCTTTAACTTAGTATGGAATAAGGATTACTCGATAAGATTATCTCTCCTATCGAGTTCCCTTTCACATTCTGAGATCTTGTTTGGTTTACCAGATCTCCTTTTGCACCACTGCTTAGCATCTGACTCATCACGGTCAGATACAATGGCTGTTAATCTATCGAAGGATGTACCATGTATCATGGTACTATCCCACGTTAAGAGTGCTGCAATGCTTTCAACTGCGAGTGTTGTCATCGCAAGAGGAACAAACACAATTGCTTTGATAGATACAATAACTAAATAAACCATAGTTGACATGTTTTTTTGTTACTTGTGTTTTGGAATGTTTGCTATTATTAATTGAACCCATGAGCTAATAGCTAACTCATGGGTTATTCTGGGAGGTCACTGGTAGTGAACCGAACACACAGTTTCACTAATCTAACATAAAATCCTCCCAGTCAGAGGCATCCCAATCGTCATTGGGATCATTGCTAAGATAACGCATAGTAACTTAGTTTTTGGTTAGACAATATGAACAGTTTATTACACATGTTCAGGTATATGTAAGAGTGCAGGTAAGCTAGTGATACCTACACTCCCCTGAACAGGGAGCCGAAGCTCCCCGAACAGTTACAGATCCACAGACTCCTCTTCTTCATAGAGGTTGATCGTGGCAATGATGTTTCCGTCTTCAGTCTGGAAAGCCTGGAACTCCTGGAGTTTGCCAGATTGAGATTTCTTTCCGACCGGAATAGTTCCTACGGAATCATCATTGTAACGAACGGATATGAAGGCTCCGTTAGGGCCATTAACCTTGGATGCTTGCTTAGCACCGTTAGACCTGAGAAAATCCATTAAAGTCATAATACAGCGATTTTAATTATACAATACGGGCCCCATTTGAGCCCGAAACCTAGCAGGGGTCTGTGGGAGGGGGAGGCTAAAACACACGGTACCTATCGTATATGTGAATGGGGGGGGCTATCACATAAACACGGGGGTATCACGCACAGTCACAAATTTTGTATGTTTGTGAATGATAAGCGGAAACCCTGAAAAATAAACGCTAAAAACTAAATATTTGAATTATGGAAGCAGAAAAGGCAAAAACGTTATCCGAAGGAGAACACACCCTGCCCTTAAACTTTGCCGAAAAATCTGCCAAAATGCAGGCTGCTTCCGTATCTCGCTCCCTGTGGGGAGCTCATCTTCCCTGTCGGGAAGATTGCTTTTGCTTTTCATCAAAAGCATTTGCAGGCAAAGTTATCCGCTTTTTACTGAACTTGCAAAATAATTCGATTAGTTTTCGATCAAATTCTTTAAATTATGGATACAGCAGACTCAGAAGCGGACTTAACCCTTAACAGTGGGTCGAAATATTTTGCTAATCCGGAGCAGTTTAGTGGTATCAATGAGGCAATTGAGAATGCTATACATATGTACCAGCAAAAGGCCATTCATAGCGATAACCATAAAGGGAAAAACAGTCAGCAGGAGGACAATGACTTGTAATTGTACAGAATTTGTTTATACATTTGTACAGAACTTCTAAATAATACATATGGAAGAGGATTACCAGTCTTTACAGGCCACAGATAAGGGCTACTTTATGGCTCAGTACTGCACTACACTTACTGCTATCACGAACATTGCATTTAATGACGCGCTTGGCGCCCTGGATATGGATAATGAAGACGATGCTATGAATATCATGGTAGATAAGATCCCGAATGAGCAGGATGAAGGGGTCACATTCGTAGCAATGAACGAGGAAGACAAAAGACTTTTTAGCATCAAGCAAGACACAGTTAACTGTCGTGTAAAAATATCCTACCATGGCTAAGAGTAAGAACCTCAAGGTAAAGGTAAAGTCCTATTATAACTACATCCAGATATTTAACGGCTACATTGACCTTACACATCAGGAAATACGTGTACTGGCAGAGTTCTGTAAGCTATACAAAAAGTACTTTAACACCGAGGATGACTTTACCCCGAACGTATTCTCTCGTGAGATGAAAGCACAGGTTGCTAAAAACCTTGGCTACTCAAGCCCGGACAGCCTCAACAACTATGTAAAGGCTTTTAAGGACAAGGGTGCGATCAGGCCTTTCAGCAAGCAGGATAAAAGCAAAGGTTACTATATAATATCGCTCCTTATTCCGGGTAATGAAGATCAGATAGTCATTAATCTTGATAAACCTGAAGAATCAGAGATGAGATGAGCAAGGAAATAGATCATGATAAGGTGCAGAACAGGATTATCCAAGACCTTGCTTATAAATATGGGATGTCTTATTCCCATGTAAAGCAGATAGTTACCCATCAGCAGAAATATGCTAAAAAGGTCATTCAGTCAATGAGGTATGAGTCTGTAAGAATACCGTACCTCGGTAAGTTTAAGCCCAACCTACGCAAATTGAAATGGATATTTAAGCATATACGGGATGGTAAGATTGATGATAAAAGAGAACATTAAGTGATTGTAAAACCAGAAATGAAGTAATTATGGGTCAAGCAGAAAATCTAAGAGTAGCCGTAGATTTTGATGGTGTAATCCATCGGTACAGCATGGGATGGCATGATGGTACTATTTATGACAGGCCTATGGAAGGAGCAGCAGCCTCACTCAAAAAACTGGAAGATCATGGTTGTCAGATCGTTATTTATTCTACCCGTGCTGAGGGTAAATATATTAACGGTTGGTGGCAAGAAGGGCAAAGGGATGATATGATTGAATGGCTTGATTATTATCATATTCCTTATCATGAGGTTGCTGGGGGTAAACCCATGGCTCATGTTTACATTGATGATAGGGGATTACGGTTTGAAGATTGGAGGAGCACGATGAAGCAACTCTTTAAAATGTTTAATCTATAACTATGGTAGACCTGATCTTAGTACTCTGTCTTGCAGCGGTGTTTTCTCTTTCGCTCTTTGCACTGCTGGATTGGCTTGGTAAAAAGACAGAAAAGCGATTTAAAGAGATGTACGAAACCTATTTTGAACCAAAAGACAAGAAAGATGAACCAAAAGAAAGCAAAAAAACTAAGAAGGACAGCAGAAGCAGCAACAACAGGGGATAACCCTCAGGTAACAAAGCGTTTGCATCGTTATCTAAAAAAGCTCTACAAAAATGGAGAAATAAAGTTCTGATACATGGCTAAAACAACAAGGACAGAAATTCCCCTGCTTGAGCTTAAGGATAAGCAAACCCTTGAGGTAGAAATATCTCCTTAC
>Ga0102937_1001532_pt1 | contig 10509 bp, 7 predicted proteins | sample SalPonR2_B_D1_MG_FD_78213 | JGI IMG/M metagenome (GOLD analysis project Ga0102937, IMG submission 78213) | Salt pond soil microbial communities from South San Francisco under conditions of wetland restoration - Salt Pond MetaG R2_B_D1_MG | ecosystem: Environmental > Aquatic > Marine > Intertidal... | reverse complement strand
CGATCCATGTCAAAGTGCGGAGCGGGGGAGCGCTTAACACCTCTAAGCGTATATAGGTACTCGCTCGCGGCTATGTCATTGACGCTTTCGCCAATTAAGAAGATCAAATCACCTTTATCTTTAAAGTCCAGGGTCATGACATGTCTTATATTGTCTACCAAGCCGATCATTCCGATGGTTGGCGTAGGAAAAACAGGAACGGCTTCAGAGCTTTCGCTTACCGTTTGATTGTAGAAACTCACGTTTCCTCCCGTTACAGGTGTCTTAAATCTTTCGCAGGCTTCGCTCATTCCTTTAATAGCCATAACAAACTGCCAATAGGCCTCAGGATTGTAGGGGTTCCCAAAGTTGAGGCAATTGGTAATGGCCGAAGGTTTCCCACCCGCACAAACGATGTTTCGCGCCGCTTCGGCAACAGCTATTGACGTTCCCGTTTTGGGATCGTTGTGTACGTATCGTGCGTTGCAATCTACCGTCATGGCAATTCCCCTGCCCGTACCCTTAATATTTGCCACTCCTGCATCGGATGGTCCGTTGGTGGTAACGTTTCGAGTACCTACCATGGTGTCGTACTGTTCGTAGACCCACCTCTTAGAGGCGATGTTTGGCAGCGAAATCAGCTTCATTGCCGTCTCCGGGTAGTTTTCAGGCTCAGTGACCTGATCAATGTTAAATTTTTGGTTCTCGGCAAAATAAGCAGGCTCTTTGTATTCGCGATCATACACGGGTGCTCCGCCACCCAGAACCAAATCGTGAGCGGGAACGTTCGCAACCATGTCGCCGTGCATATAATACTCAAGCTGACCGCCTTCAGTGACTTCGCCAATTTCTACCGCATTCAGATCCCACTTCTCAAAAATGTCTTCAACTATTTTCTCCTTGCCTTTGTGAACCACCACGAGCATTCTCTCTTGCGATTCTGAAAGCAAAATTTCAAAGGGCAACATCCCTTCTTGACGAGTCGGGACTTTGTCCAAATCTATTTTCATTCCGAAACCACCATCTGCACTCATTTCGCTCGTAGAGCAGGTGATGCCTGCGGCCCCCATGTCCTGCATCCCCACCACGGCATCCGTTTCGGCCAATTCAAGGGTAGCTTCCAAAAGCAATTTTTCCTGAAAGGGGTCACCTACCTGCACCGACGGAAGATCGTCAGCCGAGTCATCCGAAATATCTTTGGAGGCAAAAGAAGCGCCGTTGATTCCATCTTTTCCCGTGGCAGAACCGACGATGTAAACCGGGTTTCCAACGCCCGAAGAAGTAGCGCTAATCGTTTTATCAACCTCGACTATCCCAACGCTCATGGCGTTGACCAATGGATTGGTATTGTAGCTTTCGTCAAAGAATACCTCGCCGCCAAGCACCGGTATTCCAAATGCATTTCCATAGTCTCCAATACCTTTTACCACTCCGCGCAGCAACCATTTGGTATGTTCATTTTCAATCGGGCCGAAGCGGAGGCTATTTAACTGAGCGATGGGGCGGGCACCCATGGTAAAAATATCGCGGTTGATTCCTCCCACTCCGGTGGCTGCCCCTTGGTATGGCTCTATAGCAGACGGATGGTTATGTGACTCTATCTTGAAGGCACATGCCAATCCATTTCCGATATCAACCAATCCGGCGTTCTCCTCTCCTGCCTCAACCAGTAAGTGGTCACCTTTCTTAGGCAGTGTCTTCAGCCATTTGATACTATTCTTATACGAGCAGTGCTCAGACCACATGATTCCGAAAATGCTGAGCTCCGTGAAATTGGGAGTACGACCCAAAACTTCTTTAATCTTATCAAACTCTGATTCCAGCAATCCCAAACTCTTGGCTTGCTCTAAGGTTACTTCATTTTGAATGGCGGCTTCCATAGGTATAATTTCGATGAAAATGAAAGCCCAAAAGTAGTGATTTTACGAGGAAAGAAACTGATGGCAATCGAGCTCTTTCATAAAATTCCCGTCGCTTGAATGACACCTCGGATACCGCTACTTGATATAAATAGCGCCTTCTTAAATTAAACCCGTTATTTTTGAACCAAAAAGATTTTGGCAGGCCTTCTTTTTATCATTTACGCAACTATTTTTTCCATTCTAATTTTAAAATGGAAATACTTCAGCGTGCAAGGCGTTTCCAGAAAATACATTCTTCTGGCTTTTGCCTTAAAGCTCTGTTTTGGCTTTTTGCTGAGCTGGATATACACGGACCACTATACGGATAGAAAAACCGGGGACACCTATCGCTTTTTCGACGATGCCAAAATCATTTATGATTCAGCCGATGAGGGTTTTGATGTCTACCTCAAGCTCCTTACGGGAATAGGGATGGAGGATGACGAAACGGCCATGAAGTACTATTACCAAATGACCCATATGGAGCGTTCTTACTCTGAAGCGTTCTACAATGATAATCAGACAATAATTCGGGCAAATGCTCTAATCATGCCGTTTTCGGGTGGCAACTACCACGTGCACATCGCATTTTGGTGCTTTGCTTCCATGATAGGCCTTACGGCAATTCTAAAAGTTTTAACACGGTATTTTCCCCGAAAGCGAACGGCCATGTTTACGGCGGTTTTCCTACTTCCTACGGTTCTGTTTTGGGGATCGGGAGTTTTGAAAGAACCCATCCTTCTATTGGGATTGGGACTATTTTTTCGAGGCATCATGCGATTTGCCTACGGTGAATTTAAACCCCAAAACGCCATCGGATTTCTAGTGGGACTGTTATTGCTCTTTTTCACAAAAGGGTATGTGCTTTTTGCTCTGATCCCCGCTTCCGCGGGACTGTTGCTCGCACGCGCTTTTCCCCGTCGCAACTTTTGGATCATGTTTGCCATTCCTCATGCCGTATTGATCCTTTTAATTTTCGCAGGTCCTTTGATCAGTCCTTCTTTCGATTTTGCCCAAAGAATGAATCTAAAACAGGTCGCATTTTACAACGTCGCTGCGGAATCAGACTCGGGGTCTCTACTGGAATTGCCGGCAATCAATCATTCGGCTGATCTATTGATGAATGCACCGAATGCTCTTCACGTAACCTATCTGAGACCGTGGCCTTGGGAGTGGACCAATTTACTTTACGTTCCGGCCGCTTTGGAAAATCTCTTTTTATTCATTGCTATCGGATTGATGATTTGGAATTTTCGCAGACCTTACGGGCTTGCCATCCCGATTATAGCCTTTGGAATTAGCGTTGTGTTGGTTCTTGGAGCCCTGATCGGAGAAGTGGTACCCGTTCTAGGCGCAGTTGTCCGCTACAAAATGCCTGCCCTTATCTTCCTATTCGTCATTATTTTCGGCTTAACCGATCACGTATTGCTACAACGTCGAATTCCATTTCTAAGAAAAATATTGAAAAAGTTATGAGAACAGCACTCATTACCGGAGCTACAGCCGGCTTCGGGAAAGCCATTGCCGAGTCATTGGCAAAGGAAGGTTACAGACTAATCCTTACCGGTCGTCGCGCGGATCGGTTGGACGGCCTGCAAAAAGAATTGAGCGCATTGACGGAAGTTTTCGTGATGCCTTTTGATGTGAGAAATGAAGGCGAAGTGAACGACGCATTCGAAGCGCTACCCCATGAGTGGAAAAACATTGATATCCTGGTCAACAATGCAGGTCTGGCCATGGGAAAAGCGCACCTCGAAGGTGGGCTCACCGAAGATTGGGACCAGATGCTGGACACGAATGTGAAAGGCCTTCTTTATGTCACCAAAGCGGTGCTTCCTTTGTTGAAGCGCTCCAAAAATGCGCACATCATAAACATCGGATCCATTGCGGGAACGGAGGTATATCCCGGAGGGAATGTTTACTGCGCATCAAAGCATGCCGTAAATGCATTGTCCAAAGCCATGCGCATGGAATTATTGCCACAGGGGATTCGCGTGAGTCAGATCAGACCCGGCTTGGCCGACACTGAATTTTCTGTGGTACGCTACAAAGGCGATGAAGAAAAAGCAAAGCAAGTCTACAATGGGTTTGAAGCGCTCAAAGCAGAAGACATCGCCCGAGCGGCACTTTTCATTCTCGAGTCGCCTAGCCACGTTTGCATCAATGATTTAGAAATTACTCCAACCGCTCAAGCCAATGCCTACCTACTTGAAAAGAATCTTTAGTCCTGTAGGTTTAATCTGGTTGATCTCCGGTTACTGTCTATACGAATAGCCAGACTGACACTTACATTATAGATTCACATATTGTTGACTTAACTTTTCCCGCAATCAATTAGCAGTGGGGGAAGCCTAATAAAAGGTGCCATTGTAGATGCAATACCCTGCTTAGGTGGAAGGCAGGTATTTGATAATTAAAAAAGAAACACACTCCGGTTTTTTGTAATCCCCCTTCAAGAAAGCTCAGGTATGGCGAGAATGAATTGCAAGTCAACTTATTATAAAACCCTTATTTCATCGAACGCTAGAAGTCAAACTCATTTTAAATACATATTTTGGCAGAGTTAATGATCAATTCAACCATTAAATTCTTAAAAAATGATTCAATTCCTTTTTCAAGGTGGACACGGCTCTCATGGCCCTAGAACACAAGCGCTCGCAAAAGTTTCGACACCATCCAATGTTGGAGATATCGATTCAACTAAACCCGTATTAGTCCCCGGTCTTCATACGTTGGCTTTTTGGGGTCACGGCGATTCCAGTAAACTTTGTGGAAAAACAGCTTCGGAAATCGTTGAAATCGTTTCAGCATGGAAAAAGCTGAACACGGGATTAAAGACTGTTGAAATAATCACCTGCAACGCTCGTCACGCTTCAGCAGGCAGACCTTTCGCAAACCAATTAAAGTCGAAATTCGGCATACTAAGTGGTACCAAAGGAATAACAATTAAAGGCTTACCGTTGACCGTTTCCGGAAAGAACAATGCATGGTCTATTTTACTTGCTGAACCAACTTTTAACTCGTGGGTATACATCACTGCACCCGGAACTAATGACAAGCTTTTAATGGAAGCAAACAGCTTAATTCAGTTTGAGACTAACGCCAACGGTGGACTCGTCTCGTATAAAGGTGATATAGCCCAAAGGGCAGACAAAACGGTCAGAGAAAATCCACAGCGTCAGTGGACTATGAATTATGGCTACATGGGCACACTGAGGAATCACTTAGTCAAAGTTTAAATGACTTTTAAAGATTGAAATGTTGCAAATCAAGATCGACGCAAATTGGCACTGGAAAAACAAAAAATCAATCATTGAACAAATAGCTGGAAAATTTATCTTTGACACATAGATGAAAGAGATCAAATGGAGAGCGCTGAAAAAAAGAACTTTTCTGCATGACCGAATTGGCTGCTCCACTATTGGCTTTTTCAAAAATGTGCCAATCACCATGGCGAAACCTGCTACGGGAATGAAGACTTACATGGACGGTATTTTATATCGGGCTTCAAAACAAGCTGTCCAGGCCTTTTCTAATGTCATTTGCATGGAAATTTTGCCTCATCGGATTCACGTCGGTCAGATTCCACCCAGCTTTCCCGACACTGAATTCTCTGTGGTACGCTACAAAGGCTACGAAGAAAAAGCAAAGCAAGTCTACAAGTGGTTTAAAGTGCTCAAAGTAGAAGATATCGCCCGAGCAGCGCTTTTTATTCTAGAGTCGCCAAGTCACATTTGCATCAATGATTTGGAAATTACACCAACCGCTCAAACCAATGCCTAACGCCTTGAAAAGAATCTTTAGTCTCGGAATTATCGCCTTGACACTTTCCGCCTGCTATCAAACGGAAAAGGCTGATCTGGTAGTTCACAATGCGACCATATATAGTGTTGATGAAAATTTCACCACCTATCAGGCTATGGCTATAAAGGACGGTGTGGTCATAGAGCTGGGCGCAGAGCGCGAGATCCTGAACCGCTACAAGGCCAAAGAAACTTTCGACGCACAGAAGCGATTCGTCTACCCCGGGTTTTATGACGCTCATTCGCATTTTCTCGGATATGCTCGAAATCAAGGCGAAATCAACTTATTTGGATCCAAGTCCTTTGACGAAGTCATCGAAAGGGTGCAAAAATTCGTGGCCCAATCCGATCGGGAATGGATTGTTGGACGTGGATGGGATAACAATACTTGGGAATTGAAGGAGTTTCCCATTAATAAAACCTTGGACAGCCTCTACCCGGATAGACCGGTGCATCTCACACGGGTAGACGGACACGCGGCGCTATTGAATTCAGAAGCTCTCAGACGATCAGGTATTGACAAAAACACAAGAATAGCAGGAGGGATAATCCAACTTGACGATTCCGGAGAACCGACGGGAATCCTCATCGATCTTGCGGAAGAGGCTGCAGCAGACTCCATTAAACCAATGACGATCGAACTCCAAAGCCGCTTAATAAAAGAAGCAGAAGCTGAATGTTTTGCGGCAGGACTCACCTCCGTTACCGACGCGGGGTTACCCGTATCAGATATCATGCTATTGGACAGCCTGCAAGAAAATGAGGCACTAAGCATTCGTGTATACGCCATGCTCAGTCAAAATATAGAGTCCATGGGGTTTATGCGAAATGGTCCGCTTGAAAAAGAAAAATTACATGTTAGCGCTATTAAGATCTATGCCGACGGGGCTCTTGGTTCAAGAGGGGCTCTTCTCAAAAAGCCTTACTCAGACGATCCTGATAACTATGGTCTTTCGTTGATTTCCGACTCTACGCTGCGACGATATGCCAATGCAGCTTATGAAAACGGGTTTCAACTGTGCACCCACTGCATCGGCGATTCGGCCAATGCTTTTGTGCTCAACACCTACGCAGATATCCTAAAAGGCATCAATGACCTTCGCTGGCGGATCGAGCACGCGCAAGTCGTTTCACCTGAAGATCTGCACCTGTATAGGAATTATGCCGTTATTCCTTCCGTTCAACCGGTTCACGCCACTTCAGATCAATATTGGGCCGAAGACCGATTGGGACCCGAAAGAATAAAACACGCGTATGCATTCAAGACCTTAAAAGAACAACTCGGCTGGATTCCGCTGGGTACCGATTTTCCGGTAGAACCCATTTCTCCGATAGCCAATTTCTACGCGGCGGTCTTTCGAAAAAATCCGAATGGAAATGATGCCTCCGCTTACAGACCAGAAGAGGCGTTATCCAGAGAAGATGCCTTGAGAGGAATCACGCTTTGGCCTGCCTTGGCTTCTTTCGAAGAGGAAAAGAAAGGCAGTTTGGAGGTCAATAAAATGGCGGACTTTGTCGTAATCGATTCTGACCTGTTACACTCCCCTGAGAATCGGATACTTGACTCAAAGGTGATCGCCACATTTCTTTCCGGCAAAAGGGTATATTGAAGAAGCATCTTCTCGCTGCACTCCTGAGCGACATTCATCAGAAGACACTGAAAAAGGATTCGTATGAAATATTCCTTATTTTGGAGCCATAAATTTTGACGTAAATGGAGCTTAAAGCGGATAAAACAAGGCTATTCGATTTCTACGATTTTCAACTAAAACACTTTCCACAGGAGGATGCCCTTGCCGGGAAAGTAAACGGAAAATGGGAAAAACATTCCACCCAAGAAGTAATCGATACTGCGAACGCTTTGAGCACCGGCCTTTTGGAAAAAGGTGTACAGCCGGGTGATAAAATTGCCATTATCTCCAATAACAGACCTGAGTGGGTCATCACTGATCTGGCCATACTCCAAATCGGAGCGATTAATGTGCCCGTCTACCCCACCATCAGCGACGATGATTATGCCTTTATCTTCAACGACTCTGAAGTAAAATTTGTGTTTGTTTCGGATAAGGAACTATTGGCGAAAGCTCGCTTGGCGAAAGATAAGTCCCCCTCCGTTAAGGAAATATTCACATTTGAAAATATCTCAGGCGCGAAATTCTGGAAAGAGTTGCTGACTGAAAAAGCCGATCTTGATACGATTCAAACTCTGCGTGATGATGTGAAGGCGGAAGATTTGGCAACGCTGATCTACACGTCGGGAACTACCGGAACACCTAAAGGGGTGATGCTCTCGCACAGAAATGTAGCCAGTAATGCCATATCCAGCAAGCCTCGACTGCCCGTGAGCAATGATGCCAAAGGCGTCAGCTTTCTTCCGCTGTGTCACATTTACGAGCGAATGATTATTTATCTCTACACATACACCGGGGTATCACTTTATTTTGCCGAATCGATGGAAACCATCGGAGATGATATTCGCGACGTCCAACCTCAGGTATTCACCGCCGTTCCTCGATTGCTCGAAAAAGTATACGACAAGATCATCGACAAGGGCGCAGCTCTTACCGGAATTAAGAAATCATTGTTTTTCTGGGCGGTGAGTATCGGTGAGAAATACGAGCCCTATGGAGCCAACGGACCCATTTACGAGATGAAACTCAAAGTTGCGCGGAAGCTCATTTTCAGCAAATGGCAGGAGGCCTTGGGTGGAAATGTGCGAGCCGTTGCCAGCGGGAGTGCCGCGTTGAACCCACGATTGGCCAGAATATTCAATGCAGCAAACATTCCCGTACTGGAAGGATATGGACTGACCGAAACTTCACCGGTGATAAGCGTTAACGAAGTGGATAACAATGGAATGAAAATCGGCACCACAGGACGTCCCATTGCTGATGTGCACGTCAAAATTGCCGATGACGGAGAGATTTTGGTGAAAGGACCAAACGTAATGATGGGCTATTACAAGCGTCAAGACCTGACAGATGAAGTGTTGAAAGACGGGTGGTTCCACACCGGAGATATCGGTGAGTTGGTAGACGGTGAATACCTCAAAATAACCGATCGAAAGAAGGAGATATTCAAAACTTCAGGCGGAAAGTACATCGCTCCGCAAATCATGGAGAACAAGTTTAAAGAGAGTCGCTTCATAGAGCAGATCATCGTCGTTGGCGAATATCAAAAGCACCCTTCAGCCCTTATCGTGCCTACTTTTGAGTTTCTGGAAGAATGGTGCAGGCGGAAAAATGTAGATTGCTCATCTCGTGAAAAAATGATCTCCGACCAACGCGTAGTCGATCGATTCCAAGAAGAAATCGATCACTACAATGAGCCTTTCGGAAAGTGGGAACAAATCAAGAAATTCGAACTTTTACCCGAAGAGTTCACTGTAGAGAATGACATGGTAACCCCTACGCTTAAGCTGAAAAGAAAAGTGATTCATGCCAAATATGCAGCACTGATTGAGGAGATATACAGTTAAGGCCGGATTCTGACGCTTTCTTAATCTTCGCTGCTATTTCAGCGTATTTCTTTCCGACCTTTGCCCAACATTTAAAGCCTTAGGGCTGTTTTCAGATTGAAACTATTCGAACTATGAAAAACAGAAGTTGGGTACTTACTCTCGGAATTTTCGTTGTTATTCTTATTGGAGGCATGGTCATCGCCTACCCTCTGCTGAAGACGGAAAAGAAACTGAAAGTCTACCAACCGGCAGACATCAACCCGAAATTGGTTGATAAATCAAAGCAGGATATTGAAAAGGATCATACCATTGCTGACTTTAAATTGGTCAATCAACTTGGTGACACAATCACTCAAGCCAATTTTGAAAATAAGATATACGTGGCTGATTTCTTTTTTGCCACCTGTCCTTCCATTTGTCCGATCATGAGTCGAAACATCGCCGAACTCCAAGAAGAGTTTGCCGACAGACCGGAAGTCATGTTTCTCTCCCATTCGGTCACTCCACAAATTGATAGTGTTGCCGCTCTTTACGAATACGGAGAGCTTTACGAAGCCAATCCGGAGAGATGGATGCTAACCACCGGAGACAAAAAACACATTTACGAATTGGCCCGCAAAAGTTACTTCGCTGTCCTTGATGAAGGCGACGGAGGAAAGCAAGACTTCATTCATACGGAAAATTTCATCCTCGTAGATACTGACCGCAGACTACGTGGCTTCTATGATGGCACCAGCGAGGCAGATATGCAACGACTGGCCGATGAAATTGAGATATTGCTTGAAGAGGAATTTGCCGGTAATGGTACTGAATAGTGGGTATTGGGCATTGTGATTCTTTAGAAATATCCATCCCATGACTTAATTCATTTCTTTGTGCCTTTAGTACTTTTAAATTCTCTTCCTGGTCTCAATACCCTATACTCAATACGCTATACCACACCATGAATCTCCTATCCGTCGAAAATCTTTCCAAGCGCTACGGTCCCAAGTTGCTTTTCGAAAACTTCTCATTTGGTATGGCCAAGGGAGAAAAAGTGGCCATCGTCGCTCCGAATGGATCGGGAAAGACGACACTACTCAGAGCCATTGCAGGAGTTGAACCCGCCGACACGGGAGAGATCACTTTCAGAAGTGGCACTCGTGTCGGTTACCTACCGCAAGAGCCGGAGTTTGCCGAAGGCTTGAGCTTGACAGATGCCATAATGGTGTCGGATAATCCCATGACCGCCGCCATCAAAAAGTATGAAAAAGCCATTCAGAACCCGGATGATGCGGATGCCTTGCAGCAGGCCATGGAAGAAATGGACCTTACGAATGCTTGGGATTTTGAAGCCCGCGTTCGCGAAGTATTGGGGCAGCTCGGT
>Ga0102937_1001530_pt1 | contig 10516 bp, 10 predicted proteins | sample SalPonR2_B_D1_MG_FD_78213 | JGI IMG/M metagenome (GOLD analysis project Ga0102937, IMG submission 78213) | Salt pond soil microbial communities from South San Francisco under conditions of wetland restoration - Salt Pond MetaG R2_B_D1_MG | ecosystem: Environmental > Aquatic > Marine > Intertidal... | reverse complement strand
CGCGAAGCCGTCGAAGCCGAAGACCTCGACCCGCCACATTCCCCGCACCACGCGCGACCAGGTCTTCGACCGCGACGGCCACCGCTGCACCTACGTCGCGGCCGACGGCACGCGCTGCAGCGCTACCCATGACCTTCAGATCGACCACGTCCGGCCCTTCGCCCTGGGCGGGGACAACGAAGCAGACAACCTGCGCGTGCTCTGCGGCGCGCACAATCGGCGGCGGGCGGAGCACACCTTCGGCGCGCGCCGGAGCCGGGCCACGGAGTCACCGGCGCCGGAAACAGGGCGGATCGCGTCCGAGGAAGTCCGTGCGTGATCGACAAGGCGCGCGGAGGTCGACGGCAGAAGTCGACGCCCGCCGACGACCCCGCATGTGCTCGCAGCATCTCCGCACGAAAAAAAACCCGCTCACCGAAGGAGCGGGCCACGAGGGTCAGTTCTGTCGGAGAAGTCGGAGTCTTGGTGCCCGGGGCGAGACTCGAACTCGCACGAGGTTGCCCTCACTACGACCTGAACGTAGCGCGTCTGCCAATTCCGCCACCCGGGCACGGGTGCGCGAAGCGCGAGCGCCAACGGTAGTGACGGGGCGGGGTGGTGTCAAGGGACCGCGGGGCAGGCAGTTGCCGCGTCGCAGGGCGCGTGGTAGCTTGGCCGGTCCCGACCGGCGGCCGCGTCGGCGGACTCCGATCGAAGGCGAGCCGGATCTCCATGGCGAAGACGAAGGGTTCCAAGGGCGGCAAGAAGGGCCAGGGTGGCGGCGAGAACCGGAACGAGCGCCTGATCGCGCGGAACCGCAAGGCCCGGCACGACTACGAGATCCTCGAACGCCTCGAGTGCGGCATGGTGCTCATGGGCAGCGAGGTCAAGAGTCTGCGGGCGGGCCGGGTGAACCTGAACGACGCGTACGGCGACATCCGCGACGGCGAGGTCTACCTGCTCAACCTGCACATCAGTCCGTACGAGCAGGCCAACCGCTTCAACCACGAGCCGCGGCGGGCGCGGAAACTGCTCCTGCACCGGCGGGAGATCCGCAAGCTGATCGGCAAGACCCAGGAAAAGGGGCTGACGCTGGTGCCCCTGGCACTGTACTTCGAGCGGGGAATCGTCAAGTGCGAACTGGCCGTCGCCCGTGGCAAGAAGTCCTACGACAAACGCGCGGCGAAGGCCGACGCCGATGCCCAGCGCCGCGTGCAGCGAGCCCTGCGAGGAGGCGTGCGCCGTCACGGCGCCGACGACTGATGCGAGCCGCCCGGACGTTCATCGCGGTCCTGATCTTGACCACAGCTCTGGCGCCAGCACCAGCCGGCGCGCAGGACGCGGCGTCGCTCGCCCCGCCGCCTGCGGGAATCACCCAGCTCGACAGTCCTCCGACCGCGACCTGGCGCGCCCTGCACGCCGACGGGCGCGTCGACACGCGCATCGAATTGAAGCAGCTGCTGGGCGGACGCGAGGAAGTCTTCGTCGCCGGCAGCGATCTCGCCGAGATCCTCCAGGTCGGACGGTTCTGGCGGCCCGACGTGCGCAAGCTCGTGCTGCGGGTCGACGACCAGCGGCTCACCTTCACCGTGGGCGCGCGGTCGGTGGTCGGCGCCCAGCGGGCGATCCTGCTGCGCACGCCGGTCGCCTTCCACGAGGGCCAGGCCTGGATCCCGCTCGAGTTCCTGACCGACGTCCTTCCCGAGCTCACCGCACGGACGGTCGAAGTCGATCCCGAGCGACAGCGCATCACCCTCGGCCAACGCCGCGTGAACGTCACCGGCCTCGACATCCGGCGCGGCGAGGACACCACCGAACTCCGCCTGAGACTTTCCGAACCGCTCGCCTTCCGCGTCGACGACAGCCGTCTCCACGACCTGGTCATCAAGATCTACGGGGGCGCGTTGGATCCACGGGACATCGCGCTGGGCCAGCCGCAGGGTCTGGTGAACGACGTCACCTCGCGGCAGGAGGAAGGCTTCGCGCTGGTCGAGGTCTCGCTGTCGGAGCTCGCCACGCGCTACCAGTCGCTGGCCGAGGACGAAGGGACCACCATCCTCCTGCGCATCGAACAGGCGCCGGTCACCCTGATTCCCGATCCCGTTCCGCGCGGGCCGCACATCGTGCAGACCCTGCCCCCCGAATCGCGCGGGCGCGAGGTGAACGTGCGCCGCGTGGTGATCGATCCGGGCCACGGCGGGACGGAGGTCGGCGCCGTGGGTGTCGGCGGTCTGGTGGAGAAGGACATCACCCTGGCCGTGGCGCTGCAGCTCGAGCGCATCCTCGAGCGGCGAGAGGACATCGAGGTGGTGCTCACGCGCACCGACGATTCGTTCCTCGGCCTGGTCGAGCGCACCGAGATGGCCAATCGCGAGGGCGCCGACCTGTTCATCAGCCTGCACTGCAACGCGTGGGCCGATCCGAGGGCGCGCGGGGTCGAGACCTACTTCCTGGCCCCGGCCAAGTCCGAGTGGGACGCGCAGGTCGCGCGGACCGAGAACACGAGCACCGCCGCGGCCGAGGATCTCGACTTCATCCTGTGGGACCTCGTGCAGAACCTGTACATCCAGGAGAGCGCCACGCTCGCCGAGGAGGTGCAGACCCGCCTGGCCGAGGACCTGGGGCTGCCCAACCGCGGGGTGAAGCAGGCCGGCTTCCGTGTGCTGGTCGGTGCCTTCATGCCGGCGATCCTCGTGGAGCTCGGTTTCCTCACCAACGACGACGACGCGTCCCGACTGCGCGACGAACGCTGGCAGCGTGACGCGGCCGAGGCCCTGGCCGACGCCATCGTCGAGTTCCGCGCGCGCATGGACGCTCTCCGGGAGCGGTCGCGATGAAGTGGGTGCTGCTGACCGTCGTCGTTCTCGCCCTGATCGGAGGCGGTGCCTACTACGTGCTCACGCTCGAGCCGACCGAGATCGAGGAGCCCGTCGAGGAGATCGACGTGGCCGAGGAGATGGGCACGCGCTCGATCACCCTGTTCTTCAGCACCGCCGACGCCCAGGGTTTCCTGCGCGAGTCGCGGTCAGTGCCCACGCGACGCCATCGTGACGAAGAGGTCGAACTGGTCATGGCCGAGCTGTTGCGCGGTCCGCGCAGCCAGGCCGCCGTGAATGCCTTTCCGCGGGGCACGAAGCTGCGCCGCGCCTTCCTCGACAGCTCGCAGCGCATCCTCTACCTGGACTTCAACACTGCGCTCGTGTCGAACCTCAACCCGGGCAGCGCCACCGAACTCGCCCTTCTCGGATCGATCCTGCGCACCGTCGCGATCGACTTCCCCGAGATCGAATCGGTGCAGATCCTCGTCGACGGACTCGAGGTCGAGACCCTCGGCGGGCACATCGACCTGACCCGGCCGCTGCGCCCGGAGAACTGGCTGTGAGCGATCCGCGACCGATCGGTGTGTTCGACAGCGGGATCGGCGGGCTCACGGTGTTGCGCGCGCTGCGCGAGCGTCTGCCCCACGAGAGCACCGTGTACCTGGGCGACACCGCGCGCGTTCCCTACGGCACCAAGGGCGCGGCCACGGTGATCCACTTCGCCGCGCAGGCGCTGGACCACCTGATCCACCGCGGCGTGAAGGCCGTGGTGATCGCGTGCAACACGGCCAGCGCGGTCGCGATCGAGGACCTCACCCGGCGCACGCACCTGCCCGTGATGGGAGTGATCGAGCCCGGCGTCGAGGCCGCCCTGGCCGTGACCCGCGGCCGCGTCGGTGTGATCGGAACCCTGGCCACCGTCGGCAGCGACCGTTACGGTCAACTGCTGCGGGCGGCGCGTCCGGGGATCGAGGTGATCGGCCAGCCGTGTCCGTTGTTCGTGCCGCTGGCCGAGGAAGGGTGGACCGACCATCCCATCACCCGTTCGGTGGCCGAGGAGTACCTGCACGGTCTGCGCGAATCCGGCGTGGACACGCTCATTCTAGGCTGCACGCACTACCCGCTGTTGAAGCCGGCGATCGGCGAGGTCATGGGTCCCGGGACCACGCTCGTCGATTCGGCCGTGGTGCTGGCCGAGTCGATGGCCGAGCACCTCGCGACGACCGGAGCCCACGCTCCCGACGACAACGAACCGACCCTCGAGATGCTCGTCACCGACGTCCCGCAGCGCTTCGGCGAGCTGAGCGAACGTTTCCTGGCCCACACCGTGGGCAACGTCGAACACATCGACCTCGAGACGCCCCCGACCCCGAACCCGCAGGACCCCGAGCGATGAGCCGACCGCACGACCGCAAGTCCAACGCCATGCGCGCCGTGAAGATCACGCCGCACTACCAGCGCCACCCCGAGGGCAGCGCCCTGATCGAGGTCGGCCACACGCGCGTGCTGTGCGCGTGCAGCCTCGCCCCCGGCGTTCCGCGCTGGCGCCGCGACAGCGGCCTGGGCTGGGTGACCGCCGAGTACGGCATGCTGCCGCGCGCGACCAACGAACGCACCGATCGCGAGGCCGCCCGCGGCAAGGTCAGCGGCCGCACCAGCGAGATCCAGCGCCTCATCGGACGCAGCCTGCGCGCCGTGTGCGAGATGGCCGAGGTCGGCGAGTTCACCCTGACCGTCGACTGCGACGTGCTCGAGGCCGACGGCGGCACCCGCACGGCCAGCATCACCGGTGGCAGCGTGGCCCTGTGGATCGCGCTCGAGCGCATGCGCCGTCGGTTCAAGCTGCCGCGTCACCCCATGCATCAGCACGTCAGCGCCGTGAGCGTGGGCATCCTCGAGGGCGAGGCCCGCATCGACCTGGAGTACGAGGAGGACTCGGCCGCCGACGTCGACATGAACGTGGTGATGACCGCCGCCGGCCGCTTCGTCGAACTTCAGGGCACCGCCGAGGGCGTGACCTTCGACGACGCCGAGCTCAACGCCATGCTCGGCCTGGCCAAGGGCGGCGTGAAGATCCTGGCCGACGTGCAGAAGCAGGCCTGCGAGCTGGCCGCCCAACAGATGGACGACGGTCGATGAGCCGCGTGATCGTCCTGGCCACCCGCAATCCCGACAAGGCCCGCGAGCTCCAGTGGCTGTTCGCCGAGCTGCCCGTGTCGAAGGTCGTCGCCGCCGACCACCTGGGCGACGACGTCCCCGACGTCGACGAGACCGGAACGACGCTCGAAGAGAACGCCCTGTTGAAGGCGCGAGCACTCGCGGAATTCAGCGGCGAGCTGTGCATCGCCGACGACACCGGCCTCGAGGTCGACGCCCTCGACGGGCGCCCCGGTGTGTACGCCGCCCGCTACGCGGGCCCCGACGCCAACTACGCCGACAACTGCGACAAGCTCGTCGCCGAGCTGCAGGGCGTGCCCGAGGCCGAGCGCACCGCGCGCTTCCGCACCGTGATGGCGCTGGTCGATCCGCGCGGCGAGGAAGGCACGTTCGAACGCACCGTCGACGGCGTGCTCGAAGGACGCATCCTCGAGGCCCCGCGCGGTGACGACGGCTTCGGCTACGACCCGTTGTTCCTCGTCCCCGAACTCGGCCGCACTCTGGCCGAGGTACCGCTCGAGGAGAAGAACCGGATCAGCCATCGTGCGCGTGCGTCGCAGGCGATGGTGGAGTTGCTGCGGGGGTACCTGGAGGCGGTGCCGGAGTAGGCGGCGCGTCGTCGCCCGTTCGGCGATTCGAGTTCCTGTCGTCGGTCCCGGTCGTGAACAGCCCGGCGCCTCATGGCGTCGCCGGCCACTCCTGCGCGATGCGATCGTCGACCTCGTCGAGGTACTCGTCCACCTCGCGCGCGAAGGCGTTCCAGGTGTCCTGCTGCTGCTCGTCGATCTGCTGCTGGTAGGCCTTCAGCCGGTCCTGGATCTCGTTCAGTTCGATGCGCCGCGTCTCCACGTAGGCCGAGTCCTCGGCCGCGGCCAGGGCACCGACCTCGTCGAGTTCGTCCTCGATCGTGTCGAGCTGGCCCTCGATGCGATCCTCGAGCCGATCGCGCGACTGGGTCCAGCCGGGCTGGTCCTCGGGCGTGCCGCAGGCGGTGGCGAGCAGCAGGGCGAGAGCGGCGGCGAGCAGGGGTTTCATGGTGGGTCCTCCGCGGTGGGCGGGTGTTCCGGGTTCCGATGGAGGACGGTAGGCACGCCGGGTGCCGGGGCCCGCGGGGGTCCGTGGGCAAGTCCGGGCGGGGGGATTCCCGATCCGGCGGTCGGTCGTCGCGGTGGTGGGGCGGTGGGCGGCGAGCCGTCCGGTCGTCATGCCGCGCGGTACGCGCGGCCGGCCGGGAATCGGACTGTCGGCGCCGGCGGTTTGCGCTACCATGTGCCGTCCCACCGGTCGGGGCGTGGCGCAGCCAGGCTAGCGCACCTGCTTTGGGTGCAGGGGGTCGCCGGTTCGAATCCGGCCGCCCCGACCACACGGCTGGTCTCCCGAGCGACTCAGCTCACGGAGGTGATCCCTTCGCTCCCGTCGACCGCGTGAACGTGCGAAGAAACCTGTCCGAGACGAACGAGACGCTCCCTTCAGTCCGCGAGCTGGCTCGTTCGGCTGATCACCTTCCATGTGCCCGTGTCGTCCTGCACCCAGACGTCGACGAGTTCGAAGTGCGAAGGCAACGCACCGCGGCCTTCCTGAGACCAGTCCATCGTCATCGTCACGTGGGCCACGGCGACGTGCCCCGTCACGCGGACGTCGGACGAAGTGATCTCTGCCGAGTGTACGTCCATACCGGTCATGCCCAGATACGCCTCCTTGGAGATCGGTGCCGCCTCTCCATAGGTGCGAAGGAGACGGAAGTCGGGGTGCATGATCTCGTCGACCGCCTCGAGATCAGTTCCCTCGGGGGCCTCGAGCGCCGCGGCCCAGGCTTGTTCGCGAGCCGTGACGTCGTCGGCGGGGAGGGCGGTACGTTCGTCGGCGTGGCCCGGAAGGGCGGTCAGGAGCAGGAGCAGTGGAAGGATTCGGAGTGCGGTCATGGATCCTCGTTCGGCTTGTTGTACGGCGGAGCCGGAGCGTAAGGGATGCCCTGGCTGCGAGCAGGAGCCGCGGTTGCTGCCCGGGCGCGGCCTACTGCTCGCTGCACGGACTCCCCCCGTTCGACATGATCTCCGTCGCCTTGAAGTTCACGTTCAGAGTCACCAGCCGCGGTTCCGCCAGCGTCCCCGCGCCGAGCACACCCGAGAGCGTCCCCTCGATCGTCACCCCGTCGTTCTCGACGATCACGAGTCGTGGAGGCTGTTCGCCTTCGACCGGCGCGATGAACGAACCTTCCGCCGTCCCGTCGAAGTACTGCACGTTCATCATGTCGAAGGAGCCCGTGACGCCTCCCGAGATGTCCGTGCCGAGCGATCCCGTGAGGATCGGGACGGAACTGGTTCCGCCGGGGGTGAACTGGAGGCTGGTTCCGCCGCCCTGGCCCGAAGACCACACGGCGAAGTCACCCGACCAGGCGTTCGAAACGTCCCCACTCACGGTCGCACCGAAGGCACACCGGCATCCGGCGACGACGACCTGGGCGTATCCCTTCAGGTCGGTGTTCTCGACGCTGGTGGCGATGATCACGGCCTCACCACCGGCGGTCGACGGCGCGGTATAGGTCGCGCCGCTCATCGAGCCGACGCCTTCCCAGCTCCACCTCACCTCCTGGTTCTCCAGTCCCGTCACGACTGCGGCAAAGGTCTGCGGTTCGTCGGGCGTGAGGCAGACGAAGGCCGGCGAGACGGTCACGCCCCCGTCTTCGTAGGCGATGGGTGCTTCGTCCTCGCGAGGGTCGGAGTTCACCTTTCCCTCGCGCAGGCCGGTGTCGGCCAGGCTGCGGGCCTTCACGAGGATCGGCGGATCCCATTCCTCCGACGGCGTCGTGACGGCCAGGGTGCTTCCGTCGGGCCGGAAGTCCTGTGGCAGCGACCCGCCTTCGCCGGGATACCACTCCACCTCTTCGTTCTCGGCGTTCTCCACGCGGACGGAGAAGTTCACGGTCTCGTCGGTGTTTGCCGTGGCCTGGAACGGGTCGATGAACACTTCGATCCGGCGCGTGTCGATGGTCTTCGTCTCGGCGGTCGGGGTCACGAGCCCGAAGATGTCGGTGGTCTGGACCTGCAGCGTGCTCGAACCGACGCGGTCGGGCTCGTAGGTGAGGGCTTCGCTGTCGACCTGCAGGTCGGGGCTGCTGCCCTCGGAGAAGGGCAGGCCCGTGCAGTCGATGTTCGGCCAGGTCTGCGGGCAGTACTCGAGGCGCGTCAGGTCCTCGAGACCGAGTTCCAGCGCGGCCTTCTGCCAGGCCGCGTTCTTCACGGATTCCTCCATCATGCCGACGGCATCCTCCACGCCCTGGCCATTGGCCGCGTCGCCGATGAGGTCGTCGACGGTGCTGCCGTCCAGGCCGCCCTTCAGACCCTTGGCCCGATCGAAGGCATCCTTCACGACGTCGTCGAACCGCCAGCCCTCACTGGCCGCGGTTACGCGGAACTCGCTCCACTGGCCCGGTGACGTGAAGTCCTCGGGGATCACCTCGGGATTCGCGGTGAAGTCGGTCGCTTCGGAAACGAACTGCGAGGGATACACGCCGCGCGACCCGGCCTGGATGTTGTCGGCGGCCCACGCCGTGTTCGCGATGCCCCAGGCGACAACGGCACCACGCGTGTAGCCCAGCGCGGTGGAGACGACGTCGATGGCGTCGTCCTGCAGTTGCTGGACCGCACTGTTCTCCTCGAAATCGAGCTCGGCGCGGTAGGCCATCACTTCGGCCAACTCGAAACAGTTGTCGGACCCGATACCGAAGTTCGGGGCCTCGATGCATTCGAGACGTCGATCCGGCATGCGGCGCGAGAACGTCCGGGCGTACGACTGCGCGGCGGGCGCGGGCGGCGTGAGCGTGTCGACGAGCGCGGCCTGCGAGGCGATGAAGCCGTCGACGCCCGACAGGGCGGTGAGCGCGTCGAGCACGTCACGCTCGACCACGCCGTCTCCGGCCAACGGCACGTCGCCGGCCGCGAAGGCCGCGAGCGAGTTCGGATTGTCCGGATGGTCGATGATGCCGTGGAAGAGCAACAGCTGGAGTTCGATCGGCGTCAACTGATCGGCCGTCGTCGCACGTAGCGCTTCCTTCGTCGTCCCGTGGTGCGCGATCCACGCATCGTGCAGCGTCTGCAGGTCCGCAACCATCGACGCGTAGGCGCCGGGGGCCGGCTCGAGGCCCTCGACCTCCAGTGTCACCCGGTTCGAGGTCAGGGTGGAACCGTTCGTGATCTCGATCTCGACGGTGCCGCCGGTCATGGGGTCGACGGGGTGGAGGGGAACCACGAGCGAGTCGCCGGCGTCGTCGCGGCGGATGAACGCGATGCCGAAGGGTTCCACTACGTCGGCCCGAGCGGGTCCGCTGTCGCGACGGACCGCGCCCGGAAGCGTCACGAACCCGTAGGCCGCCTCGACGTCCTCGGGAATGCCCTCGATGGCGATGCGGCCCGCGGGCTCACCGCTGGTCCGGTCGAGCTCGACGTCGAGGACGCGAGGCGTCTCCTCGTCACTGTCATCCGGCGATGTTCCGGAATCGCCGCCGCAACCACCGAGGATGAGTCCCGCGCCGACGGCCAGAACGAAGACGACGGCGAAGTGGTGGGTCGAGCGCGGGCGCACGGACATCGAGAGACCTCCGGAAGGAGTTCGCCGCAGGGGTGCCCGACGCGAAAAGACCTGGTGGGGCAACGCAGATTTCGTGGAGCGTAGCAAGTTCCGGCGGTGGGAAACAACCGGCGGGCGAGATCGTCGGTCGAGCCGAACTCACCGCTTCTGCCACGCGTATCCCACGAACATCGTACGCACGCCGACGGCGGCACGTGGGTCGACGAAGGTACCGATGCCGCCGCGGAGGACGAAGGCGCTCGCGTCGTGACGGATGCCGCCGCGTTCCGTCAAACCGAGGCTCCCTCCGCCGATGCCCAACTCCGCGGTGAATCCCTCGCCGGCGCCCTCCATCGGTGCGGCCAGGTACGGAGCGAGAGAGATCGCGACAGGGACGGCCGTGGTCGGGATGATCAGGGGGGATCGCACGCTTGGGTCTCTTCGGTTCTCGGAGGTGGCAACCGGAGCAACGACGACCGTGGAGTCAAGGGTCACGAGACCCGGGGGAAAAGCTCGGAACCATCGAACGAGGTGGTCCATGTCGATGCCCGCGTGGCCTGCCTGTCTTCGACATCGAAAGGTTGTGGGGGTACAGCGTCGATCGGTCGCGTGATGCGACGACGTCCGAACCGGAAGTCTTCCGGCGCGGAACATCCCCGGAACATCCCCATCGCCTCCACAGCGGAAGTCCGTTCCGCGACGGAAGCCCCTGCGATCGCGCAGACCCTCGACCCGGCCAGCACCGACACACACCCGCTCAGCGACGCCCACCCCCGAACCGCATCGACAGACACGTCAATCCACCGTCCATCTTCCGGAACTCGCTCATCGCCAGCTCGACGACCGCGAGCCCGCGCGCGCGCAGGCGGCCAGCCATCGCCCGATACCCCGCCGGCACCAGCACCCGATCGTCCACCCGCAACACGTTCGCCGCGTGCTCCTCGCCGTCGGGAACGACCACGCGTTCGAACTCGGCGAACGCCGGAACGTCGGCG
>Ga0102937_1001521_pt1 | contig 10533 bp, 8 predicted proteins | sample SalPonR2_B_D1_MG_FD_78213 | JGI IMG/M metagenome (GOLD analysis project Ga0102937, IMG submission 78213) | Salt pond soil microbial communities from South San Francisco under conditions of wetland restoration - Salt Pond MetaG R2_B_D1_MG | ecosystem: Environmental > Aquatic > Marine > Intertidal... | reverse complement strand
CAGAATTCAGCCAGATTTACCGGCGATTTGGATCTGAAGTAACCATTATTCAGAGAGACAGCCAGTTAATGCCACGCGAAGACCGAGAAGTGGCAGAAGCAATCAGAGAGATTTTAGAAGGAGAAGGTATTCGTATCCATTGTAATGCCGAAGCAAAGAGTGTTTCGAATAGAAACGGGAAAATTATTCTGAATTTGAAAAATGGTGAAACGGTTACAGGAAGTCACCTGCTGATAGCAGCCGGACGAAGGCCAAACAGTGACGGTCTAAATCCAAAAGCGGCGGGTTTAACCATTTCAGATCGCGGATATATAGAAGTAGATGATTACTGCAGAACCGGTGTAGAAGGTGTGTTTGCCGTTGGAGATGTAAATGGTGAGGGTGCTTTTACTCACACATCTGTTAATGATGCTGAAATTGTATTGGACGTATTAAATGGTGGAGATAGAACAATAACCAAAAGGAATACAATTTATAGTTTATTCACGGATCCTCCGCTTGGCAGAGTGGGATTGTCGGAAAAAGAGGCGATCGCGGCGGGTAAAAGTGTATTGAAAGCGATCCGCCCAATGAATAAAATTAGCCGTGCAAAAGAGATGGGGGAAACAAATGGGTTTGCTAAACTACTGGTAGATGCCGATACCGACAAAATTCTTGGCGCAGCCGTTTTGGGGCCGGGCGGAGACGAGATCATTAATATGTTTGCAGCTATTATGCATAGCGATATTCCGTGTAAAGAGTACCGAAAAGTGGTACTGGTGCATCCAACGGTATCGGAGCTTATGCCATGGGCCCTTGATGGCCTTGAGCCTGTAAATTAGCCTTTTGATAATGGTGAGATGTTTAACAATCGTCCAAAAATGAGGCCTTCCTGATAATTATCTCTTAATCAACTTGGGGTAACAATGGACGGTTTAGCTTTTTTTTGCCTCATCAAGTTTCTGTTGTTTTTGGTTTTCATTAACTAGTATGCACTGTTTAAAGTTTTAATGTGAGCTGCAATGATTTATTGAGTAAAAGGTACTTTTTTTATTGTGGAATCTTTATAGGAAAATGATGTTATTGATTCGGTGAAATTTGTTTTAACACTGTATCAAAAATCATGGGTCACGATAATATGCTTACCGGCCGTTTAGTAAGCCTGGATGCCTTGAGGGGATTTACAATCGCCGCAATGATTGTTGTGAACAGCCCTGGTTCCTGGTCGCACGTATATGATCCTCTTCTTCATGCCGATTGGCACGGCATGACGATTACTGACCTGGTATTTCCATTTTTCCTATTTATTGTAGGGGTTTCTATTACACTGGCTTACAGCAAACGACTGCAAGCAGGAGCTCCAAAGCGAGACATTTATAAGAAGATTTTTTCACGTTCCATTAAAATATATCTACTTGGAATTTTTCTTTGGCTATGGCCTGAATTTGATTTCGGGAATATCAGGTATGTAGGTGTATTACAGCGAATAGCCATTGTTTTTTTATGCTGTTCTCTTCTGTTTCTACACACCACCTGGAAACAGCAGGTTGTTATTCTCAGCTCTATATTGGTTGGTTATTGGCTGATACTGTATGCAATTCCTGTACCTATTGACGGGGTGATTCAGCAGGCCTTAAATACAGGTATGATTGAGAGAGCCGGTGGCAGAATGGTTGAGCTGGAAAATATTTCGAAAGTATCTTCCGGATTGATTGCGCCAAATGTTGAGCCCGGAGTAAATTTTGCCGCATGGTTCGACAGACAAGTAGTACCTGGCTATTTCTATGAACGAACATGGGACCCTGAAGGCTTTTTGAGTACGTTACCAGCTATAGGGACCTGTGTTCTGGGGATGGTTAGTGGTAAGTTGGTTTTATCAGATAAGGAAACATATCAAAAATTAACCTGGATATTTTTTGTCGGGTTTGCCCTGTTCGTTGTTGGTATCGTCTGGTCCTGGTTTTTTCCGCTGAATAAAAATTTATGGAGCAGCTCATATGTGCTGGCATCGGGTGGACTTGCAATGATGTTTCTGGGTGCGTTTTTATTGATTGTTGATGTGCTTGAATATAAAAAGTGGACCCGGCCAGGTATCGTGTTTGGGGCTAATGCAATAACCTCCTACGTTCTTTCGGGGATGTTATTAACTGTATTTTATAATGATTTAATGGGAATTCAGCCCTTAAATCAAATGTTTTTGGAAGCTGTAGTCGAGATCGGATTACCCGCTAAACTCGGATCCTTTTTATACGCACTGATCTATACCTCAATATTGTATATACCAGCGGTAATCCTCTACAGAAAAAAGATTTTTATAAAGGTTTGATTTCTGTTTGGCCCAGAGGATTTTTTTTGAAATGGTATTTCAAATATATAGCTGTTATTAAAGCGGCCCCTACATCAGCGATTGGGAAAGAGTACCAAATGCCGTAAATACCAAACTGCAAAGGCAGGATGAAGATTAACGGAATTAAAAGGAATCCCTGTTTCGAGAGTGATAAGACGAATGCAGGCCGAGCTCTTCCGATGGCCTGAAAATAAGCACTTCCAAGAAGGTTTATGGCAATAAGCGGTGTTGCAAGAAATACCGCTCGAAGTGCCGGAGTTGTCCGGTCAATAAGTATTGTATCATTTGTAAACAAGGAAACGATTTGAGGTGTAAAAACCATGATAACGGTGAAAATAGATATCGCGATGATGGTAGCACTAACCATGGATAAACGAATCATTTGCTTTACCCGGCCTATGAGCTTTGCACCGTAATTGTAGCCCACTATTAGCACAAAGCCCTGTGTAATTCCGATCACAGGGAAGTTTGCAAACATTAACAGGCGGCTTATGATACCATAAATAGATAGCGCTATTTCTCCACCGTAAACGAAAAGCGAATTGTTGAGCACCATTGAAAGCAAACTGATGGTTCCCTGACGGGCAAAAGTAACTGAGCCAAGTGCTCCAATCTCTTTAATGATAGGAATGTCTGCTCTTAGATATATTCGACTAATTTTGAGTTGGGAGTCACCTTTTATAAAAAACCATGTTGCAAAAAATGCACTAGCTATGTATGAAATGGTAGTGGCCCAGGCAGCACCGGCCAGCCCCATATCCAGCCAAATGATAAAAATCGGATCTAAGATAATATTTACAACTGCCGGAATCATGATCGTAAGCATAGCAATTCTCGGGTACCCTTCTGCCCGAATCACATTATTACTCATCATCGCCCATCCCAGAAATGGAACCCCGAGTAATACAATTTTGAAATAGGTTTTCGCTGGTTCGAGGATGTTTCCGCGGCCGCCAAACAGCGACAATATCTGATCGATAAACAGAAACCCGATGATCACGAAAAGGATACCAAACAGGAGAGTGAGCCCAACCTGATTTCCAAATGTTAGAAATGCTTTTTCGTCATTATTCTCTCCAAATGCTCTAGAAATGATCGATGCGCCACCAATACCAATGGCCATACCGATGCTTGCAATTAAAAACGTGATGGGCTGTACGACAGTAATAGCTGCAATGCCGAGTGACCCAACCCATAAACCAACGAAAATTGTATCAACGATACCATAGATTGACATCACCAATATACCGGCAGAAGCAGGAATAGCCTGATCCCGAAGTAGTTTGCCAAGAGGCCGAGTACCGAATATTTCCCGTTTTTTTTCTGTCAAAATTGTGGCAACTATAAATTATAAAGTGATGATAAGCTATTCTGACTCAATGTAATTCCATCATCATCATTTTTTACATTTACTGATAACGCAGGATATTGATTTGCAGCTTATAACACGATTATGGGGATAAACGGAGGTAGGAAAGAAAGATCAATAATTGTATAAAAAAGAGTGTATCTTTAAGGCTGTCTGTTTTTTGGTTTGATCAAGCCTGTTTATCCAACAGGTTTTGGTTTAGAGGATAGGTTGCCTGTTTAAACGAATCAAAAGCTGCAATAATTCTAACACTTTTTTCGGCAGTTGCCGAATATACACTTCCACATTTATGATACAAGATATTCGAAATATAGCCATTATCGCTCACGTAGATCACGGAAAAACAACTCTCGTTGATCAAATGCTGAAGCAGAGCGGTACATTCAGAGAGAATCAAAAAGTTGATGACCGGGTTATGGACTCGGGTGACCTTGAGAAGGAAAAAGGAATTACAATCAGTTCGAAAAATACGGCTGTTAAATGGAAAGGTACTAAAATCAACATTGTTGATACTCCCGGCCACGCTGATTTTGGCGGAGAAGTAGAACGGATTTTGAAAATGGTAAACGGAGTTATTCTTCTGGTTGATGCGGCTGAAGGCCCATTACCTCAAACGAAGTTTGTGCTCCGTAAATCACTCGATCTCGGATATCAGCCTATTGTGCTTATCAATAAAATCGACAGAAAAGATGCACGGCCCGATGAAGTCCTCAATATGATTTTTGATCTTTTTGTATCTCTGGATGCAACGGATGAGCAGCTTGACTTTCCTGTTCTATATGCAGCCGCTATTGAAGGCTATGCAAAAAATGAACTGGAAGATGAGAATGTGGATATGGCGCCCCTGTTTGACAAAATCGTCGAGCACATTCCACACCCGGAGCAGGTGATGGATAAGCCATTTAAAATGCTGGTTAGTAGTGTGGACTGGAATGACTACGTTGGGCGTATTGCTATTGGCAGAGTGGAGCAGGGTACCATCAAAACCAACCAGGAAATTGTTTTGATGGATCGAAAAGGAACTCAAAAAATTAAAGCAAAGGCCACAAAGCTCTTTACGTTTAATGGGCTTAACCGTGAGCCGGTTGACGAGGCACAGGCTGGCGATATTTTTGCGCTTGCCGGTTATGATGCAGTTGAAATAGGAGATACTCTCACACATATTTCTGATCCGACACCGATCGAATATTATGATATCGATCAACCCACAATGGCCATGTATTTCCGAGTAAATAATTCGCCATTTGCCGGGCTTGAGGGCGACTATGTAACCTCAAACATGATTAAAGACCGCCTGAATAAAGAGATACGTACCAATGTTTCTATCCGGGTTGAACAGACTGAAAACCCTGATATTTTCCGGGTTGCCGGCCGGGGTGAATTGCAGCTTTCCATTTTGATTGAAACGATGAGACGAGAGGGGTTTGAGTTTGCCGTTTCGCGTCCGGAAGTACTTTACAAGGAGATTGACGGGGATTTACATGAACCGTTTGAAGAGGTGGTCGTTGACGTACATACGGATTACAGTAATAAAGTAATTGATAACCTTCAGCAGAGAAAGGGTATAATGACGTCGATGGTGCAGGAAGGTGAGAATAACCGGATTGAGTTTAAAGTTCCCTCACGGGGGTTGATCGGATTCCGTGGCGAAATGCTTACGGAAACCCGCGGAACGGGCATTATGCATCAGCAGTTTGATGAGTATGGACCCTTTGCCGGGGATATTCCCGGACGGACGCGCGGAGCTCTTATCGCACTCGAAAGAGGAGACGTAACACCATATGCACTTGAAGGCCTCCAGGATCGTGGGCAATTTATCGTGGAACCCGGAGATCCTGTATATATGGGACAGGTTGTTGGAATTAATAACCGCGCTGATGACATGGTCATCAATGTGGTAAAAAAGAAAAATCTGACCAATCACAGGGCAACCCAAACCTCCGATTCCGTCAAAATTTCTCAGGCTAAGAAAATGAGTCTTGAGCAGTGTATCGAATTTATTGACAATGATGAGCTACTTGAGGTTACACCAAAAAGCCTCAGAATTCGTAAAATTTATCTTGATCATAACGACAGAAAACGGGCAGAGAAGACCAAGGAGTTTGCCTGATATACGAAACAGGTGAACAGTTAAGAAACTGATTCACTTATATCCTTTTTTTTAAATTATTGTTGTTAAGATTAAATATAAATACTGATAAAAAGATCTAATAGTACAACTAGTAAGATTCGATTTGTATCTTTTAAGTAAATAAGAAAGATACATAGTGGTTCTGAACAGGTTACTGGTTCTAATCGGTACTAAACTTCTGTTGATTTCTTCTATGGAAGCTCAAGAAAACAGAATAACGGTTCGTGAAGCTCTGGATGTAGTACTTCGAAACAACCTAGAAATAAACAGGGTTTCAGAACAGATCGACCTAAAAAAGTCGTTTCTGCGGGTCGCTCTCGGCTTAAAAGCTCCTACAATATACTACTATAAAGAAGGGATAAATGAAGACCTTTTCGGTGGGCAAAGCAGGGCTATATCCCAGTCAATCGTCTTTCCTCTCAGAGGCTGTATCTTTCTATTTCAGCAAGTATCGGTTATGTCGCTTGCAGCCAGCTTCGTCTTCATACCGATGACGTTTAATACAGGTCCGGGATCTGAGGTGCAAAGACCGCTGGAATCCGTTGTGATTTGCGGGCTGGTAACGGTAACACTATCAAGACTACTTGTGCTTCCCACAGTATATTACTGGATGGAGCGAAAACGTAAAGTAACTACCACTGATGATGACATACCATTATTTAGCAGTGAGGATAGAGATGATGATTCCGTTAAAAAAATTACTTTTTTTAATTTTTTAAACAAGAGGTATTATGGACGCTGTACATATACATTTAATTATTAATCATGTACCGGTAATACTTGCCATATCTGCACTATTGCTGCTGATTATTTCACTATTCAATCATAAAAAAGAGTACAGGAATATCGCATTTGCAGGCTTTGTAATTGCAGCAATTTTTTCATTTATCTCCTTTGAATCCGGGGAGAGTGCAGAAGATGTGGTTGAAAATATTGCAGGAGTTACCCACGATGTCATTGAAAATCACGAGCACGCTGCTGACACAGCCCGCTGGCTTATGCTGGTTTTGGGTGTGGCCGGTCTTGCAGGACTTACATATTTCCGGGATGAAAAAAAGAAAGGGTATCAGTTATTTTTGTACATAAGTATGATAGTGGGAATCATAGCCGTGGGTTATTTAGTCTATACAGGGTATTTAGGCGGCTTGATTCGGCATACAGAATTGATTTCTGCCCCAGGTTAAAGGAATGCATATCGCTGTTTTACTGTTGATTAACACATGAAAAATATCAACAGTTACCGCGTCTTTAAACGAAATCAAATTGAGCCAGTTCCTGATGGTGATTACGTTCTGTACTGGATGCAAATCAACAGGCGTTTTCATTACAACTACGCTCTGGAATATGCTGTAGGGTGGGCTAATAAGCTGGGAAAACCTCTTCTGATTCTTGAAGCGTTTTCCTGCGATTATCCATGGGCAACTGATCGGTCTCACACATTTATGATGCAGGGAATGAAGGAGCACCTGGATTATGCAGAATCTCAAAACCTCAACTATTTGTCGTTTGTAGAGGAGGAGCCCGGCCAATATGACCGACTACTTAAAGATCTTGCGTCTAAAGCTTCTGTACTGATTACGGATGAATATCCTGTGTTTATCATGAAGGAGAGAAACGATAAATATCCCAAGATTCTAAATATCCCATACATTTCGGTAGACAGTAATGGATTAATACCGCTTGGTCTAACCGATAAAGACCCCTACAGCGCCTATTTCTTTCGCAAAATTATGCAAAAGAATTTTATTGAGGCTTACACGAATCCACCTTCACAAAATCCACTGGACAATCTGGAACATCCTGATAAAATTACCATTCCTCAGGGCTTTTTTGAGGGCCTGCCAGACTCTGACTATGCCTTAAACAACATTGCTGAATTTATATCTGATTTGAAGATCGATCATAGCGTTCACTCGGTAGATATGCATGGAGGTCGTTCTGCAGCAACAGGAATGTTGGGTTATTTTATTAAGAATGCACTATTGGAATATGATGATAAAAGGAATGATCCAGATGAGAAAAAAACGAGTCAGCTGAGCCCATGGCTGCATTTCGGTAAAATTTCTGAATACGAGATTGTTCGCGCTGTTCTTCAGCACCAGCCTGAAGGGTGGGATCTGGATAGAATCACGTTCAATAAGGGATCTACGGGTGGGTTTTTCAACGGTAATCCGAATATTGACGGTTTTCTTGATGAGGTGATTACCTGGCGGGAGGTTGGTTTTCATTTTGCCCATCATCGGCCTGATTATGACAAAATTGAAAGCCTGCCCGACTGGGTTCAGAAAACAATGGACGAACACCGAGATGACCCGAGAGACTGGATCTATAGCTATGAAGAACTTAAAAATTCGCAGACTCATGACGAACTATGGAATGCTGCACAGACACAGCTCCGTGAAGAAGGTATTATTCACAACTACCTGAGGATGCTTTGGGGAAAGAAAGTAATTGAATGGACTCCTGACTATCAGACAGCACTTCAATATTTGATTGACCTTAATAACACATTTGCCCTGGACGGGCGCGACCCAAATAGTTATTCTGGAATTTTCTGGTGTTTTGGGCGTTTCGACCGGGCATGGCAGGAGCGTCCCGTTTTTGGGAAATTGCGTTACATGACAAGCGAGAGCACACGGAAGAAAGTGAAGCTGAAAACGTATCTTGATCTCTATAACGGACAAAAGTCACTTCTATAATATCGTTTTAAATATCGATAATATATAAATATCGTTAAAATAGACGATAATTTGAAAATATCGATAAAAATATAGATATTATGGTATGGAAACCATTATTACAGGAGATATAGTAAATTCAAGATTAGTCGATTCAGAGGTTTGGCTAAACCCGCTCAAAGAGCTATTTAGTGAAATAGCTTACTCAGAAGAAGATTGGGATATTTTCAGAGGAGATAGTTTTCAAGTTTCTGTAGATCCCAAAGATGCTTTTCGAATAGCTGTCCTTATTAAAACTGCTATTAAAAAGAGTAGTGCTAATAAAATTGATGTCAGGATGGCTATCGGAATAGGAGAAAACGACGAAAGGGTGAGTAAAGTAAGCGAGGCTACGGGGCAGGCGTTTGTGTATTCCGGCGAATTACTTGATAATCTATCGGATAAGGATGTGCATCTTGGAATTAAAACACCATGGAAAAGAGTCGATGAAGAGTTTAATATGATGTTTAAACTTGCTCTGATTGTATTAAATTCCTGGACGGCAAATACATCAGAAGTTGCGCATGTATTGTTCAAAATACCGGAAATAACACAAACGGAACTCGCAAAAAAATTTGGTCTTGCCCAGTCTACGGTAAATGCACGAATTAAGCGCGGGTCTGTTTATGAAATTGCGGAACTCGAAACGTATTTCAGAAAGCGTATATCAGAAAAAATAGAGACTCACTATGGAGCTATTTAGTTTATTAGCAGCGCACTTTATCGGAGATTTTTTTACACAGACGGATAATGGAATTCAGCAAAGGGAGGAGAAGGGGTGGAGAGCGCCATATATGTATTTACATGGAGGTATCCATTTTGTACTGATATGGATACTGCTATGGAGTATTGATGCCTGGATTATAGCTTTGATAATTGCCATTAGCCATATAATCATTGATGGCATAAAGGTATTTTTAAAGGGTAAAGTAGGAACTGTAAAGTTATTTTTTTCTGATCAGCTGGTCCATATTGCCGTTATACTTACTGTTTGGGTTTGGTATTATAATCCCGATTTAAATATTTCTATTACCAATGACACATGGTTTATTTTCGGTGGTTTATTATTGGTAACGAATCCGGCTGCTTACACCATTGGCACAATTATGGATTTCTGGAGCGATAATATTAAGATGAATGATAATGAATCGTTACCGGATGCCGGAAAAACAATTGGCATCCTTGAACGAATTTTTGTGTATATGGCAATAATTATCGGATCACCTGAGATTATTGGTTTTCTGATAGCTGCAAAAAGTGTTTTTCGTTTTGGAGATATTTCACATGCCAAAAATCGAAAGCTTACAGAATATATCCTCATCGGATCGCTGCTCAGCTTTTTGATTGCTGCAGGAGTAGGATTGTTTGTAACTTATTTTTTATAAGGCACGGACAAGTTCAGTTACAAGACGAGCAAAATCATCTTTTCGCATCTCTGCTGCTTCCTTTACCTCATCATGACTTAACTTTCCTTTCAGAACGCCTGAAGCCATATTTGTGACCAGTGAGACAGCAGCAACAGGTAACTGTAGTCTTGAGGCTTCGATCAGTTCAGGTGCTGTACTCATTCCTACAACATCTGCACCGAGCTTACGGTACGCTCTTATTTCTGACGGCGTTTCGTAATTAGGACCCTTCACGTACAAATATGTGCCTCTTTGCAACGTTAACCCAATCGAAGCAGCTATTTGTCTTACTCTGTTTGATAAAGTACCTGCGGAGTATCTATAGAGGGTATTATCCGAAGACGGGCTAATTTTTTGAAAAAGACGGAATACATCATCAATAACCATTAAGTCCCCAATGGTGAAATCGGTATTAATAGCTCCTGCTGCATTTGACACAATGAGTTTTTTTGCATTAAAGGCTTTAGCTATATGGACCGGAATAACTGTAGTTTCAAGATCATGACCTTCGTAGTGATGGAAACGTCCTGAAAAGGCCAGAATTGGCTTTTCAGCCACTTTTCCAGCAATAAGCCTACCCGAGT
>Ga0102937_1001506_pt1 | contig 10593 bp, 9 predicted proteins | sample SalPonR2_B_D1_MG_FD_78213 | JGI IMG/M metagenome (GOLD analysis project Ga0102937, IMG submission 78213) | Salt pond soil microbial communities from South San Francisco under conditions of wetland restoration - Salt Pond MetaG R2_B_D1_MG | ecosystem: Environmental > Aquatic > Marine > Intertidal... | reverse complement strand
TTCGTGGTGCTGGTGGGCCTGCGCGACCGGTGGCTCGGCGGCAGCCGGGACGTGGTCGCGTGACCCTGCACGCCGACGTCGGGCTGCGCCTCGGTGGCTTCCACCTCGACGTCGAGTTGCAGGTGGGCCGTGGCGAGGTGCTGGCCGTGCTCGGCCCGAACGGCTCGGGCAAGACCACCCTGCTGCGCGCGCTCGCAGGTCTGGCACCGATCGACCACGGCAGCATCCGCCTCGCCGACCCGGTGCGTGGCGACGTCGTGCTCGACGATCCCGACGCCGGCGTGTTCGTGCCTCCGGAGCAGCGGCCGGTCGGTGTGGTGTTCCAGCAGTATCTGCTGTTCGAGCACCTCACGGCGCTCGACAACGTGGCGTTCGGCCTACGTGCCCGCGGCGTGAGCCGGGCGGACGGGCGCCGCCGTGCCGCCGACTGGCTCGAGCGGGTCGGCCTGTCCGACCACGCCGGGTCGCGCCCGCGGGCGCTGTCGGGTGGCCAGGCGCAACGGGTGGCGTTGGCTCGGGCGCTGGCCGTGGAGCCGAGGGTGCTGCTGCTGGACGAGCCCCTCGCCGCGCTCGACGTGGGCACGCGCCGACAGGTACGACGCGACCTGCGCACCCACCTGTCGGGCTTCGACGGGGTCCGGCTGCTGGTGACCCACGACCCGGTCGACGCCTACGCGCTCGCCGATCGTGTGGCCATCGTCGACAGCGGCCGGCTGGTGCAGTGCGGCACCGTGGCGGAGATCACCGCTCACCCTCGGTCGCGCTACGTGGCGGAGCTGGTGGGCACGAACCTGGTGACGGGCGTCGTCGGCGCCGACGGCCTGGTGACGGCGGACGGGGTGGCCGTGTCGGCGGTGGCGGACTTCGTCGGCCCGGGTTTCGCCCTGCTGCGACCGCAGTCGATCACGCTGTCGCGCGCGCACGTCGACAGCAGTGCACGCAATACGTTCGCCGGCACGGTCGACGACATCGACCGAATCGGCGACCGCGTCCGTGTGGGGGTCGCCGGGCGGCTGCATCTCACGGCGGAGATCACGGAGCGGGCACTCGACACCCTCGGGTTGCAGCTCGGCGACGAGGTGTATGCCGTGGTGAAGGCCACCGACATCGAGACGTACCCGGCATGAGCGCGTCCGACGAGGCGCTCCCGCCACCGCTGCTGGGGGAATGGGCCTGTCTCGGCATCCTCTACGGCGAGCCGGCGCACGGCTGGGCAGTGGCGAAGAGGTTGCGGCCCGACGGCGACATCGGACGGATCTGGACCCTGTCGCGACCGCTCACGTACCGGTCGCTCGATCAGCTGATGGCGCGCGGCTGCCTGCAGCCGATCGCCGAGGAGCCCGGCGTCGCCGGCCCGAACCGCACGATCCTCGGAGCCACCCGCAGCGGGCGGGCTCGGTTCCGTTCCTGGGTGGTGACGCCGGTGGAGCATCTTCGCGATCTGCGCAGCGAGCTGTTGCTCAAGCTGGTGTTCGCCGGTCGCATCGGCCTCGACACCACCGAGCTCCTGGCAGCGCAGGCGGTGATCGTCGACCGGCAGGCTGCACAACTCGCCGGCCGAGGGGATCCGCTCGACGTCGTCGACCTCTGGCGTGTCGAGGCGACCGCCGCGGCGCAGCGGTTCATCGCCCGCGCGTCGGCCCGGGCCTGAACGCCGGGCGGTCCTGACCAGGGGTCCGCCCGGTCCCGGCAGGGCCTCCGGGCCGGCCAGCCGAGGGGCGGAGGGCTCGCGTGTCAGGTGATGACGATGGGCATCGGGTCGGGGCCTCGGACCTCGTGGACCTGCACCGGGATCGGCCGGCCGTCGCCGTCGATGTCGGTCACCGGGAGCAGGAAGAGGTGCTCGTCGTCCGCCTCGATCAGCAGGAGGTGCGGCGTCACCGCCCAGCTCACGGTGTGGGCGTCGTCGGTCCGGTCCGGCCGGCCCTCGCGGACCTTGCCGCCGGCTCCACACACGAGGTAGTGGATGCCGTCGGCCATCGAGTGCTGGAAGTTGTGTTCGTGGCCGGCGAGCACGGCCCGCACACCTGCTCGGTGGTAGCGGGGGAGCATCGACCTGACGCCATGGCGGCCGATCCGTTCTTCGTCGACGACGGTGACATCGACGCCGCACGGGTGCTGGTCGACTCGGCCCCGGCGGCGGAGCTGTTCCTGTATCCGGGCAACGATCACCTCTTCACCGACAGCTCGCTGCCGTCGTTCGACGCCGACGCCACCGACCTGCTGGTGGAGCGGGCACTCCGGCTGCTGTCGACGGCGCTCGTTGCGGACCAGCCGTTCGAGCACCTTCCGGTCGGCCTCGGTGAGCGGAGGTTGAGCGATGCGGCGCGGCCACCGCTCGTCCCAGCTGACCACCGCCCATTCGTTCGTCGCCGATGACGGAGAACTGGGCGAGGTCGACTCAGCTCGGATCCGGCGACTCGAGGCGAGAATCGAGTGGCGCATCATCGTTCGCGAGAGCGGCAACCCTGGCGAGTCGCACGATGCCGAGACCCAGCATCAGGTACACGAAGAGGTGCACCGTGCGGACCGGTCCGTCGCGGTGGTCGAGCAGGAGGCCGAGCACCCCTGCGAGGGCCACTCCGGAAAATGTCCTCGTCAAGAGTCCTCCCACCGTTCGCCATCGGCGACCGGACGTGGCGATGAGCAGCCCGGTGGCCGTCAGCACGACCGCACTCACGGCGAGCGCGCCGTAGAAAGCGGCACGGGCACCTTCGGTGATCCCGGCCGAGGTGGCTCCGGCCGAGAGCCCCACCCCGCTCAACGGGTCGCCTGCGGTCGTGACGTTCACGTTGAGGAACACGATCGCGGCGATCGACGCCACCACCCAGTCCGACCACACAGGGATGCGATTCCAGAGACTGGCCATGTCCGATGATGCCACTCTGCACCGGCATGCAGGGCCGATGCCGCCCGCCTCCGGCGAAGTCGCGGCCAGTAGCTTGACCGCCGTGCAGATGCTCCGCTGCCCCCGATGCCGCAGTGTCACGGTGCTCGAAACACTCGAGTGTGCCGGCTGCGAGCTGGCGGTGGGCTTCCACCCGCCCACGCTCACCATGCGCGAGGCGACACGCGAGGGCGTCGGCATCGACGATCGAGTCTGGTTTCCCTGTTCGAACCGGGACTGGCGCTGCAACTGGCTCGTCGCCGAAGACGCGGGAGCGGGCCGCTGTCTGTCGTGCCGGCTGAACCGTCAGCGACCGGAGGCCTCGGACACGATCGCGCTCGAGAAACTCGCCGATGCATCGCGCGTGATGCGCCGTCTTCTCGTGCAGCTCGCCGAGTTGGGGCTCCCGGTCGACCCTCACTACGAACGCGAGGGCGGTCTCGCCTTCGATCTGCTGTCGTCGTATTCGGGGCAGGGACGGGTCACGATCGGCCATGCGAACGGTGTCGTCACGATCGATCTGGTCGAGACGCTCGACGACTACCGCGAGGCGCTGCGGATCCGGTTGCGTGAGCCCTACCGCACGATGCTCGGTCACTTCCGCCACGAGGTCGGCCATTACTACCAGTGGATCCTGGTCGAGCAGACCGACTGGATCGACGAGTGTCGCGAGCTCTTCGGCGACGAGCGAGCCTCGTACTCCGAGGCGCTCGATCGGCACTACCGAGACGGTGCCCCAGAGGGTTGGGAGGCCTCGTACATCTCGGAGTACGCGACGATGCACCCGTGGGAGGACTTCGCCGAGTCGTTCGCCCACTATCTCCACATCACCGACTCGTTGACCACGGCCGCCGCCGGCGGTCTCGTGTTGCAGGCAGACCGTCTCGACGGTCTCGTCGATGCCGACATCGCACCACGCCGGTCGTACCAGGAGGCCTCGACGAGCGAGATGCTCGCCGACTGGCAATGGTTGTCGCTGCTGCTGAACCGCGTCAACCACGCGATGGGGCGCAGTGATCTGTATCCCTTCACGATCACCGAGGCGGTGCGCACCAAGCTCGATTTCGTCCACCGCGTGGTGCAGGCCACCGCCGACCGCAACGCCGGCCGACCGGTACTGGCCTGCCTGCCGCTCGCACGCTCGTAGCGACCCCGTGTCAGGGTGCGACGCCGGAGAACCGGACTCCGGAGAGTTTCGCCATCTGGTCGTCCCAGGTCGCGAGATCTTCCCGGCTGAGCTTGTCGAGACGGTCGTGGCCGCATGCTCGGGCCATGACCTTCATGAGTTCGACCGATGCCGAGAAGAACGTCGCCAGTCGTCGTGCCGACTCCTCGACGTCCAGGCGGGCGCGGAGGTCTGGCTGTTGCGTCGCGATGCCGGAGGGGCAGTTGTTGGTGTTGCACATGCGTGCTGCAACGCAACCGATGGCCTGCATCGCCGAGTTCGACACCGCGATGCCGTCGGCGCCGAGTGCCAGCGCCTTCACGAAATCCGTCGGAACGCGCAGTCCGCCGGTGATGATGAGTGTGACGCGTCCGGCCGGATCGGCGTCGTCGAGGAACCGTCGAGCGCGTGCGAGGGCGGGGATCGTCGGGACGCTGATGTGGTCGCGGAACATCTCGGGCGCGGCGCCGGTTCCACCACCGCGTCCGTCGAGGATCACGTAGTCGATGCCGGCGTCGAGGGCGAATCCGAGGTCGGCTTCGATGTGGTTGGCGCTCAGTTTCATCCCGATCGGGATGCCGCCGCTGACCTCACGGACTCGATCACCGAACCGGCGAAAGTCCGCGGCGGTGTGGAGATCGGTGAACGTCGACGGTGAGATCGCGGGTTCGCCGGCGGGGATGCCGCGAACTTCGGAGATCTTTCCGATGTTCTTGGAACCGGGGAGATGACCGCCGGTGCCGGTCTTGGCGCCTTGGCCTCCCTTGAAGTGGAACGCCTGGACAGAGGTGAGGAGTTCTTCGCGATAGCCGAACTGGGCGCTGGCGAGTTCGTAGAGGTAGCGGCTGTTGGCCTGTTGTTCCTCGGGCAGCATGCCGCCCTCGCCCGAGCAGATGGCGGTACCGGCCAGCTCGGCCCCGGCTGCCAGCGCCGTCTTGGCTTCTTCGGACAGTGCTCCGAAGCTCATGTCGGAAACGAACAGAGGGATGTCGAGTCGCAATGGCCGCTCGGCGTGCGGGCCGATCACGAGGTCGGTTGCGACGTCGGCATCGTCGAGCAGCGGCTTGGTGGCCATCTGCGCAGCCATGATCTGGATGTCGTCCCAGTGGGGCAGCTCGTGACGCGGGACCCCCATGGACGTCATCGGGCCGTGGTGGCCGACCTTCGTCAATCCATCGCGAGCCAGGCTGTGGATGAACTGGACGGTCGGTTCCTCCGGTGTGGGCCGGGCCGCCGGGACCCGACCGGGCTCGACCGACACGGCCACGTCGGTGGTGGCGCCCGCCGCAGAGCTCGGTCCGGTCGTCCCGACCGATTCTGCGCCGAACTGGGCGTGGGTGCCATCGCAGTACGGGGCGTTGTGTGTCCGCTTGCACTGACACAGGTACGCCTCGGCGTCGGACTCGGCGGTGAACGCGATCGGGCTGAACTCGGTGCCGACGTGGGAGCCGTCACAGAACGGTTGGTTCCCCGACTGTCCGCAGGCGCACCAGTGGTACTCCTGCCCGGCTGTCAGCGCAGTCGCTGCTGGTCGATTGTCGGCGATGACGGGGTCGGGCATCGTGAACTCCGGTTGCTGGTCGAGGCGGGGTCGCCGGCGCGGAACTCGACGCCTGCGCTGAGCGCAACCTAAGCGAGAATAGATGTGTGCGCAACTATTGCTCAGGCAGCGATCTGGTGCGTCGCCCCGCTGAGAAGCGACAGCGGGGTCAGACCCCGCTGTCGCTTCTCGCCGGGCCCGCGTCGCGGATCTTTCGCATCGACGTCGAGAGACTGCGCAGCTCACGTTCGGTGAGCACCGACCAGAGGTGTGTCTCGAGGCTGGCGAAGTGCTGGGGGAGCACCGACTCGAGCCACCTGCGACCACGAGACGTGAGCGCGACGACCAGGCCGCGCCGGTCATCGACATGGGGACTCCGGGCAATCAGCTGCTGCTGCTCGAGACGGTCGAGCAGCCGTGTACACCCGCTCGTCGACATGACACATTTCTCCGCCAGATCCCGGGGTCGGAGCTGGCCGTCCGACTCGTTGGCCAGGTGGATCAACACCTCGAGTTCGGTCAGTGTCATCCCCGCATCAGCCTTCAGATCAGCCTCGACTGCTGCGACCAGACGCTGGTAGCCCTCGAGCAACAGTCCGAACGCCTGGACACCGTCGAGTCGGATCTGGCCGATCGGGTCGCCGCGTTCAGCGTCTGACACGAGACCCTCGACAACCCACGGAGCCAACGTAGCGCGCTCTCGGCGCTCACTGTCCTGCTCGCGGATCGCCGAGATCGTCGTCGGCCCTGCCGTGCATCGATGCCGACAACGAGCGTGCGCTCGCTCTGCGGGACGGCTCAGAGACCCAGGAGTCGGGCCAACTCGTCGGCGGTGACGTCGCCGGGCGCGTTGCCTGCGGCGGCGGCGCGGCGGGCGAGGTGGGCGACCGTGGTGTTGATCGGCGCCGGCAGGCCGTGGCGGCGGGCGATCAGTGCGATCTCGCCGTTGAGGTAGTCGGTCTCGACGTCACCCGTGCCTCGTGCGAGTGATTGCCACGTCGAGCCACCCAGGCCGTCGGGCTGGCCGGGCACCTCGCCGATCTCCATGCCGCCGGCGGCCCGCTCGGCGGCTTCGCTGGCGTCGTCGGTCACCTCGATGCCGGCCCGGTCGAGCACGTCGCGGGCTTCGGCCTGGGCGGCGCGTACGAGCGGGCCGATCGCCTCGCCGCTGCCGGCGAGGGCCTGGAAGACATTGCCGATGTTGCTGATCAGCTTGCGGTACTTCCACGGCATCACGTCGGCGGGGCGGACGATGCGCATGCCCGCTGCGGTCCAGTCGCGCTCGATGGCGTCGAGCACCGCGGACTCGTCGCGGGCGGCCGGCACGGCGCCGACGTGGAACGCCCCGAGGATCGGCGTGCCCCTGGCGATCACCTCGCCGGGCTCGAGATGTGCGGCGGGCATCCAGACGGTGGCGCCGATGACCCGCTCGAACCAGCGCAGCGCCATGTCCTCGCTGGCCACCCCGTTGAGGGCGGTGACGATCGGCAGCAGTTCGCCCGCCGTGCCGACGACCGTGTCACCGTCGAGCACCGGTCGGTCCACCCACTGTCGCAGGGCCGCCTCGGCCTGGTGGGTCTTGGTGGCGAGCACGAGCACGTCGCCGACGTCGAGGGAGAGTTCGGCCGGATCGACGACGCAGGGGAGGGCCACGGTGACCTGCCGTTCGGCCATCCGCACGGTGAGGCCGTGCTCGCGGATCGCTGCGGCGTGGGCGCCCCGGGCGACAGCCACGACGGGGACACCGGCGTCGGCCAGCAGCCCGGAGACACCTCCACCGATCGCCCCGGCACCGATCACGACGTAGCGGGTCACCCCGGCGACCCTACCGGTCGGCGCCGGTTGCGTATCGGTGGTGTCTCCGCTGTGTGAACGCCCGGAGAACGCTGGGCGATCCCGGAGATCGCGTCGTCGCAGAGCGGTACGTTCGCCGCCACGACCCGACCGGAGCAACGACGGACGCGATCCACGCGACGCCGCCGCGATCCGCACCAGCAGGAACGAGTGGACATGAGTGGCAACGAGCATCGACGTCTGGCGATCAGCGAGATCACCAACCGGCAGCCGGCAGTGGCCGACAAGGGCGGGCCCCTGAGTCACATCTGGGCGACGGACGTGTTCAGCCTGGCGACGATGGAGGAGTGCCTGTCGAAGAACGCCTTCAAGGCGATGAAGCAGACGGTCCAGACCGGTGCGCCGCTCGACGCGGCCACCGCCGACATCGTGGCAGCCGCCATGAAGGACTGGGCGCTCGGCAAGGGTGTGAAGTTCTTCTCGCACATCTTCTATCCGCTCACCAACGTCACGGCCGAGAAGCACGACGGGTTCATCGTCACGAACTCCGACGGCCACGCCATCACCGAGTTCACGGGCAGCTTGCTGATCAAGGGCGAGCCCGACGGGTCGTCGTTCCCCAACGGCAGTCTCCGGATGACCAGCGAGGCGCGTGGCTACACGGCGTGGGATCCGACCAGCCCGGTGTACGTGATGCACACCACCAACGGCGCCACGCTGATGATCCCCAGCGTGTTCGTGTCGTGGACCGGCGAGTCCCTCGACAAGAAGATCCCGCTGCTGCGATCGAATGCGGCGATGGACCGTGCTGCCCGGCGCGTGCTGACGCTGATGGGGGAGACCGAGGTGGAGACGCTCAACGCGAGCTGCGGCGCCGAGCAGGAGTACTTCCTCGTCGATGCGCACTTCGCCAACAGCCGACCCGACCTGCTGCTCACCGGGCGCACCCTGTTCGGCGCACCGTCGCCGAAGGGCCAGGAGTTCGACGACCACTACTTCGGAGCGATCCCCGAACGGGTGCAGGTCTTCATGCAGGACTTCGAGGACAAGCTGTTCCGCCTCGGGATCCCGGCGAAGACCCACCACAACGAGGTGGCGCCCGGCCAGTTCGAGATCGCCCCGTACTTCGAGGCGGCCAACGTCGCCGCCGACCACCAGCAGCTGATGATGACGGTGATGAAGTCCACGGCCAAGGCCCACGGGTTCGTGTGCCTGCTGCACGAGAAGCCCTTCGCCGGCATCAATGGGTCGGGCAAGCACGTCAACTGGTCGGTCGGCAACTCCACCCAGGGCAACCTGCTCGACCCGGGCAGCTCGCCGCACGAGAACCTCGACTTCCTGCTGTTCTGCGGTGCGGTGATCCGCGGCGTGCACCTCTACGGCCCGCTGCTGCGTGCCGTGATCGCCTCGGCCGCCAACGACCATCGCCTGGGCGCCAACGAGGCGCCGCCGGCCATCTTGTCGGTGTACCTCGGTGATCAGCTCGAGGCCGTGTTCGAGGACATCCGCAACGGCAATCCCTCCGATCTCGCCGAGGGTGGTGTGATGGATCTCGGCCTGTCGCAGATCCTGCCGTTCACCCGCGACCCGGGCGACCGCAACCGCACGTCCCCGTTCGCCTTCACCGGCAACCGGTTCGAGTTCCGCGCCGTCGGGTCGTCGCACTCGGTGTCGGGGCCGTTGATCGCCATGAACACCATGCTCGCCGACTCGCTCGACTGGATCGCCGACCGGCTGCAGGCCGAGCTCGACGCCGGCGTGTCGCAGCTGCAGGCCGTGGCGTCGGTGCTCAAGGAACTGATGGAACTCCACGGCGACGTGGTGTTCGGCGGCGACGGCTACTCGGAGGAATGGCACCGAGCCGCCGTGGAGGAGCGTGGCCTGCGCAACCTGCCGACCACCGCCGATGCTCTCCCGGTGTTGAAGGAGCAGTCCATCGTGGAGCTGTTCGAGCGCACCGGCGTGTTGTCGCCGGCCGAGCTCGAGAGCCGCTTCGACGTGTACGCCGAGCAGTACGTGCTGTCGATCGGCGTGGAGGCGACGCTGGCGGCGGAGATGGCCAAGACGATGGTGTACCCGGCGGCGATGGCCTATCTCTCCGACCTGGGGGCCACGGTCAGCGCCGCGTCGCTGGCGGGGATCGAGGTCGAGACGCTGGCGATGAAGGTCGTCGCCGAACAGGCCAACGCACTGATGTCGTCGGCCGGTGAGCTCGAGACGGCCGCCGCCGCGCACGACTTCGCCGACGTGGAGGAGCACATGCGGTACTGCGCCGACACGCTGCGCCCGCTGATGGATCGGGTGCGCAGTCACGCCGACGCCCTCGAGACCGAGGTGGCCGACGTCTACTGGCCGATGCCGAAGTACCGGGAGATGCTCTTCGTGAAGTGATCGGCCACCGCTGCGTCCAAACGACTGCCGTCGCGATGAGCGGAACCCCCGCACCGCGGGGTTTCGCTCATCGCCTGGTTCAGAGGCGGCTCAGCGACGGGTGAGTGCGTCGTCGACGTCGAGCGCCACGCCGGTCTCGCGTTCGGAGACCTGCCACAGCGTCTCGATCGCACCGTCGAGGCCGGGCCGCAGGATCGGCTTGCGCACCGGCGGGCCGTGGCTGCCCCACAGCGGGCCGTAGAACTCGCCGCCCGTGGCGTCGGGGTCGGTGGCTGCCCGGAGCTGCGACCGGGCGCCGTCGTCGGCCGACATGCCGGTCTTGGCAGCCAGCCATTCCCACATCGGTGCCGTACGGCCCCCGCCGCCCTCCCGGACCGTGTGGGACTGGAGGTCGGTGTTCGAGAGGCCGGGGTGCGCACCGAGGCTCTGGGCCCGGAGCTCCCGCGTTCCGAACTCCCGTTGCAGGCCGATGGCGAAGTGGAAGTTGGCGAGCTTGGCCCGCCCGTAGGCGCCCCACGGCGAGTAGTTGCCCTCGAGGTTGACGTCGTCGGGGTCGACGGCGCGGCCCATGTGGTGGGCGGTGCTCGTGACGGTCACGACGCGAGCGGCCGGTGCTGCCAGCAGCGGCACCAGGAGACCGGCGGTGAGGATCCAGTGGCCGAGGTGGTTGACCCCGAACTGCATCTCGTAGCCGTCGGCGGTGCGCTGCTCGGGCATCGCCATCAAGCCGGCGTTGTTGACGAGGATGTCGACCCGGTCGTGAGCGGCGGCGACGGTGGCGGCGGCGCCCTGCGTGCTCTCGAACGATCCGAGGTC
>Ga0102937_1001504_pt1 | contig 10598 bp, 10 predicted proteins | sample SalPonR2_B_D1_MG_FD_78213 | JGI IMG/M metagenome (GOLD analysis project Ga0102937, IMG submission 78213) | Salt pond soil microbial communities from South San Francisco under conditions of wetland restoration - Salt Pond MetaG R2_B_D1_MG | ecosystem: Environmental > Aquatic > Marine > Intertidal... | reverse complement strand
GATAGAGGTACGCATGGACCTTCGTGGTCTGCCCGTCACTTTCCTCGACACAGCCGGCCTTCGGGAGACCGAGGATGCGGTTGAGGCCATCGGGGTGGCGCGTGCGCGGGAGCGTGCCGTCGCGGCAGACCTTCGCGTTTTTCTTCTTGAGAAGCCGGACGAGAGGCCCGTGCTAGACCCGGCGGCGGGTGATGTCGTGGTTGTTGGAAAGTGCGATCTAAGGACGACGGAAGGCTTCGCGATTTCCGGCAAGACCGGTGCAGGGATCGGCGAGCTCATTTCGGAGATAACCGAGACTTTGTCGAACCGTGCTCAGGGTGCGGGCCTAGCAATTCGAGAACGCCACCGACAGGCTTTGCATACCGCGATTCGCGCTTTGGAATTGTCCAGAATCGAGGTAGGTGACGGCGCCGAAAGGGCGGAGCTCGCAGCCGAAAGCCTTAGGACAGCAATCCGCGCCCTTGACTCACTCGTGGGTCGTGTTGATGTCGAGGACATTCTCGACGAGATCTTTACGAGCTTTTGTGTGGGAAAATAGGAATGTTTCACGTGAAACAAGCCGACTTTGATGTGATCGTTGTGGGCGGAGGCCACGCCGGAGCGGACGCGGCACATGCTGCGGCCCGCCTCGGAGTGCGGGTAGCGCTGATCACTCTTGCGAAGGCCGGGATCGGCCTGATGTCCTGCAACCCTGCGATCGGCGGCCTCGGCAAAGGCCATCTTGTCCGCGAAATCGATGCTCTTGACGGCGTGATGGGCCGGGTCGCGGACAAGGCGGGCATCCAGTTCCGCCTCCTGAACCGTCGTAAAGGGCCTGCCGTTCAGGGCCCGCGGGCACAAGCGGATCGCAAGATCTATCGAATGAACATGCTGTTGGAGATGGAGGGCTGTCCAGGGCTCTCGATCGTTGAGGGCGAGGCGGTTGATCTCGTCATGGAAGGAGACGTCGTTACCGGTGTCGTCCTGGCGGACGGTTCCGAGTTGTCGGCCAAGGCTGTCGTTCTCACGACGGGGACGTTCCTTCGAGGTATTATTCATGTCGGAAAGGAATCCCAAGCGGGTGGGAGGATGGGCGATCGTCCGTCCATTCGTCTCGCAGAGCGCATTGACGATTTTGGGCTTCCTCTCGGTCGCCTGAAGACCGGAACGCCGCCGCGACTTAATGGCCGGACAATTGATTGGGACGTACTGGAGATGCAGCCCGGCGACGAAGATCCTACCCTGTTTTCTTTCCTGTCAACCGGACCGATGGCGCGCCAGATATCCTGCGGAATCACGCATACGAATGCGCGAACGCACGACGTCATCCGCGAGAATCTGGATCGCTCCGCGATGTACGGTGGGCGGATCGAGGGCGTTGGCCCACGCTACTGTCCTTCGATCGAGGACAAGGTCGTCCGGTTCGCGCAGAAGGACTCCCACCAGATCTTCCTTGAACCGGAGGGCCTCGACGACGACACCGTGTATCCCAACGGCATCTCAACATCTCTCCCCGTGGAGGCGCAGGCGCGCTACGTGCGTACGATTCGGGGACTGGAGTCGGCGGAGATTCTCCAGCCAGGATACGCGATCGAATACGATTACGTCGATCCACGCGCGCTGAGGCAGACGCTCGAGGTGCGGGATGTGCCTGGCCTGTTCCTGGCGGGCCAGATCAACGGAACCACAGGGTACGAGGAAGCCGCGGCACAAGGTGTCGTTGCTGGTCTGAACGGCGCCCTCAGGTCGTTGGGTCGTGAGGCTGTAGTCTTTTCCCGCCGTGAATCGTACATCGGCGTGATGATCGACGATTTGACCACCAAGGGTGTCTCCGAGCCCTATCGGATGTTCACGTCTCGCGCGGAGTTCCGTCTGTCCCTTCGGGCAGACAATGCCGATCAGCGTCTGACGCCGATTGGCATCGCGCTCGGATGCGTGGGTGAGACCCGCCGCGAGCGCTTCGCGGAAAAAATGGAGCGGCTCCGGGTCGGACGGGCCGCATTGGAGGATCGGAACTGGACGCCGCGCGAGGTCTCAGCACATGGCGTGAAGATCTCTGCGGACGGAGCCCGTCGCAGCGGATATGCACTTCTCGGTTTTCAGGATGTGAGCTTCGAGACGCTGGTGGAAATGGACCCGTCCTTGTCGTCGGTCGATACTGAAACGCGGGCACAGCTTGAGCGCGATGCTCTTTATGCAAACTACATCGAGCGACAGACGCGCGATGTCGAAGCCATGCAGCGTGATGAGGCACAGGAAATTCCAGAGACGTTCGACTTTGGCACGCTGCAGGGGCTTTCACACGAGCTTCGTCAGAAGCTGATCGTGGCCCGGCCTGAAACGCTCGCGCAAGCAGGCCGGGTTGAGGGCATGACACCCGCAGCGCTGACTCTGATCCTGGCGCGCCTCCGCCAGCTGCAGCGCCGGAGCGCATGAGCGATCCGCAGGCGCGCCGGTCGCTCGCGAATGTTTCACGTGAAACAGCCGAGCGGCTGGATATCTACGCAAGCCTTCTCGAAAAGTGGAATCCGAGGATCAATCTTGTCGCAAAGCCGACGCTAAAGTATCTATGGTCGCGGCATATCCTCGACTCTCTTCAGCTGTTCAACCTCGCTGCGGAATCGGCAACAAGCTGGGCGGATCTCGGCAGCGGCGGCGGCTTTCCGGGACTCGTCGTTGCGATTCAGGCTGCCGAGCGTTGGCCGCAGCTTCGCCTCACCCTTGTCGAAAGCGATCAGCGCAAGGCGGTCTTTCTGCAAACGGTTATGCGGGAAACCGGCATCGAGGCTTCTGTTGTCGCCGAGCGCATCGAAGCCGTGGCACCATTAAACGCAGACGTTATCTCAGCCCGGGCGCTGGCACCGCTCCCCGTGCTTCTCAGCTATGCGGAGCGGCATCTCGCTTCTGGAGGAACGGCGCTCTTTCCCAAAGGCGCAGGATGGCGCCAAGAGGTGAAACACGCACTTGAACACTGGCGGTTCCGCTGCGAAGACATAGCAAGCCAGACGTCCTCCGATGGCGCCATCCTGAGATTGGGAGAGATCGAACGTGTCTGAGCCGACGCGCCCTGCGCAGCCCCGGATCATCGCGGTAACCAATCAAAAGGGTGGGGTGGGAAAGACGACCACCGCAATAAATCTTGGCGCTGCGCTCGCGGAAGAGGGCTTCAACGTCCTCCTCGCCGACCTCGATCCCCAAGGCAACGCCTCGACAGGTCTGGGGATTGAGCGCGACGACCGCGCTTACACGACATATGACCTCCTTCTGGAGGAAGTGCCGCTTGAGGATGTGATTCGGGAGACCAGGAGCGAAGGGCTTTGGATTGCACCGGCGACGACGGATCTAAGTTCAGCCGATCTGGAAATGGTTTCGAACGAGAAGCGCAGCTTCCTCCTCCGCGATGCGCTTCGGCAGCGCGCAATCGACAAGTGGGCGTTTGACTTTGTCCTGATCGACTGTCCGCCCTCTCTCAGCCTGCTCACGGTCAACGCCATGGTGGCGGCGGACTCGGTTCTGGTGCCGCTGCAAAGCGAATTCTTCGCTCTCGAGGGCCTGTCGCAGCTGATGCTCACGGTCCGGCAGGTCCGGGCTTCGGCGAATCCGAAGCTTCGGATCGAGGGAGTTGTGCTCACCATGTTCGACGTCAGGAACAACCTGAGTCAGCAGGTCGAACGCGATGCGAGAGACACGCTCGGAGAATTGGTGTTCCGCACTGTGATACCCCGGAACGTCCGGCTGAGCGAGGCGCCGTCCTTCGCCGTGCCGGTTCTGGAATACGACACGATGTCGAAAGGCAGCCAAGCGTATCGCGCGTTGGCTCAAGAAATGGTATATCGTTATGAACCAGCCACATCATGAGGTAGGGCAAACGCATGTCTGAACGTAAGCCGGAACGCCGCGGGCTTGGACGGGGACTGTCGGCGCTCATGGCCGACGTGGCGCCTGCGGTTGAGCAAGGCGCTGCATCCGCCAAGGCCGAACAGACCGTTCCGATCGAGAAGATTTCGCCCAATCCAGAGCAGCCGCGCCGGAGCTTCGCGGAGGAGGCGCTCGATGACCTCGCCAGCTCGATCCGCGAAAAAGGGATCATCCAGCCGCTGATCCTCAGGGTAGATCCGGGCGATCCCGCAGGGTTCCAGATTGTTGCGGGGGAACGGCGCTGGCGGGCCGCGCAGCGGGCGCAACTTCACGAGGTACCGGCCATCGTGCGCGACCTCGACGATACTGAGGTTCTCGAAGTCGCCATCATCGAGAACATCCAGCGCGCGGATCTGAACCCGGTCGAAGAAGCCTCTGGATACAGGCAGCTGATGGAGCGCTTTGGACATACGCAGGAGAAGCTGGCTGACGCGCTGGGGAAAAGCCGGAGCCACATCGCGAACATGCTTCGTCTTCTAAACCTGGAGCCAGAGCCCCTTGGCCTTCTGCGCGACGGAAAGCTCACGACGGGCCACGCCCGGGCGCTCCTTACGGCGACGGACCCGATCGCGCTGGCGCGCAAGATCGTGACCGAAGGGCTTTCGGTGCGGGAGACCGAACGTCTGGCCAAAGAGCCGACAAAGCAGGTGAGAGCGGCCAAACAGAACCGCTCGCCGGAAAAGGACGCCGATACGCGGCTGCTCGAGAAGGACCTGCATGCCGCGCTTGGCATGAAGGTGTCGATTGATCATGAACCGGGGGGAAACTCGGGCAAGCTGACGATTCGTTACAAGTCGCTGGAAGAACTTGACGAGGTGTGCCGGCGATTGTCGATCATGGGGGAGGTTCTGGCGGACTAAGCCAGAAGTGCCGAAATCAGCCGATTGAGGACAAGACGGCCCGAGTGGGTAGCGATCAGCCTGCCCTCGCGCGACACAAGGAAGTCGTTTTCGCACAAATATTTGATTTCATTGGATTTCCTGCGGTCATCAGTCAGTAGAAACTCGGGGATTCCCTCGGAAAGACGCAGGCCCATCATCACGGCTTCCGCCCGGTTATCTTCCGGGGAAACCTTCGTACGGCGACTCTCGCCCGCTCCCGTCGTTTCCACCAACCGAAGCCATTCCACGGGCAACAGTGGCGTTTCAGTCGCCAGCCGCTCCTCGGCAAGCGTCAGCCGCCCATGCGCTCCGGGACCGATCCCAGCCCAGTCTCCGCCCCGCCAGTAGATCAAGTTGTGGTGCGATTCAGCCCCTGGTCGCGCATGATTGGAGATCTCGTAGCCCGGCAACCCCGCTTCCTCCGTCAATTCCTGCGTCAGCAGGTACATATCCGCCGATATGTCCTCATCCGGAAGCCCACCCAGACGTCCTTGCCGAAGGCGGTCTCCGAAGGCAGTTCCGTCCTCTACGGTCAACTGGTAGAGCGACATGTGATCTGCGGCCATCGCAAGCGCTTCGACAAGTTCGCTCCGCCACGCTGCCAGCGTCTGATTCTGGCGGGCATAGATCAGATCGAAGCTTACGCGATCGAAGGTCTCGCGGGCGATATCGAACGCGGCGCGCGCCTCGGCCGTGGAATGAAGGCGGCCCAGCGCTTTGAGATCCTTGTCGTTGAGGGCCTGTATCCCGACAGAGACGCGGTTGACGCCGGCGTCCCGGTAGCCTTGAAACCTGCCGGCTTCGACAGACGTCGGATTGGCCTCGAGCGTGATTTCGAGATCGTTCGCCGTCACCCATGTCGCCCGTATCGCGCTGGTTACGGCCGCAATGAGGTCCGGCGACATCAGGCTGGGTGTTCCGCCACCGAAGAAGACCGTCGACAGGACGCGCCCATCGGTCTCGCGGCCGACGCGTTCGATCTCGGTCAGATAGGCACTCTTCCAGCGGCTTTCGTCGATTTCTGACACGACATGGCTGTTGAAGTCGCAATATGGGCACTTCGCCTGGCAGAACGGCCAGTGGAGATAGAGGCCGAAGCCCGCGCGCTGCCAGTTCTCAGCCAAAGCAGCCCGCAACGAGCTTGGCGAAGGCGTCGGCGCGGTGAGACATCGAGTGTTTCTTCGCGGGGTCCATTTCTCCGAACGTCTCCGTCTCACCGTCAGGGAGGAAAACTGGATCGAAGCCGAAACCCTGTGCACCACGCATGGGCCAGACGACGCGGCCCTCGACCGCTCCATCGAAGATCTCGTCATGCTCGTCCGGCCAGGCAAGGCAGAGCGTGCACCGGAACCGGCACGTGCGCGGTTCAGGCGCGGAGATCTCTTCGAGCTCCGTCCAGAGACGCGTCATCGCCATCGCGAAGTCCCGCCCGTTCCCGGTTTCGGCCCAGTCGGCCGTGTGCACGCCCGGCGCCCCGCCAAGTGCCTCCACCTCAATCCCGCTGTCATCCGACAGTGCCGGAAGACCGGATGCCGCCGCCGCCGCATGCGCCTTTATTCGCGCGTTTTGATGGAACGTGTCCTCGGTCTCTTCCGGCTCGTCGAGCCCCAGGTCCTTTGCTGACATGACATTCACCCCGAAAGAGTCGAGAAGGTGCCGAATCTCTCGAACTTTCCCTGCGTTGTGGGAGGCGAGAACGAGATCGCACCCTTCGAACCGTCGTGTCATGCGGAGGCGACTTTCTGTGCCGCCACCAAGTCTGACACTCCCTTGTCGGCAAGTCCCAGAAGCGTGTCCATCTCCTCGCGCGAGAACGTCGCGCCTTCGGCCGACATCTGGACCTCTACCAGCCGTCCTGTCCCAGTGATGACGAAATTGCCGTCGACCCCGGCTTCGCTGTCCTCCGGGTAATCGAGATCGAGGATCGGCTGCCCTGCATAAACGCCGCAGGACACCGCCGCGACGTGGTCGGCAATCGGATCCGAAAACACGTCACCCGCCTTCATCAGCTTGTTCGCCGCGAGCCTGAGAGCCACCCAACCGCCAGTGATCGCGGCGCAGCGCGTTCCACCGTCCGCTTGAATGACGTCGCAGTCGACCACGATCTGCCGCTCGCCCAGTGCCACGCGATCCACCGCTGCGCGGAGAGAGCGCCCGATCAGCCGCTGGATTTCCTGAGTCCGGCCGGACTGCCCGTTCTTCGCCTCGCGCCGCATCCGGGTGTGGGTCGCCCGCGGGAGCATTCCGTACTCCGCCGTCACCCAACCCAGCCCCGAGTTCTTCAGGAATGGAGGCACCTTTTCGTCGATCGACGCCGTGCACAGGACATGCGTGTCGCCGCACTTGATGAGGCAGGACCCCTCGGCGTGCCGCGTCACCCCCGTCTCGATTGAAATCGGGCGCATTTCGTCTATCTGGCGTCCTGACGGGCGCATCGTGTTTCCTTTCGGCAGAGTGGGCGGTTGATACCTGCCGCCGCATCGCGAACGCAAGCCGATTGACGCGAATTCCAGCTTCATTCTAATTGGCCCGCCCGTACGGGAACCGACGCTATGAACGATGGAACACATATCCTGACGCAGATGAGCGACCGGAGCCGCGAGGTCTTCCGGCGGGTGGTCGAAGCATACCTTTCGTCAGGTGGTCCAGTGGGCTCCCGAACGCTGACCCGACAGATGTCGGAAAGCATCAGCGCCGCAACGATCAGAAACGTGATGCAGGATCTCGAATACCTCGGCGTCCTCGATAGCCCGCATGTTTCCGCAGGCCGCGTTCCGACACAGCTTGGCCTTCGGATGTTCGTCGATGGCCTGCTTGAAGTCGGCGAAGTTTCGGCGTTCGACCGCGAAAAAATCGACGCGACGCTGAATTCTAATGAACGTGACGTGGGCACCATGCTGGACCGGATCGGTTCGGCGCTCTCGGGTCTGACGCAGGGGGCCAGTCTTGTTCTCGCCCCAAAGCACGAAGCTCCGATCCGCCACATCGAGTTCGTGAATCTCGCCCCGGACCGGGCAATGGTCGTTCTCGTCTTCGCGGACGGCCATGTCGAAAACCGTCTCTTCCTGCCGCCGCCGGGTCAAACGCCCTCGTCGATGCGCGAGGCCGCCAACTTTCTCAACGCGATGGCAGAGGGCAAGACGCTTGGTGAACTGCGGTCGACGATCCAAAAGGAAATCGCTTCGCACAGGCAAGAGCTTAACACTCTGGCCGCGGCTCTTGTGGAAAGTGGCGTCGCGGTCTGGGAAAACGAGGGCGAGCCCTACGAAAGATTGATAGTCCGCGGGCGGGCGCACCTTCTCGACGAGTCGAACGAAGAACAGGATCTCGAGCGCATACGGCGGCTCTTCGACGATCTGGAGAGAAAGAGAGACATTGCCGACTTCCTTGAACTCGCCGAGGAGGGTGAAGGCGTCCGCATCTTCATCGGGTCGGAAAACAAGCTTTTTTCACTTTCGGGTTCATCTCTCGTCGTCTCTCCATATATGAACGCAGATCGGAAAGTGATTGGCGCGGTTGGCGTGATCGGTCCTACCAGGCTGAACTACGGACGGATCGTCCCGATCGTCGACTATACCGCGCAACTGGTCGGACGCCTCCTGTCCGACCGTGGGTAACGGAAGAGGCAATGGGCAAGGCGAAGAAGGAAGAAGACGTGACGCAGAACGAGACCGAGCCGACGTTCGCCGAGGCCGAGGCGGAGTATAGGACAGAGTATGGCGCGGACGAGGTGGTCGATGTGGACGAACTCGACGCGCTCCGTGCCGAAAGAGACATGCTGCGCGACCGGTTCATGCGTGCACTCGCGGATGCGGAGAACTCCCGCAAGCGCAGCGAGCGGGATCGCCGCGAGGCCGAACAGTACGGTGGCTCGAAGCTTGCCCGCGATCTTCTGCCCGTCTACGACGCGATGCGGCGCGCGCTGGTTGCGGCGGAGGAATCGGACAGCGAAGCCGACAAGGCCCTGCTCGAAGGCGTCGAGTTGACGATGCGCGAGCTTACCAATGTTTTTCGCAAACACGGAATTGAACCCATCGAGCCCGAAGTCGGCAACACCTTCGATCCTCAGCAGCACCAGGCGATGTTCGAGGCGCCGGTGCCGAATACCAAGGCCGGCGATATCATTCAGGTGATGGCGGTAGGCTTCATGATTCACGACCGTCTGCTGCGGCCGGCGCAGGTCGGGGTCAGTTCGACTCCGGTGTCGTGAGCGACTTGAGGTCGTAGATCAGATCGAGCGCGTCTTTCGGCGTCAACTCGTCAGGATGCACCCATGAGAGCCTCTCCTCGACGGGCGAGGCTTTCTTAGGTGCGGCCTGAGGAGCTTGGGTGGCGGTCGCGGAAAAGAGTGGCAGGTCATCCACGAGTGCCTTCTGCCCCGATCCGGCCTCTCGTTCGCCTTTTTCGAGCGCGTCGAGAACCACCCTAGCGCGCTCGATCACGGACTCGGGCAACCCGGCCAGCCTCGCGACCTGTACGCCGTAGCTCCGGTCCGCCGCGCCTTTCCTCACTTCGTGGAGGAAGATCACGTCCCCCTCCCATTCCTTGACCGTGACCGTCGCGTTCTCGACGCCCGTCAGCTTCTCCGCCAGCGCCGTCAGCTCGTGGTAATGCGTTGCGAACAGCGCCCGACACCGGTTCACCTCGTGCAGATGCTCGAGTGTCGCCCACGCGATCGACAGCCCGTCGTACGTCGCGGTTCCCCGCCCGATCTCGTCGAGGATCACCAGCGCGCGATCATCTGCCTGGTTCAGGATCGCCGCCGTCTCGACCATCTCGACCATGAAGGTCGATCGCCCCCGCGCAAGGTCGTCCGATGCGCCTACCCGGCTGAAGATCTGGCTGACGAGCCCGATATGCGCAGAATCCGCCGGCACGTAGCTTCCACATTGCGCCAATAAAGCGATCAGCGCGTTCTGTCGGAGGAACGTCGACTTTCCGGCCATGTTCGGCCCGGTGATGAGCCACACTGCCGCATCGCCCCCCGGGTCAAGTACGCAGTCGTTCGCCACGAAGGGCGCACCGTCGGCCTTGAGTGCCTTCTCCACAACCGGATGCCGTCCGCCTTCGACGCGGAACGTCCGGCTGTCGTCGACCGTTGGCCGCGCCCAGTCGCCCGCCGCAGCCAAATCCGCCAGAGCTGCCGCCACGTCGATGTCGGCCAGCGCTCCCGAGGCGTCCGATATCTCGGCCGAGCGTTCGAGAACAGCCCCTCTCAGGCTGAGATAGAGCCGCTTCTCGATCTCTAGCGCCCTGCCCCCTGCGTTCAGAATCCGGGTCTCCAACTCCGACAACGGCACTGTCGTGAAGCGGACGGCATTCGCGGTCGTCTGCCGGTGAATGAAGGTGTCCGACAGCGGCGTCGACAGCATTTTCTCTGCATGCGTCGCGGTCGTCTCGATGAAGTACCCCAGCACGTTGTTGTGCTTTATCTTGAGCGAGGAGATGCCCGCGTCCCGCGCGTACTCCGCCTGCATCCTCGCGATAACGCTCCGCCCCTCGTCGCGCAGCGTCCGCGCCTCGTCGAGTTCGTCGTCGAACCCGTGCGCGATGAACCCGCCGTCCCGGGCCAAGAGCGGCGGCTCGGCCACGAGTGCGTCGTCGAGAAGGTCCACGAGCTTCTCGTGTCCCGTAAGAGAGGCTGCCAAACCGACGAAGATGTCGGGTAGTCGCGCCGCGAGAAGCGCCGCGATCGCGGCGCCCTGCGTCAATCCGCTTCGGATCGCGGCAAGATCCCGAGGACCTCCCCTGTCCAACGCCAGCCGCGAGAGCGCGCGGGTCATGTCCGGCACCGGTCTGAGCGTCGCCCGCACGTCGACG
>Ga0102937_1001502_pt1 | contig 10604 bp, 10 predicted proteins | sample SalPonR2_B_D1_MG_FD_78213 | JGI IMG/M metagenome (GOLD analysis project Ga0102937, IMG submission 78213) | Salt pond soil microbial communities from South San Francisco under conditions of wetland restoration - Salt Pond MetaG R2_B_D1_MG | ecosystem: Environmental > Aquatic > Marine > Intertidal... | reverse complement strand
CTCGGCAGAACCGGATTTCGCTGGATTTGACACTAAGGAACCTCTGAACAACTCTGCACGGGCGCGTTTCACCGGAAAAGGCGCAGCCGCGGCGTTGTCGAGTCCGGATTGGTCAGTCCCGTCAACCCTCGCGAGTATCAGAACGGTCCGTTGGCCAGATTCGACGTGTCTGACATCTGCCGAATTGAGCAAATGTTGTTCAATCAGCGTTTAAATACCCATCGACTCGGAATGTCTGGTACCTCAGCCCGTGAGCAACTCGGAAACTCGATGCAGCTCCTCAGGATATGGATGTCTTCGTTAAACGCGCTGTTACGCCCTTGGCGGTGAACGTCGTGCTGGCGATGCGGGTGGCCGGTATTCGCCAATCTCGGGCGATGCCTTATGCAACTGTTGGATAAGCGCACATCTCGTCGCCATTTTTGGGTCGTAACACTGGCTTCGAGGTTAAAATACGCGCACGAACACGTGCGCCTAAAGCGTTCCTTGACGCTTGCCGATGCAACCCGGTCGAGAAAGGCTTGCCAGCCGCTTCAAAAACGGGTCGGATTGAAAATCAACGCACCATGCGCCTACAATAGCAATGACTCAATGGACCAACATTTCTGCTTCGGAGTGTTCAAAAACATGCTTAGCCTTTTCCGCTTTCGGGCTGTCGCCCTTTCCGTCGTCATTGCTTGTGCGGGTTTCGCTCCAGCGGCTTTGGCCTGCACTTCTCTGCTCTACGGCGATGCCAATAAAAAGTTCTATGCGGGCCGCACAATGGAGCTACCGATGGAACTGGCCTATGAGGTCTCCTACTTTCCGAAGGGGACAAGCTTTGGATCCGCGGCCGATAAACGGCACGTGCTCAATTTTACCGGGCGTCATGCTTTCCTGGCGGTCACGATTCCGGATCCGGTCTCGAAAGACGTCAAGGTCGCCGAAGGCGTAAACGACCAAGGCTTGACGTTCAGCCTGCTTGCTTTTGCCAGTACTGAAGGACCCAGTGCCACGGTTGACAAGACTCATGCCGTTCTCGCCGCGATAGACCTGGGCGCCTGGACGCTATCGCAGTTTGGCACCGTTGCCGAAGTCAAGAAAGCGCTGGAGAAGCAGCCCGTCATGGTTACCTCTCTATTGCCGGCAGGGGTTCTGAAAAGCCCCTTCCATTACACGCTTCACGACGCGACCGGGAAATCCATAGTCATCGAGTTTTCCGATGGAGAACAAAACGTCATCGACAACCCCTTGGGCGTCATGACTAACGGGCCCGAATTCTCGTGGCATATGACCAATTTGAACAATTACACGCATCTGAGCAACATTGATCGATCAAAATTGGAGCTCGGTGGCGTCACGTTCGTCCAGCCCGACTCCGGTATCGCAACGGCGCCGCTGCCGTCGTCGAACACTTCGGTGGGTCGATTTGTCCGTGCGGTCTTTTACTCCCAATTCGCTGAAAAAGCGAATGACCCGTCCGTAGCCTTTGCCACACTGTCACGGATCATGAACAATTTCGATCGTCCGCGCGGGATTACCATGGACAACCGCTTCCGCGATCAGTTAGCCAACATCACGGCACCGGGCGTCACCCACAGCCGAGTCTACACTTCTGAATACACCTCCTGGACGGCCTTGATTGACCTTCAGCGGAAACGTCTTTCCCTGAGGACGTACAATAGCCTCAATTTCGTTGACTTTGATTTGAACGCCTTGACTCATATCAAGAATATTCGCCACGTCAAGCTCAAGGACATCTCCAATGGTCCACGCGATGGGACGGCCGCTTTTGGTCCTTGAATCCTCCGATCGAATTCGCAGCTGAAGCGACCAGTTTGAACCGACTCCGGATTGATCGACGAAAGGGTCCCTGACCTCGCTGTGCGCGTATTGGTTAGGGTACCCAGCATCATGTCGCCATCTGGGCCGCTGATGATCCTGGAGTTGCGGGCTCTTACGCTGCTGGAGTCGCTGCAGCAGGCCACCGGTCCAGGCCCGCTGCTTCATCTGCGCGTGAGCAACAACACCATCGCGAGGCTGGTAGTGGTCCTGTGACTGCGAGTGCCAGCAATACCGAGGCCGAAGATTCGGGAACGATTCTTGCTAACATAGTCGACTGAACCTGCAGCTTATGCAAGCTTGTGCTCTCGATGCTGGTAGATAAACGACGGTCACGCCTGCTCGTTGCGCTGCTCCTGCTGTTGAGCTTTACGCCGCTGCCGGCGTTGTCACAAGGGCTGTTCGCCGAAACTGTCGATCGCCTCAAGAGCAGTGATATCGAATTCCAGCGGCGGATTTCCAACGCGCCTGCTACGCCGCTCGCTTACCTGGGGGTACGGCGCTACGGGGATGCGCGGCTAGTCGATGATCGCAGCGGCATAACGCGGGACTTCGCGCAGACCAATCTGTCCGCCTATGCCGCGCTGCCGGTGCGGGTGGGCCAGCGTGATGCGTTCTTTGCCGGGGGCTGGCTGAGTCAAAGCCGATTCTCTGCCGATGAGCCGAGCGTTGAGGATTTTAACGTCAACTCGGTCGGTTTCGGCGCCGGCTGGCTCCGCCAACTTCGACCGCAGTGGCAGGCGGCAGCCTTCATACTGCCCGTTGGGCACTACAATTCGCTCGGCAATTCAGATTGGCGCCTGCAGACAATGGGCGGCGCTTTTGTTCGCTACATTCAACGAGACGACCTCTGGTGGGCCTTCGGCATGTTTGCTGATACCGGGCCCGATAAAAGCTATGTTTTGCCTTACGTCGGCGCCTCCTGGGTCATCAACCCGCGCTGGACCCTGAGCGCTGTCCTGCCGTGGCCCGCCCTGCTCTATGCGCCCAACAAGGACTGGTTTTTCCGTTTTGGTGCATCGCCATCCGGCGCCAACTGGACGTTGAACTCTGGCGATGAGGAGGTTGCCGTCAATTTTGATTCCTGGAACTTCGGCGTAACCGCGGAGCGTCACCTCGCGGGCCCCGTCTGGGGCGCTATCGAAGGCGGCGTGGGCGGGCTGCGAGGGCTGCGCCTCGATGCGCGCGATGCGGACGTTGACACACCGGATATCAATGTCGACAGAAGCGGCTATGCCGCACTTTCTCTGCGGCTGCGGTTTCGTTGAGAAACCGCTGAATAACGACCTTTCAGGCGCAAGAACTTCGTGCCGTCACGAGACTTCAGTTCACAGGAGGCTGGCATCCGGCCTCCTCGCGGGTTCTTCGGGTGCTCCGTGCTCGCTTTGGAGAGGTTTTTTTGATGTGTTCAGCGTTTCAGGCCGAGCGCCAGCGGTTTGTTCCGACGGTTAGCGCCTTGAGGCAACTCCTCGAGCTGTCAGCGAGCCGTCTCAGTCGTTGCAAAGCAGCCGGACCTTGACGCCGGCCAGCTCGGCTGCCTCAACCGTATCGGCATCGACAAGGGCCTGCTTGGCATCGGCGCATTCACGAGCGTCTTGTTTGCTGGAATCGGCCACAGCGACTACCGCCTCCTTATGCGCCGGGTTGCAGTAGGAATCCGAGACACGGCGAATGTTTCCGGTTTCGCGGGCGCGCTCGACAGCCACGCAGTCGCCGATTCGAATTTCACGCTGATCGGTCACGATTTGGATTGAACCAGAATTTCCCGTCAAGCGAACATCGTAGAGCATACCTCGGTGGTCGCGGCTACCCGCGCCGGCAAGGGCACTTCCAGCCACGGCACCAATAACAGTATTACGGGCCTTCTTGCTGCCTTTTTTGCCGGATGCCGAGACAAGACCAATTGTTCCTCCGACCACAGCACCAGTCGGCACCGCAGAGGAATGAAGGTCTACACTCCGACCGGATGTCACTACACCGTACTGAACGGATATCATCTGTCCGGCGCGCTGAGCCGTGGAGGATTCAGGAATCAAGACCAGGGCAATTGCCACAGATGCGGTAATGCCGATGAACAGGAATGTAGATTTCATGGATTGATCGCCTATTCGATATGAATGCTTGCTTTCCGGTTGATCGATGTTCCAGTCTTCAGCATGGTAATGGTACGCCAGGCGCGATTGGATATTAAACTAGAGCGCGATTTCAGCGTCACAGCTCCGACATGACATTTCGGTTAGTGAGACGACCGGCTGCAAAGGCCAGGGCAGTCGCAGCAGCAAATGCGTCGGCAAAGGCTTGCGCGTGGAGCACACGGGCGTCGTTCAACGCAATTTTTGACACGCTGACCTCGGCCAGCGTCGCGAGGCCATTCTCGTACAGCCCGAGAGCGGTCTCATAAGTCTCTTCCCCTGCTTCGAGCAGGGGGCCGGCAGCCGTGTAGGCGGCAAGACTAGTATGCAGCAGGTTGTATGCATGCACAATCTCCCGAGCGGCCGCATCACGAATTTCCAGGAGATCTTGCTCGGCGGCTTGCGCGTGCAGGCGTGCCTGTGCCTGCCGGGCTTGGCGCCGACCGCCGTCGAACAGCGGCATCTTGAATACGATTCCAACCACCGCCTCGTCGAGCGGTCGATTCATCGAGGCACGACCGCCAAAACGACTGTCTTGCAGGCTGAAGCGCCCCAACACCCGCCCGACCTCCGCGACAGCCGCAATCTTGGGTTTCGACTCGGCTGCCACAAGCTCAACTTCGGAGCGAGCGGCGCGCGCCCTCGACAAGGCAACCTGAATGTCGGGCCGCTGGGCCAGCGAGACCTCGATCAGTTCCTCGAGCGGCATTGGGACCCGTTCAGGGAGTCGCCGGTCGGAGAGGTCCGCGACCTGGATTGCAGTCGTTGGCGACAGTCCCATGGCGTGCATCAGTGCCGCCCGCGCGCTTTCGTCCCGACGCTCGGCCAATGTCAGCTCGAACTGCGCCCGGGCCTCGATCTGTCGCGCCTGGGCCACCTCCACCCGGATTGCCAGACCCTCCTCAAGTCGGCCTTCAGCGACGCTGCGCAGCGTTCGGGAATCCTCCAGTCGTTCCCGGGCAATGCGCGTTTCCGCTCGTGCTTCAGTGAGCTCGAAATAAGCCTCGCTGACCTCGAAAATGACCCTTTGGTGGACGCCGTTAAAAGCGACATCACCCGCGGTGGCAGTCTGTTCCGCGACTTCCCGGGCGGCGTCTCGCATGCCGAAGTCGAATAGCAGCCACTCCACCGCAAGGCTGGGCACCACCTGATAGCCGGTTGCCGTCAAACTCCCGGCTCCAATATCAAGTTCCGGGATTTCCGATGCGAACTGCGAAATCCTTCCAGCACCCGCCAGCACGTTGGCCGATAGTTGCGGCAAGTACGTCGCCTCGACCACGTCGACGGCAAGAGCGGCTTCGCGGGCACGCAGCCAGGCTGCCCGCGTCGCTGGCCTGGTGCGCTGAGCGATGTCGATCAACTCCGGCAGCGCGTACGTTCGTTCCGGGTCGATTGCAACAGCCGACTCGGCTGGACGTGGCCAGCTGGGTACAGGCAGAGTATCCGCTTGCAGCGACTGATCGGCGAGCACGGAGAAGTCTGCGGCACCGGTTTCAGTTCGTGCTTTGCTCCCGGGCGTCCAGGGATCGGGCGAGGCCATGAGGACATTCAGATACATGCAGCCCGCTATCAGGCTGCACGTCGCGACAATCGCGATCCGATTGAGCTCAAATCTCATTCAATGCTCCTTGTCTTTTCAGGATATCGGCCAGAACTCGTGCGCGGTGCTGTATCGCATCACCGCTGACGCTGGCTGTGTCCAGGTCGGCCGTTTTATCATCCGTTGTAGCCTCCAGGCGGGCGGCGAGGCGTGCTGCGTCTGGTCCGCGCATTCGCGGCAGCAGTCGCGCCAGCTGCTCGGCTGCAGCAAGCCGCCCGGCCCCCGCCTTCTGGGCATCGGCTTCAGGGGCGGGCCACTCGAATCTCATAACCTCGTCGGCGTGGCGTGCGGCACCGATGTGGTTGTGAACATCCTCGAGACGGCCCTCGCCTCGCAGCACGGCGATCATTGCCTCGAGGGCAGCGTCGATCTCATCTTCGCGCGCATCGCTCGCGCGCTCGGGCCAGATCCAAGAAAACACAAGCCCCACGACGCCGATCCCGACCAGTATGCCAAGCACGCGGTACCCTGCGTCCGAGAGATCGTAGTTCGGTCCGAAATCCAGCGGTGAACCGGGCAGAACGCAGATGAAGAAAGCGAGTGCGATCTGAAAGCCGGCATACTGAACGCGGTACGACCCAGTCGCCAGCCAGCCTGCAATCAGGCTGCCGGCGGCGATGAGCAGGAAAAGCTGTCCGGCATCCTCCAGATGCGGCATCAGGAAGTACACTGAAAACGCGCCCATCGCCGCCCCGATCAGGCAGCCGATAATGCGCAGGGTGCTCTTGTGGAAGGTCTCGCCGGATGTGCCCAGCGCGACGACGAAGCAGGTGATCATCGCCGTATGGATCGCAAAAAAATCCATGCTGGTGTAGAAGGCATAGGTCACAAAGACGGCCAGCAACACCTTCAGCGCAAATCGGGTATACACGGGATTGTCGAAGGCATCGGGCTTAAGGAACGAGGTTTCGGCCTCGGCTCGCGCAGTCTCGGCGTACTCCGGGACCTCGCTGGAATTGGCGAAGTTGCGAACAGCCTCGGCAATCGGGCCGCCATCGACAGGCACGGTAGGCGATTCGGCCTCCGCCATCCGGCGCAGCGCAGGTGCAATTTCGGGCGCGGGTCGTCCGGCTGCTGCAGCCGCCTGTACCGAGGAAACCAGATCGAAACTCGCCTCCAGCTCGGCCACGAGCCGCTTTTTCTCCGGTTTCGACACCTGACCCAGCAGGCGTGCCATCGCCGCGTGTCTTGCCCCCTTCGCATTGCCCTCCTGGAGCAATCGATCAGTCGGACCCGGATCGCCGCCCTCCGCGAGTCGCGCAGCCTCGCGCAGTCGCTCGCGCAGTCGATCATGCACCAGGCGCCGCGGGCTGCGGCCGAAAAAAACATTGAGAACGGCGAGCAGCGCCATCGGCACGAAGACCACCATCCACACCCAGCCCAGGCCACGCAGCACCAACTCGGGCATGCCGATATAATCGTAGAGCGAAAGGATGAACACGATGACCAACGCCAGCAGGCCGGCGGGTTCGCCCAGCTTGCTGGCCCGAGCCAGCCACATTCCGCCGAAGGTCACTGCGCCCATCAGCGACAGGCGCATCGCGGGCGCATCGACCACGAGCATCATGAGAACGAGCACCAGGCCAATAATGACGGTTACCGCGAAGATCAAACCAAACCCGATCAGGATGTTGTCGCCGGCGTTGTCCCGATACATCAGAAAGACCAGATAGCACGAAAGCATTGCCAGAGGCATCTGCAGGGCCATGGCGATCACTGCCGTGAGGCCACACAACAAAGCGATATGCAGCGACATCTCCAGGCGCCCGTCAAAAGGCCGGAGATCTTTGAGGATCGGCCGCAGCATGCCGCTCGTCGCCTTGCTCGGGTTGGCCAGGCTAATCATCAGCCGAGTGGATGACGACCGACGCAGAGGCACCGACCCGCATCAACTCTTCGGGCGGGTCCTCCAGGCGGATGGTGACCGGGAAACGCTGCGCGACTCGAACCCAGTCGACTGAACTATCGATCACCGGCAGGCCGAGAATACTGATTTCATCGGTGGTTCTGACCCCGTAGCCGAGACTCTCGACGTGACCACGCAGGCGCCTGCCAGGCGCTGACATCACGAAAACATCCACCGGTGCGCCGACGCGAACGCGCCGTAGTTCGGTTTCGCGAAACAGTGCTGTCGCCCGCCAGTCCTCGGTATCGATTAGCGAGAACTTGGCAACGCCGGTGACGACATAGGTGCCGATGCCGAGGTCGAGTCCGGTGATGCGACCGGTAATCGGTGCGCGCACCTCGGTCTGGCGCAACTCGCGTTCGGCCAGCGCGAGGCTCACGCGTGCCAGATCCACTTGTGCCGTCCGGGCATCGAGCGTACCGACCATCGTTTGCGCCGCCTGCTGCTGGCTTAATGCCTCGTCGAGCGAGATCAGGGCATCCTCGTGAAGTGTGCGCGCGTCATCGACCTGTTGTGCGGTGACCATGCCCTTTGGCAGTAGATTCTCGAGTCGCCCCAATGTCTGACGGGTAAGGTCGACGTGGTTGCGAGCGCGATCAACCTGGCGAGCGGCGATCTCGGCATTTGTCTGCTGGGTAGCGAGCAGGCGTCCACCGGTCTCAAGTTCGGCCTCGGCGGTGCGCAGCATCGCACGCGCCTGCTCGACCCGCAGCTCGTAAGGCTCCGGATCGATGCGAAACAGCAGATCTCCGGCTTCCACGAACGCATTGTTGTTGATGAATATCTCGGCGACGTGCCCCGGAACGTTGGTTGACACCGGCACGATCGTGGCGCCGACGGTGGCGTGGTCGGTGCGCGGGTTGGTCCGGTGCACCGCAACCGCGAGAATGATCGCAACAAGAGCGCCCCCCATCAGCGCGAAGCCGATCATGCGAGCGAGGAACGCTCGTGAGCCGGGTCGACTAGCCGCTGGGGCGTCGTTCTGGTCGCTCATAATGCAATCCCTCCGGTCCAGAGTAGCCAGATCATGATGCCGCTGAAGATCGCCGCGCTTAGATAGGTCAGCGGCGGCACCGGCAGATGCTCTTGCAGGCCCATCCGAATGAACAGCAACCGCAGCACGACGGCACAACCCGACCCGAGCAGAGCCGCGATCAGCCAGACCGGAAAGAACGAACCAGACACTGAAAGCGTCGGCGAATAGCCTTGCATTGCGCACCCTCCAAGCACAACGGATGCGAGAATGTTGGCCGACACGAGCCGAAGCGAGCGATGCATCCTGGCGGCGAGCATCCTCCGCCCGATACCGGTGCTGATCGCGGCTGGAATCATGGCTTCACGGCTCCGGCGGATACCTGGATTGCCCGGATTGCTTGTAAGTACTTCGCGCGCGATGCCCCCGAGCTCCTTATCGACTCGCCCGAACCGATTGCCCGATGAACCCGCAGCCGTCTTTGTCGCAGAGTTGTCAGGCACTCAAGCATCGGCACCGGATTGTGAAGCTGGTGTGGCGATTCGCTCATTCTACTACTTACGAAACCCCGATGCGGCCGATCGAAGTGTTCATGATGCGCGACAAACGAAAGCGAAAACATTTACGAACGTGGCAAGTTCGCATATGCCGGTACATGCAAATATGCAATGAGAGTGCGATGCGGAATATTTTCGAGTATAGAGGAAAGTGCTACCATCTTCGGGAAAGGTAAGGGGAGAAGCAGGGTGGAAAACTATTGAGACCGAATTAAATGACAAAATCCTATCAAATACTTTTCAATTTGATGACGGCAACCCTGATCGGGCTGATTTCGCCGGCCCTTCTGGCCGACGAAGGTGATGTTCAGGAAATTCTTTTTGATCAGGTTCGCGTCTTCGACGGGACCTCTGACGTCGTCACCGGGCCGACCCGGGTACTGGTCCGCGGCAACAGGATTGCCGCCATCGGTAATACAGTCGAGGCCGGCTCGGAGGCCCAGATCATTGACGGTCAGGGCAACACGCTGATGCCGGGCCTGATCGACGTCCACGTACACCTGACCTTCAGTGCGCTGTCCATGGCCGAGCTGATGTCGCCGGACCTCACGCCAGCGATGGCCGAGCAGGCCGCTGCTCGCGAGGCCGAGACGATGCTGTTGCGCGGCTTCACGGCTGTTCGCGACCTGGGCGGACCGATCTGGGGCCTCAAGGCCGGGATCGATGCCGGGCGCTACACCGGTCCGCGTGTCTGGCCGTCCGGCGCCACGGTCAGCCAGACCGCCGGGCACGGCGACTTCCGGATGCCGCAGGAACGGTCGCGCCGTTTCTTCGGCCAACCGTCGCGCGCCGAATTGCTCGGTGCGACCTTTATCGCCGATGGACGCGCCGAAGTCCTGACCGCGGTACGCGAAAACCTGCGTTTCGGCGCCAGCCAGATCAAGCTGATGGCCGGCGGCGGTACGGCATCGGCATACGATCCGATCGATGTCACCCAGTACACGTTCGACGAGATGCGCGCCGCGGTCGAAGCCGCCGAGGACTGGGGCACTTACGTGACCGTGCATGCCTATACGCCGCGCGCGGTCCGTCGCGCCATCGAAGCCGGCGTCCGAGTGGTCGATCACGGCCAATTGCTGGACCGGGACACCCTTCAACTGATGGCCGAGCGCGATGTGTGGCTGTCCCTGCAGGTATTGCGCGCAAGCACCCCCGACATGGACCCGCAGCGCCGCGCCAAGCGCCAGCCCATCATCGAAAATCAGCCGGCAGTGTGGGCCTCGGCCCGCGATCTCGGGGTCAAACTGGCCTGGGGCACGGACTTCCTGTTCGAGCCGGACATAAATGCCGAGCAGAACCAATACATCCTGTTGCTCGAAGAGTGGTTCAGCCCGGCCGAAATCCTCAGGCTGGTCACCCACGACAACGCGCAGCTGCTGGCCCTGTCCGGCCTGCGCAGCCCCTACCAGGGCAAGCTGGGCGTCGTCGAGGAAGACGCCCTGGCCGATCTGCTGCTGGTACGCGGCAACCCTCTGGAGAACCTGGACCTGATCGGCGATCCGGAACGCAACTTCGTCGTCATCATGAAGGACGGGCGTCTGGTGAAAGACCGGATGTCGAATTCCGAGGCCGACTGACTCGAGAAACAACCAAACTGGAAACCCGACGATGCGAT
>Ga0102937_1001501_pt1 | contig 10608 bp, 9 predicted proteins | sample SalPonR2_B_D1_MG_FD_78213 | JGI IMG/M metagenome (GOLD analysis project Ga0102937, IMG submission 78213) | Salt pond soil microbial communities from South San Francisco under conditions of wetland restoration - Salt Pond MetaG R2_B_D1_MG | ecosystem: Environmental > Aquatic > Marine > Intertidal... | reverse complement strand
TGCTGCGACACGAAGACGGCCGTGACGTCACCGCAGAGGACATCCAGGCGCTGGCCAACTGGGATCCGAAGGCCGAGCCCAGCCAGGAGATCTCCTTCACCCCGAGCCGCGTGATCCTGCAGGACTTCACCGGCGTGCCTGCGGTGGTAGACCTCGCCGCCATGCGCGACGCGGTGGTCGACCTCGGCGGCAAGGCCGCGGACATCAACCCGCTGTCGCCCGCGGAGCTGGTGATCGACCACTCCGTGCAGGTGGACCGCTACGGCACCGCGAACGCGCTGGACCTGAACAACAAGATCGAGTTCCAGCGCAACAAGGAGCGCTACTCCTTCCTGCGCTGGGGCCAGAGCGCCTTCGACAACTTCAAGGTGGTGCCGCCCAACACGGGAATCGTCCACCAGGTGAACCTGGAGTATCTGGCCCGGGTGGTGTTCGAGAAGGAGACCGACGGCAAGCTCTCCGCTTACCCGGACACCCTGGTGGGCACCGACTCCCACACCACGATGGTCAACGGACTGGGCGTGCTCGGCTGGGGCGTGGGCGGCATCGAGGCGGAGGCCGCCATGCTCGGCCAGCCCATCACCATGCTCATCCCGCAGGTGATCGGCTTCAAGCTGAGCGGCCGCCTGTCCGAGGGCACCACCGCCACGGACCTGGTGCTGACGGTCACCGAGATGCTGCGCGAGAAGGGCGTGGTCGGCAAGTTCGTCGAGTTCTTCGGCGACGGCCTCGCCCACCTGCCGCTCGCCGACCGGGCCACCATCGGCAACATGTCGCCGGAGTTCGGTTCCACCTGCGCCATCTTCCCGATCGACGGCGAGACCGTGCGCTACCTCGAACTGTCCGGCCGCGACCCGGCGCACATCGAGATGATCGAGGCCTACGCGAAGGAACAGGGCCTGTGGCGCGAGGAAGGCGAGCCGGACGGCTACTACACCGACGTGCTCGAACTGGACCTGAGCGACGTGGTCCCCAGCCTGGCGGGACCGAAGCGGCCCCAGGACCGCATCCCGCTGAAGAACGCGAAGACCCGTTACCGGGAGGTCCTCGGCCCGATGGTCGAGGAGCGCGGCGACAAGGGCAGCGGCGAGGCGAAGGTGGAGATGGAAGGCCGGGAGTTCGAGATGAGCGACGGCGCCGTGCTGATCGCCGCCATCACGAGCTGCACCAACACCTCCAATCCCGCGGTCATGGTGGGCGCCGGTCTGCTGGCCCGCAACGCCCGCGAGCGCGGCCTGACGGTGAAGCCCTGGGTCAAGACCAGTCTCGCCCCCGGCTCCAAGGTGGTGACCGACTACTTGGAGAAGTGCGAGCTGATGGACGACCTGGACGCCCTGGGCTTCTACCTGGTGGGCTACGGCTGCACCACCTGCATCGGCAACTCCGGTCCGCTGAAGGACGAGATTCACGAGGCCGTCGAGTCTTCCGGCCTGGTGGGCTGCAGCGTGCTCTCCGGCAACCGCAACTTCGAGGGCCGCATCCATCCCCTGGTGAAGATGAACTTCCTCGCCTCGCCGCCGCTGGTGGTCGCCTACGCCATCGCCGGCACCATGGACGTGGACATCTACGCCGATCCCATCGGCGAGGACGCCGACGGCAAGCCGGTCTACCTCAAGGACATCTGGCCGTCCCAGAAAGAGATCCAGGAAATGATCCTGCAGAACATCGACTCCGAGATGTTCCGTTCGAGTTACGCGGAGGTCTTTGCCGGCGACGAGAACTGGAACGGGCTGGACGTGCCCGAGGGCGAGATCTACACGTGGGACGAGGATTCCACCTACGTGAAGAACCCGCCCTACTTCGAGGGCATGAGCGCCGAGCCCGCCGACATCGCCGACATCGGCGGCGCCCGGGTGCTGGCGCTGCTCGGGGACTCGGTCACCACCGACCACATTTCCCCGGCCGGCAGCATCGCCAAGGACAGCCCGGCCGCGGAGTACCTGCAGGAGCAGGGCGTGCAGCCCGGCGACTTCAACTCCTACGGCTCGCGACGCGGCAATCACGAGGTAATGATGCGCGGCACCTTTGCCAACATCCGCCTGCGCAACAAGCTCGCGCCCGGGACCGAGGGCGGCTGGACCCGCCATCAGCCTTCCGGCGACGAGATGAGCATCTACGACGCCTCGCTCCGCTATCGGGAAGACGGCGTGCCGCTGGTGGTCATCGCCGGCAAGGAGTACGGCACCGGCTCCTCCCGTGACTGGGCTGCCAAGGGCACCCTGCTGCTGGGCGTGAAAGCGGTCATCGCCGAGAGCTTCGAGCGCATCCACCGCTCGAACCTGATCGGCATGGGCGTGCTGCCGCTGCAGTTCAAGGAAGGCGAGAATGCGGAGAGCCTCGGCCTGGACGGCACCGAAACCTACGACATCACCGGCCTGGCCGAGCGGTCCGGCAAGACGGTGAAGGTCACCGCCACGCCGGCGGAGGGCGAGCCGATCGAGTTCGAGGCCATCGTGCGCATCGACACGCCGAAGGAGCAGGACTACTACGCCCACGGCGGTATCCTGCACTACGTCCTGCGCCAGCTTGCCGGCAGCCCGCGGGCGGCCTGATCGCGATCGGCGCTTCCGTACCAACGATCGCCCCACAGATCCCCGCAGCGCTCGTCCGGGCGCTGCGGGAGTCGCGCCACCTGATGGTGCTGTGCGGCTCCGGCGTCTCTGCGGAGAGCGGCGTGCCGACCTTCCGCGACGCGATGAGCGGGCTGTGGGAGCGCTACGACCCCCTGCAGCTCGCCACCCCCGAGGCCTTTGCCACGGACCCCGCCCTGGTCTGGCAGTGGTACCAGTGGCGCCGGCGTCTCGTGCATGAGGTGGAGCCGAATCCGGCGCACTACGCGCTGGCGGAACTGGAGACGCTGGTGCCGCGGCTGACCCTGGTCACCCAGAACGTGGACGGCCTGCATCAACGGGCGGGCAGTAGCGACGTGGTGGAATTCCACGGCAACCTGCTGACGGACATCTGCCCGGCCCCGGGCTGCGACTTTCGCGGCGAGGCCGGCCATGACGGCGATCAGGGCGACGAGACGAGCGGACCACCGCCCTGCCCCGCCTGCGGCGCCGGCCTGCGCCCGGCGGTGGTCTGGTTCGGCGAAGCCATCCCGGAGGACGCGCTGGACAGGGCATTCGCCGCAGTGGCCGACTGCGACCTGTTCTTCTCGGTGGGAACGTCCTCGCTGGTCTACCCGGCGGCCGGCCTCGCCGAGCAGGCGCTGGAAGCCGGCGTGCCGGTGGTCGAGATCAACCCGAACCCCACGCCGCTCACCCGTGCCGCGGATCATGTAATCTCGGGGCCGGCGGGAACCGTACTGCCCGCCGTGGTCGAATCACTGCAGCAAGCGGAACACGAGCACTGAAGGAACAGGGGAAGCGTCAATGGTCCTGGAGAAACTGAAGCCCGGCAATCTGCCGCCCGCCGCGCGCAACGCCGGACTGATCGTCCTCGGCGTGTTCCTGGTGTTCATGCTGGGGCTGTCCTGGTACTGGTCGCGCACGCCCGATCCGTTCTGGGTGAATGCCGAGATCGACGGCGAGCCGGCTCCGGTGGGCTACGCCACGACGGACACCCTGATCCGCGTGGCCGAAACGCTGCTGGAGAAGCCCGGCGGCTATCTGACCAACGACGTCGCGCCTCCGGGCGTGTTCCTGGACAACATCCCCAACTGGGAATTCGGCGTGCTGACCCAGGTACGGGACCTGGCACGGGTTATGCGCAACGACTACAGCCGCTCCCAGTCCCAGTCCACCGAGGACTCGGATCTGGCCGTGGCGGAGCCGAAGTTCTTCTTCGACAACAACTCCTGGATCCTGCCCGCCACCGAGAGCCAGTACCGGGAGGCCATCGCCGGCTTCACGAGCTACCGCGACCGGCTCACCGGCGCCGAGACTCCGGAGGCGCGTTTCTTCGCCCGCGCCGACAACCTGCGCGAGTGGCTGGCTCAGATCGAGAAGCGCCTCGGCAGCCTCTCCCAGCGGCTCACCGCCAGCGTGGGCCAGAGCCGGGTCAACACCGATACCGCCGGCGAACCGGCGGCCGCCGTCAGCCCCGGCGCCAACGACGAGGTGGTCGTGAAGACGCCCTGGCTGGAACTCGACGACGTCTTCTTCGAGGCCCGCGGCAACGCCTGGGCGCTGATCCACTTCCTGCGCGCCGCCCAGATCGATTTCGCCGACGTGCTCGACGACAAAAATGCGACCGTGAGCCTGCGCCAGATCATCCGGGAGCTGGAAGCGAGCCTTGCGCCGCTGAGGAGTCCCATGGTGCTGAACGGCGGCGGCTTCGGCATCTTCGCCAACCACTCCCTGGTGATGGCCTCGTACCTCTCCCGGGCCAATGCGGCGGTCATCGACCTCAGAGATCTCCTGGATCAGGGCTGAGGCGGCACCTCAATAATACCCGACAACCTGTTGTTTTTAATAACTTCGGCGATCTGTCTCGCCCAAGTCTCGTAGGCCACGTCCGACGGATGGTAGCCGTCCGCGGCCAGATAGCGACGTTCCCTCGGGAACTCGCCCTCCATCACGATCACGCGTCCGGGCCGGGCCAGGGCCCGCCGGGCGTCGCACAGCGCCAGCCCGCGGTGGCCCAGCAGCCAGCGCAGCGGATACGGCAGCAGCCGGAACAGATGGAACGGCGGCACGGGCGCCACGAAGATCCGCTCGCAGCGCTCGCCGAGCAGCGACAGCACCGACGACAGATCCCGCAGCCAGCGCCGCATACTGCTGAGTCCGCTGGTGTCGTTGGCGCCGAGCAGGACCACGGCCACGTCGGCGTCGAGCAGGTCCCGGTGACGGCTAAGCTTCCGCGCGAGCCCCGCCGCGCGGATGCCGTTCTCCCCCACCACCTGCCAGCGCACCGCCCGGCCCTGCTCCCGGTACAGGACTTCCGCCAGGCGGGGCGCCAGGGCCGCCTCGGGCCGGGTAGCCCCGACGCCCACGGCGGTGGACTCGCCGACCACGAGCAGGCGCAGCGGCGTCTCGTCCTCGGAGGGGTTTCCGGAGGAATTGCCGGGCCCATGCTCAGGCCGGACACCGGCGGTGGTATCTTCGAGCACCGGCGGCAGTCGCATCGCGTTACGCCGGGTCCAGAGACCCTGCCCGATCGCAATCGGGGCGAGCAGCGGCAGCCCCGCCCAGAAGCAGAGCAGGTGATGACGCCGGCTGCCTCGTCTCAATACAGCCCCAGCCAGGCGGGCACCCGGGTCCAGGCCTCGCCGAGTTCCCGGTCCAGGCGCCGGTAGTCGGGTTCGAGGCGGCCGACCAGCTGCCAGAAGCGCGGCGAGTGATTCATGTGCCGGGCGTGGCAGAGCTCGTGGATCAGCAGGTAGCGCACCAGCTCGGGGGGCAGAAACAGCAGGCAGTAGTTCAGGCTGATCGTGCCGCGGCCCGAGTGGCTGCCCCAGCAGGTGCGTTGCGCGCGGATCTGCAAGCGCCGGTAGCTCAACCCCGTGATCGCCGAGAGCTGTTCCAGCCGGCGGCCCAGGTGATCGCGGGCGCGGCCTGCCAGCCATCGCCGCAGGGCGCCGACCACCAGCGCGTCGTCGCTCACCGGCCCGCTCAGAACCAGCCGGTCCCCCAGGTCCCGGCAACGCACGGTCCGCCCCTCCCGCGCCCGGTAGTGCACCGGCCAGCCCGCATCCAGGGCAGGCAGGTGGATCGCTTCCGGCGGCGCCGGGTCCTCGGCCGGGTAGCGCACGGCGAACTCGGCGCGGGCCCGATCGATCCAGGCCCGGTTCTCGCGCACGAACGCCTCCACGTCCCGGGGCCTGGCGCGGCGCGGCGTCACCACCTCCACCCGTCCTCGCGGGAAGACCTTTATCGACATGCGCCGCGCCCGGGGACTCTCCCGCACCACGAAATCCTCGGCCGGGGCAGACGGCGCCGGGCGGGAGAACAGCGACAGCTGATCCGACTTCACTGCAGCGCGGGCTCCGGGCCAGCGAAACGGACGATGTCCTCCTCGCCGAGTACGCCTTGCACGGCGCCGATCTCGGCGTCCTCGCTCACGTAGACTTCCGCCTCGTCCTCGAATTCCAGCACGCCCTCCACCCGGCTGCCCGGGCCGATGACGATGCGCGGTACCCCGCCGGTCATGCCGCCGCCGCTGTCGACCCGCAGTTTCCCGCCGATCACACTGCTGCCGCTGAGGGTGACGTCGGCCGACACGGTGGTCACGTCGCCGCCCACCCGCGCATCGCGCAGGCGTATGCTGCCGCTGACGGCGCGGAGGTCGCCGCCGACCTCCGCGCCGACGCCGAGCCGGATATCGCCGTTCACGAGTTCGACCTGCCGCTCGACCCGGGCGGACTCGCCGAGGGTGACGTCCCCGTTCACGGTATTGATACTGCGGGCGCTGGCCTCCGGGCCGAGCGTGACGGCACCGTTCACCGTATTGATTCCGGCGACGGCCGCTTCCCGATCGACGTTCACGCGCCCGTTCACCGTGGACAGCTCGCCGCTCACCTCGGCGCCCGGGCCCACGTCGATGCGGCCGTTGATCACTGCCGCGCCGGAGCTGCGCTCGCCGCCGGCAATAGCGACGTCCTTGTTGACGCCCACCTCGCAGCCGCTGGCCGACAGGGCCAGCAGAAGGGCCAGGGCGCACCGGAGCGGCGCCGAACGGAATAAGCGTGTGTGCATGGTCTCTCCCCATCCCGGAAAACGGGAAAGGAAGAAACCCTGCGGCATGTCCGCGCGGGCGTCAAGACTCGGGAAGGCGGTTTCGGGCGGCTTATCTGGCCGATGCGCTCAGTTTCTCGAGCACGGCCCGGGCACGGCGATAATCGGGCGCCAACATGAGCGCGTGCTCGGCGGCATCGCGCGCCGCCAGCACCTCGCCGGCCGCCATGGACAACTCGGCCCGCACGGCCGCCGTCTCGGCCTCGCCCCAGTCCGGCCGGCCCCGGGCGGGCGGCAAGCCCGTGGCGTAGCGCTCGGCGGCACGATCGAGCAATTGCGCCGGCGTGCCCCAGCCCTCCGCGATCGACGGCTGGCGGATCAGGCTGACGGCGGCGAGCAGCAGGACACGCGGGTTGTCCGGTTCGAACTCCCGGGCCGCTCGCAGGTGGCGGCGCGCCCGAGTCGCCGAGAGCAGCGCCGTCAGGTTGCGGGATGCGTCCAGGGCCGCGCAGGCGCCCGCCAGCGCCAGGGCGTCGGCGAATTCCCGCTCCGCCTCTGCGGCCGCGGCCAGGGCCTGCTCCTCGCAGCGCTCCAGGTACGGACTGTCCGCCCGACCCGCCGCCGGGGCCAGCTCGCCGGCCCGGTAGGCCGCATAGGCCGCCTGGTAGTGCAGCAGCGGCTTCAGACCGCCGCGGGCCCGCTCGTCCGCGAGCTCCGTGGCGAGCCGGTCGAGGATGTCGAAGTCCGCCTCGAAGACGGCGAACTGGATGCGCGCGGCCGCGTCGGACAGCTCGTCCATGTCCACGGCCGCCTGCGCCGGGGCGGCCAGCGCCAGCCCGGCGCCGGCCAGGACCATTGCCAGATGCCGCGCCATATGCCGAGCCAGATGCCGAGCCAGATGCCGCGCAAGTTGACGTCTGCGGGATGGGATTGCCATCCGGGAAGCCTAACCCGAATCGGCCTCTCGCCCTGTGCGCCAGGTCACTTTCCCGGACCTCGCCGGCTCTCGCCCAAGAAAGGCCCGGGGAAGGCCCGGGGAAGGCCCGGGGTCACGCCCCGAGGTGACGGTCACGCCGACTTGTCTGGCCGCAGGCCTGCCATTAGGGTGTGCCTCCACCGGCAGCGAGGCGGACCATGGACCAGCTCGACCTGATCGACATCGGCGCGAATCTCGCCCACGACAGCTTCGACGACGACCGCGAGGCAGTGCTCGAGCGCGCGGCGGCGGCAGGCGTGGGCCGCATCGTGGTGACCGGCAGCAGCGTCGAGAGCAGCGAGCGCGCGGCCGACCTGGCGGCTGCCTGGCCAGGCCGACTGTTCGCGACTGCCGGCATGCATCCTCACCACGCCGACGACTGGGATGACAGCGTGCGCGACGCGCTGCTCGCCGTCACGGACCGCCCGGGCGTCGTCTCGATGGGCGAGTGCGGACTCGACTACTTCCGCAACTACTCCTCCCACGACAATCAGCGTCGGGCCTTCGCGGCACAGCTCGAACTCGCGGGCCGGACCGGCCTGCCCGTCTTTCTCCATCAGCGCGACGCCCACGAGGACTTCCTGGAGGTGCTGACACCGCGGCTGCCGGACCTCAGCCGCGCCGTGGCCCACTGCTTCACCGCCGGCGAGGCGGAGCTGGAGGCCTACCTGGATCTGGGACTCTACATCGGCATTACGGGCTGGATCTGCGACGAGCGCCGCGGGCTGCACCTGCGGGAACTCGTGCCGCGCATCCCCGCCGACAAGCTGTTGCTGGAAACCGACGCCCCGTATCTGCTGCCGCGCACCGTCCGCCCGCGGCCGAAGACCCGGCGCAACGAGCCGGCCTGGCTGCCCTGGGTGCTGGAAACGGTGGCCGAAGCCCGCGGCATCTCTCGCGACGAACTCGCCCGCCAGACCACCGCGAACGCGGAGCGCTTCTTCGCCCTGCCGAGCGATGGCTGAGCCACGACGGCATCCGGCCCCCGGGCCGAACCGATCCCGGGTTCAGTCGGCGAGTCGGTCCACCCGGGCGCTGACGGCTTCCTGGCGCAAGCGATCCCAATAAGGCATGAACGCCGCCACCTCGCTGCAGTCCCGATTCCGATCCACGCGCGGGTAGTCGGCCAGCAGCCCGTCCAGGGTCGTGACATGCCGCGGCCGCCCCTTGCTGAAGTCCGCGGCGTCCGGGAACACGACCACGCCGTCCACCGGCACGTCGCCGAGCACCTGCGCCACGGCGGCGATGCGATCGTAGAGCGTCGGTTGGGGGTTGGCAAAGGTATAGCGGCGGTCGCCGGCCATCACCGTCCAGTCGTCCATGCGGTCGCTGGCGAAGACCACGCCGGCCACCTCCTTCGTCTCGACGACCAGGACGCCGCGCCCCGTGAGCAGCGCATAGCCGATCTGGATCTCGCCGTCGTCCGCCTTCGGCACGATGATGTCCGTCAGCATCTCGTGGCTGATGCTGGCCAGCTGCCCGGCGGTGGACTGCGCCCGGCGCCGGCGAGCGGCCAGCAGGACGAGCAGCGCCACCAGCAGGGCGGCAGCCGCTGCGAACACGGCCCACAGCGCCCAGGGCGGCAGCGTGTCGACGACCTCGGTCATGCGTCTGCGTCCAGCACCCGCCCCAGGGCAGTGGGCGCCGGCTCGATCTCCTCGTAGTGCGTCGGCAGCGCGAGCAGGTCGGCCAGCGCGTCGGGCACCGGCACGCTCGTGCCGATCAGCGGCTCGACCACCTCGGGGAACTTGGCCGCATGGGCCGTGGCCACCGCGATCCAGTGCTGCCCTTCCCGCCGCTCGGCCGGCAGGGTCTCCCACACGTGCATCGCCGTGGCAGTGTGCGGGCACTCGATGAGACCGTAATGCGCGTAGTCCCGGCGGATCTGCTCCCGGATCACGTCGTCCTCCACCACCCGGGCCTCCACGCTGCCGCGCAGCCGGTCGGCCTCGCCGAACAGGTTGCGCAGCCGCTCCATGTTGCTCGGATCGCCCACGTCCATGGCCGAGGCGAGGGTGCGCACGCTCGGCCGGGCCCGGTACTCGCCCTCCTCCAGGTAATCGGCGATGGTTCGGTTCGCGTTCGTGGCGAAGACGACGTCGCCCATGGGCAGGCCCATGGCGCGCGCCATCACGGCGGCCAGGCCGTTGCCCAGGTTGCCCGTGGGCACGATGACCGACGAGGCCTCGCCCCGCTCCCGCCAGTGCGCGAGCGCCGCGTGGGCGTAGTAGACGCTCTGGGGCAGCAGGCGGCCGATATTGATGCTGTTGGCCGAGCTGAACCGGTGGCGCCCGGCCAGTTCCGCGTCGGCGAAGGCGCTCTTCACCAGCCGCTGGCAGTCGTCGAAGTTGCCGCGCACGGCTACCGAGACCACGTTGTCGCCCCAGCAGGTCAGCTGCTGCTGCTGGCGGGGAGAGACCATGCCGAGCGGGAACAGCACCACCACCCGGAAGCCGGGGCGGCGATGGAAGGCGGCCGCCACCGCGCCGCCGGTGTCGCCGGAGGTGGCCACCAGTATTGTGACGGGGGTGACCGGGCGCTCGTCGGCGCCGCGCGCGTCCTCGATACGCTGCAGGCAGGCAGCCAGGAAACGGGCGCCGACATCCTTGAAAGCCGCCGTGGGGCCGTGGAACAGCTCCAGCACCGACAACGGCGTGGAGGCGCCGTCCACCGGGCGCAGCGGCACATCGAAGCCGAATGTCTCCGCGAGCACCTCCGGCAGGGCGTCGGCCAGCGCCGAGCCGGCGAAGAACGGCGCGAGCAGTATCTCGCCGACCTGCGCCGGGGTCTCCGCGCCGTCGAAATCCTCGGGCGAAAATGCAGGCAGCGTTTCAGGGACATAGAGACCGCCGTCCGGCGCCAGCCCCGCGACCAGCGCGGAGACGAGATCGGCGGAGCCGCCGGAGCGCGTGCTCCTGAACCTCATTCGGTGTATTCCACGAAGGCCCCGGGCGCATCCAGCGGGTTCACCCAGGACTGGGCATTGATGCCCGCATCGGCGAACGCGGCCACCAT
>Ga0102937_1001495_pt1 | contig 10629 bp, 10 predicted proteins | sample SalPonR2_B_D1_MG_FD_78213 | JGI IMG/M metagenome (GOLD analysis project Ga0102937, IMG submission 78213) | Salt pond soil microbial communities from South San Francisco under conditions of wetland restoration - Salt Pond MetaG R2_B_D1_MG | ecosystem: Environmental > Aquatic > Marine > Intertidal... | reverse complement strand
TGGCACCCTGGAGTCTGTGGGTCTGGTGCTGAAGGAATATGACAAGACCATTATCCAGATCGAGGGGCATACCGACAGCTCCGGCTCGGACAGCTACAATCAGTTGCTCAGTGAGCGTCGCGCTTCTTCTGTGCGCGACTTCCTGCTGAACCAGGGTATCGAGCCCAAGCGTACCCGCGCTGTTGGTTACGGTGAGCGCTACCCTGTGGCGTCCAACGATACCGCGGCGGGTCGCGAGCAGAACCGTCGTGTTGAGCTGACGCTGGTGCCCATGCAGTAAGCAGGACGCTTCGCTGACATAAAAAAACCGGAGCAAATGCTCCGGTTTTTTTATGTCAGGCCCTGAATCAGAACAGGACGCGGCAGCGAATTGTTCCCTTCACCTTGAGCAGCTTTTCCAGTGCCAGTTCGCCGTACTCTTTGTCCACATCCACGACCACGTAACCGATGTCTTCCTTGGTCTGCAGGTACTGACCGCACACGTTGATGCCGTTCTCGGAGAATACCTGGTTGATTTCGGACATCACACCCGGCACGTTCTCATGAATGTGCAGCAGGCGGTGCTGATTCGGATGGGACGGCAATGCCACTTCCGGGAAGTTCACGGAAGAAACCGAGGTGCCGTTATCGCTGTACATGGCCAGCTTTTCCGCCACTTCCCGACCGATGTTTTCCTGGGCTTCGATGGTGGAGCCGCCCACGTGCGGGGTCAGGATCACATTGTCGAATTCCCGCAGCGGAGAAACAAACTCTTCGTCGTTGGACTTGGGTTCAACCGGGAAGACGTCGATGGCTGCGCCCAGCAGCTTGCCGCTGCCCAGCGCGTCGGCCAGGGCGTCGATGTCGACAACCGTACCACGGGAAGCGTTCATCAGAATGCTGCCGGGTTTCATCTGGGCGAACTGCTCGGCCTTGAACATGTATTTGGTGGCCGGGGTTTCAGGCACGTGCAGGCTCACTACATCTGCGATGTTGAGCAGTTCCTGCAGGGTTCCAACCTGGGTGGCGTTGCCGATCGACAGCTTGGAGACCACATCGTAGAAATACACATCCATGCCCAGGCCTTCGGCCAGGACGCTGAACTGGGTACCGATGTTGCCGTAACCGATGATGCCCAGCTTCTTGCCACGGATCTCGTAGCTGTCCTTGGCGGACTTAAGCCATTCACCGCGATGGGCCTTGGCGTTCTTCTCCGGAACGCCGCGCAGCAGCAGGATGGCCTGGGCCAGAACCAGCTCTGCAACGCTCCGGGTGTTGGAGAAGGGCGCGTTGAATACCGCAATGCCGCGCCGAGTGGCTGCCTGCAGATCCACCTGGTTGGTGCCAATACAAAAGCAGCCCACAGCCACCAGTTTCTTGGCGGCTTCAAATACTTTCTCGGTCAGCTGGGTGCGCGAGCGGATACCGATGAAGTGCGCATCGGCAATCTTCTCGATAAGCTCTTCCTCAGCCAGCGAGTGAGTCAGATACTCGATGTTGGTATAGCCCGCAGCATTCAGGGTATCAATGGCAGATTGATGCACGCCTTCCAGCAGCAGGATACGGATTTTGCTCTTCTCAAGAGACGTATTTGACATGGGCTTGCTTCCGAACCTTTCGTCACGTGAAATGACCTGTAGCCAGTGATCGTCAGGGCTGGCTCACAGAACAGGGGCGGTATGATACCATAAACGCAGATTTTCACAGCGCGCCGGTTTGCCTGAATCAACTGTCTGTGATTCCTGTTGCAGGATGCTCCGGCCCAAAACTGACGAGACCGAAAAATCCATGAATTCCGAACAGATCATTGCTTCCCTCAAAGACCTGATGGCCTCCGGCGATGCCCCCGGGAAGGTGCTGACCGATCCGGCGGACCTGGACACCTATGGCAAGGACTGGACCAAGATCTACCCACCCAAGCCTCTGGCAATTGCTCTGCCCAAAACCACAGAGCAGGTGCAGGCGCTGGTGCAATTCGCTAATGAGAACCAGGTGGCACTGGTGCCATCCGGTGGCCGTACAGGTCTGAGTGCCGGTGCGGTGGCCGCCAATGGTGAGGTGGTTGTGGCGTTCGATAACATGAACCAGATCCTGGATTTCAACGCCAGTGACCGCACGGTTCGTTGCCAGGCAGGGGTTGTGACGGAACAGTTGCAAAATGCAGCCGAGGAGAACGGTCTCTATTACCCGGTGGATTTCGCCTCCGCCGGTTCCAGTCAGCTGGGTGGCAATCTGTCTACCAACGCTGGCGGTATCAAGGTGATCCGCTATGGCATGAGTCGGGATTGGGTCGCAGGCCTCAAAGTCGTGACGGGTAGGGGCGATATCCTGGATCTGAACAAGGACCTGGAGAAGAACAACACCGGGTACGATCTCCGGCATCTGTTTATCGGCGCCGAAGGTACCCTGGGTTTCATCACCGAAGCCACCATGGAGCTTTCCCGTCAACCGGACAACCTGACGGTACTGGTGCTTGGCCTGAATGACCTGACCAATACCATGGATGTGCTGCAAACCTTCCAGAAGAAGATTGATCTCACCGCCTATGAGTTCTTCTCCCATCAGGCCATGGGTCACGTGCTGGCCCATGGACAGGTACAGGCGCCTTTTGAAACGGAAGCGCCTTACTACGCATTGCTGGAGTTTGAATCGGTCTCTGATCAGGTCATGGACGATGCGATGACCCTGTTCGAACAGTGCGTGGAGAACGGTTGGGTGCTGGACGGCGTGATCAGCCAGAGTGAAACCCAGGCCCAGAACCTGTGGCAGCTGCGGGAGCGCATTTCCGAGTCGATCGCACCTCGCACGCCCTACAAGAACGACATATCTGTGGTGGTTTCCAAGGTGCCGGGCTTCCTGCAGGAGATTGACGCCGTGGTCACCGAGCACTATCCGGATTTCGAGATTATCTGGTTCGGCCACATCGGCGATGGCAACCTGCACCTGAATATCCTCAAGCCGGAGGATATGGCCAACGAGGATTTCTTCGAGAAGTGCCAGCAGGTCAACAAGTGGGTGTTCGAGATTGTCGAGCGCTATCAGGGCAGCGTCTCTGCCGAGCACGGCGTAGGCATGACCAAGAAGCCCTATCTCAAGTACACGCGCAGTGAGGCTGAAATCGCTTATCTGAGAGGAATCAAGCAGGTATTCGATCCCAACGGAATCATGAACCCCGGCAAGATTTTCGACTGATGCAGGACCATATCGTAGTACTGACAGGCGCAGGTATCAGCGCCGAAAGCGGCCTCTCAACCTTCCGGGATAACGGAGGGTTGTGGGAGCAGCACAGTGTCTACGATGTGGCCACGCCAGAGGCGTTTGCCCGAAATCAGGAGCTGGTGTTGCGGTTCTACAACGACCGCCGCCGCCAGCTTGAATCGGCCCAGCCCAACCAGGCCCATCGCCTGCTGGCGGAGCTTGAACAGCGTTACCGGGTGACCGTCGTCACTCAGAACGTGGATGACCTCCATGAGCGCGGCGGTGCCAGCAACGTGATTCATCTTCACGGGGAGCTCACCAAGGCCCGCAGTTCAAAGTATCCGGAGCTCGTCTACGACATTGGTTACCGCGATATCAATCCGGGTGACACCTGTGACCGCGGCGCCCAGCTTCGTCCCCACATTGTCTGGTTTGGTGAAGAAGTCCCCATGCTGGACAAAGCCGCCGACATTGTCCGTACGGCCGATCATCTGCTGATCGTCGGTACTTCCCTTCAGGTCTATCCGGCTGCTGGACTGGTCTATGAGGTGGATAGGGACGTGCCCATTACGGTCATTGATCCGGGCGCACCGGCTTCGGTGATGCGTGCGAAAGTTATTCGAAAAGGAGCCAGCGAGGGGATGGCCGAGTGGGTGAGTAGCCTGCGTTAACTCTCAGCGCCAGCGTGCTCAGAAATCTTAAGGTATCTTTCCAGCTCCTCCCGAAATGCCGCCTGGACCCCCAGCCGCTTCAGCATCCAGTAATGGCCGGCAATCATACGATCGATAAAGATGCTTTCCACCGGTGGTTTGAAGTAGTCCAGGTATTTGAATACGGTGCTGGTTTTTTCAGCCACCCGCTTGTGGATATCGGCCTCGGCAAAGTCGTAGGGCACATCGCGCTGTTCAAAAGGCACAACCAGAATGTCCCGCCACATGGCGTAGTAGGCTTCATCCACGGCTGGCTGGCTGCCGACCCTCGCGCCAAGGTCAATAAGGTGGCGATCCAGCGCTTCGTAATCCTCATCCAGGGCTGAAACCAGTGCGTTCCGGTAGGCATCGATGATCTCCGGTTTGAGCTTTTTCACGCAGCCGAAGTCGTACATGATAATGGAACCATCCGGCCGATAGGCAAAGTTGCCGGCATGGGGATCGCCATGGATGCACTGGAAACGGAATAGCTGATCCGCCATCAGGGTGAAGATCCGGTGGCCGATCAGGTTGATGGTGTCCTGATCGTAGCGTTCTTTTGTGATCTTGCTGACGTGATCGCCCTCAACCAGCTCCATGGTGAGAACCCGGCGGGTTGAGTGGCTTTGCGTAACTTCGGGTATGAGAACCCAGGGCTGGTCCTTGTGGAACTCCCGGAACAGCTCAATATTTCTGGCTTCGTTCTCATAATCCAGTTCTTCCTTGAGCCGCTCCCGAATTTCAGCGAACAACCGGTCGACAGACTCCTTGGGCATTTTAAGCAGGCCGCCGAGTCTCAGCGCCATGCGTAGTTGTTTTAGATCGGAATCGCAGGATTCGTCTACGCCGGGGTACTGAATCTTGACAATAACGTCGGTGCCGTCGTGAAGCCGGGCCCGATGCACCTGGCCGATCGAGGCTGCGGCGTAGGGTTTTTCCTGCAGGTATTCAAAGAGCTCGGACACCGGTTTGCCCAGTTCTGACTCGATCTGCCCGACGATCACCTCGAACGGCATGGGCGGGGCCTCTTTTTGAAGCTTCTCCAGTGCGTCCGAGAATTCCTTGGGCAGAAAATCCTGGGTCTGGGAGGCAATCTGGCCGACCTTCATGACCGCGCCTTTCAGTTCGCCAAGGGTATCGGCAATCTGATCGGCCATACGGGTATAGCTTTCGCTCTGGGCGCCTTCATCGTTCTCTGAGCGGAATAGTCTGCGCGCGCGCTGGCCGGCATATTGCCCTGCCACGGAGGCAGTCATGCCAGCGAGTTTGAAGAAGCGACCACGTCGGGAGGTTACCGGTTTCTTTGTCATAAACAGATGTACGCCTTTGACCGGATTTGGGTTTAGCCGGCCATGCACGTTAAACCACTTTGGTCTCCACGAACAGCAGGTCTTCCAGCTCAAGCGACAGGGTCTGGCCGGAAGTCAGCGGGCCAACGCCTTTGGGCGTGCCCGTCAGCACCACATCGCCGGGAAGCAGAGTGAACTGGCTGCTGATGTGAGCGATCAGGGGCACGATCGGGTTCAGCATGTCACCGGTATCGCCGGTTTGCTGGCGACTGCGATCTATGTCCAGGGTGAAGTGGATGCTGCCCCCGGAAAATTTATCGGCGGCGACAAACGGCGACAGCGGACAGGCACCATCGAAGCCCTTGGCGCGCTCCCAGGGCTGGCCTTTCTCCTTCAGCTTGCTTTGCAGGTCCCGTAGGGTCAGGTCGAGAGCCAGGCCGTAACCCAGTATGGCTGTCTTTGCCTCACTGGCCGACGCATTGGTCAGTGGGCGACCGATCAGAACCGCCAGTTCGGTCTCGAAATGAACCGCCCCCTGGTTTCTCGGGAAATCCAGGGGGCGGGTGATATGAACGGCCGAGGTTGCGGGCTTGATGAACAGCAGAGGTTCATCCGGTACCGGGTTGTTGAGCTCCCGGGCATGCTCGGCGTAATTGCGACCAATGCAGACAATTTTTCCCAGTGGCAGATGGACGGGGGTGCCGTCTTTCCAGTGGTGTTGGTAATCCGGCATGGTCGCCTCCTGTTTGCTATTGGTCATTCTCCTTCAAACGAGCAGACAGTATAAACCTTAAGCCCTTCATCCTGCAGCTTGCGTGAGCCGCCGAGATCCGGGAGGTCGATCATGGCTGCCACTTCCACAATTTCCGCGCCAATACGGCGGATCAGCCGGGTGGCGGCGAGCATTGTGCCACCGGTGGCAATCAGGTCGTCTACCAGGACCACTTTATCGCCAGGCTTGAAGGCATCCTTGTGCAGCTCAACGGAGGCCGTACCGTATTCAAGCTCGTAGTCTTCCACCAGGGTGTCGAACGGCAGCTTGCCTTTCTTGCGGACCAGCACGAGAGAGGCGTTGAGCTCATAGGCCAGTGCCGAGCCGATGATGAATCCGCGCGCGTCTACCGCTGCCACCGCATCAATCTTGTGGCCGTGATAACGGTGTACGAAGGCATCAATCAGCTTCCGGAAAGCGGTTTTGTCCTGCAGTACCGTGGTGATATCACGAAAGGCCACGCCGGGCTTTGGCCAGTCCGGGACCGTGCGAATAGCCTTTTTGATGCTCTCAGAAAAATAATCCATAAACGTTCCGGTTAATGCTCTGGATGCGGATCAGGCCGCATCCAGGAAAATGAATTTCAGAACAAACACGACAGCAATGATAACAACACTGGCGTTCAGATCCGCCCAACGACCGCTTAGCGCCTTCAGGATGGCGTAGGTGATGAATCCCAGCGCGATGCCGTTGGCGATGGAGAAGGTCAGCGGCATCATCAGGGCGGTGACCACGGCCGGGGCCGCGTCGGTTACGTCATCCCAGTCAATGAGTTTGAGGCCGCTGGCCATCAGAACTGCGACGTAAAGCAGTGCCGGAGCGGTGGCGTAGGCAGGAATGATGCTGGCAATGGGGGACAGAAGCAGACACGCCAGGAACAGTGCGGCAACAACCACAGCCGTCAGGCCGGTACGCCCGCCGGCGGAAATGCCCGCCGTGGACTCAATGTAGCTGGTGGTGGTTGAGGTGCCGAGGGCAGCACCGGACATGGTAGCAACCGAATCCGACATCAAGGCACGGCCAAGACGCGGCAGCTTGCCGTCCTTGTCCAGCAGCCCGCCGCGCTGGGCAGCGCCGATGAGCGTGCCGGACGTATCGAACAAATCGACAAACAGGAAGGCAAAGATCACGCTGATCATGCCTATATTAAGAGCACCGGCCAGGTCCAGCTGCATAAAGGTCGGTGCCAGGCTGGGCGGCGCGGAAACAAAGCCTTTGTACTCCACCATCCCGAGCGCCATGGCAGCGCCGGTAACCGCAATAATGCCAATCATGACGGCGCCGGTAACCTGGCGGAACGACAGCGCGCAGATCAGCACAAAGCCGCCAAAGAACAGCAAACTCTCTGCAACCTTGACTTCGCCCAGTCCCACGAGCGTGGCGGGGTGATCCACCACAATGCCGGCGTTCTTGAGCGCAATCAGAGCCAGGAAAAAACCAATGCCGGCGGATATGCCAAAACGCAGGGACAGGGGGATACTGTTAATGATCCATTCGCGGACCTTGAAAATGCTCAGCAGGAAGAACAGGAAGCCGGAAATGAACACCGCCCCCAGCGCCACCTGCCAGCTGTAGCCCATGCTGCCAACGACGGTGAAGGAGAAGAAGGCGTTCAGCCCCATGCCTGGTGCCAGGGCGATCGGGTAGTTGGCCCAGAGCCCCATGATGAGCGTGCCGATAACGGCTGCAAGGCAGGTAGCAACGAAGACAGCGCCGAAATCCATACCGGTGGACGACAGGATGCTCGGGTTGACCACGATGATGTACGCCATGGTCAGGAAGGTGGTAATGCCCGCAACCACTTCTTTACGAACAGTGGTGCCGTGGGCCTGGAGTTGGAACAGTCGTTCAAGCATGACGGGTGTCTGCCTCACAGGATGCTGAAAGTTAGTGTTTGGAAGTCTGGTCTGAGCGGAAATCGTGAGTTGCGTGAAAAAACGGCAATGTTACCGGCTCATCTGTCTCAGGCCAAGGGATGATTGACAGTTCGTCAAACGGCTGACGGCTTTGGGGTTGCAGGAGGTGAAGGTTCTAATTGTTTCGTGGATCTCGCTGCAGCCGAATATCAAACCGCACGGCAAGCATTCTCACGATGACGATGAACAGTAAGCCAATGGTCAACGGCAGTGCTTCGTTATCAAGGAACCACTGGCACACGAAGTATAGCCAGCAGCCGGCAAAGGAAATGGATGCGTAGATCTGGTCTTTGCGGAAGATGTAGGGTACTTCGTTACACAGGGTGTCTCGCAGTGCACCGCCAAAGGTACCGGTCATGACCCCGAGTAATGAGGCGACAAACCAGGAGTGGCCCATATCGAGCGCCAGTTGAGCCCCCAGAATGGAAAAAACCCCGAGTCCGATTGCATCGGGAAATGCGATTCTGGACTCCTGCAGTCGCTCGGCCCGCTTCCAGTAACTGAAGACGATAGCCATGGCCAGAATCAGCATGGGTTGTTCTTCATGCTTGATCCAGTAGAGCGGGTGGTTGTCCATGATCAGGTCCCGCAAGGTGCCGCCGCCCAGGGCCGTGATAAATCCGATGGTAAACACGCCCACAGGGTCCATATTCTTGGAGCGCGCCACGATCATGCCGGAAATCGCGAATGCGACGATTCCAATCATTTCAAGCACGTAGATGATGTCGAGCATGGTGAAATCCGGGAGAGGCGAAGAAGGGCCGTGTGGCGTTATTTGGAGGGCGGAGGATAGCTGAAAACACTTTTTCTTTCATCTTCAGACCCGTGTCGGCAGGTTCACTGGCACGCCGGACTGTGATCCATAACGACACTTTCAAACGTATCTTGCATTCATCTTTCCTCTATCCTGCTGTACGGAGTTGCTATGTCCTTGATGCGTCTGGCCTATGCCAGTGAAGCCACGTTCGAAGCCAAGCCGGTGGAAAAAGGTGTAGAGCCGCACGTTGCGCGAATCCTGATGACGTCCCGTAAGAACAACGCCAAAGACCAGTTGGTCGGTGGCCTGTACTACGGGAATAACCGCTTTTTTCAGTATTTGGAGGGTGAAGAGGATGCAATTAGACGGACCTACGACAGGATCCTGAAGGATGACCGCCATCGCAACATCGTCACCCTGATTGAGGAGCCGTTGAAAAACCGGACCTTCAGCAACTGGTCGATGAAATACGTGCCTTTGTCCCGGGATGTTCGGAAGTTTCTGGACGAGCAGGGGCTGGAGTCCTTTGAGCCTGCCTCTTTCACGTCCGATCAGTGCGAAAAAATGATCGAACTCATTCGGAATTCCAGCCACGACCAGAAGCTGGGCAATCGTGACGATCGGAAATCGGTCGGCGAAGCGCCTCAGGTACTGTCCTCCGGGATGAAAGTGGGTCTGATTGGGGCAGGCCTGGTTCTCGTAGTAGCGCTGGTGGTCGGCGGTTCAATGCTTTGAGGGAACAGCGGCAGGAAATAAGTGCCGCTTATGCGTTTAGATAAAAGAACTTTATTTGCTTCATGATAAGACTCTGTTTAGCTTGACGGGTATCAATCGCAGGCAAATGCCGCCTGAAACCCGATCAAACAAGAACGGAGAGCTCATGAAAGCCATCCTCTGCAAGGAATATGGCCCGGCCGAGACGCTGGTCATCGAAGATGTTCCCAGTCCTGAGGTGAAAGGCCGCGGTGTAAAAGTGCGCGTAAAAGCCGCCGGCCTGAATTTCCCGGACACCCTCATTATTGAAAACAAATACCAGTTGAAGCCGAGTCTGCCCTTTTCGCCGGGTGGCGAAATGGCCGGTGAGGTTATCGAGGTTGGCGACAAGGTAACCCGTTTCAAAGTGGGCGATCGTGTTGCAGGCCTGACGGGTTACGGCGCCTTTGCCGAGGAAGTCATTGTTCCTGAACAGAACCTGCTGCCCGTTCCTGATGGCATGTCCGATGAGAAGGCTGCGGCCTTCACCATGGTTTACGGAACGTCCTATTACGCGCTCAAGCAACGTGGCAACCTTCAGCCCGGCGAGACGCTCCTGGTACTGGGCGCAAGCGGCGGCGTTGGTCTGGCAACGGTCGAGCTCGGCAAGGCGATGGGCGCAAAGGTCATTGCGGCCGCCAGTTCCGCCGAGAAACTGGCTGTTGCCAAGGAAGCCGGTGCTGACGAGCTGATCAACTACACCGAAGAGCCTCTCAAAGACGCCGTCAAGAAGTTAACCCATAGCAAGGGCGTGGATGTGATCTACGATCCTGTTGGCGGTGACTTCACCGAACAGGCCCTCCGTGCCATGGGTTGGAATGGTCGCCACCTGATCATCGGTTTCGCCGCCGGCGATATCCCGAAAATTCCTGCGAATCTCACCTTGCTCAAAGGCTGTTCCGTGGTCGGCGTCTTCTGGGGCAGCTTTACCCAGCGGGAGCCGGAGGCCAGTGCCCAGAACATGATGGAGCTGATGAAGCTTTACGCTGAAGGCAAGATTGATCCGAAGATCAGTGCTGTTTACGACTTCGAGGATTACGCAAAGGCACTGGGAGCTTTGACCGAGCGCAAGGCGACCGGCAAGGTTGTGCTCAAGGTCGGCTCCTGAGTTTTATCGTAGCCTGAAAGCTTTGGGAGGTTGCCGGCTGGAAGCCCTTCCCAAAAAACGCTACAAGCACATCCATGTGCGCTTGGCGTCGGCCATCCATGGCCGCCGACATTTTTGGGAAGGGCTTCCAACCGGCAACTTCTAATATTCGAGATATACCGAAAATAT
>Ga0102937_1001492_pt1 | contig 10638 bp, 9 predicted proteins | sample SalPonR2_B_D1_MG_FD_78213 | JGI IMG/M metagenome (GOLD analysis project Ga0102937, IMG submission 78213) | Salt pond soil microbial communities from South San Francisco under conditions of wetland restoration - Salt Pond MetaG R2_B_D1_MG | ecosystem: Environmental > Aquatic > Marine > Intertidal... | reverse complement strand
GATCTCGAAAAAATCGACGCTGTGCAGCAGGATCCGGGCCGAGTGGAGCCCCCCGAGCCGTGCCGCGACGACCTGGTTGATGTGGCGATAGTAGGGGACCGTTGATTCCCAACTCATGCCGCCGATCAGGCCCACGGTCTTCATCGTTTTGTTGGACAAATCATGAGCCTTTTCCATTTCGGCCCCAGGCGGACCTGACTCCCCCATCCGGTCGGATCGACTCGATTTTGATCCACCTCGCCCGAACCTGCAGCCATCGAAACCCGGCAGAATGAACGCTGCAATCAGTATATCTGTGCCACGATTACGCCTGCGGTGCCATTTCCGGATTGAATCTTGGCGCAAAGCTCGTTTGCCCGGATAATGGCGTCTAAACCAACTTCGACCCGATATCCGCTGAGGTCAGGCAACTGGCGGACTGGAGACCAATGATGGAAACGGAACTGCAAAACGATTCGGACGGCACTCGCGAAGTGCTCGACCGGGAGCTGGTCAATTCCGTTCTGGAGGCCGTCGAGGCCAACGACGCCGAGCAGGTCAGCGAGTTGCTCGAGCCGCTTCACGCCGCCGACGTCGCCGACCTGATCGAGCAGATCGGCTCGGCCGACCGCCAGGCGCTGGTCGAGGTCTGGGGTGAAAACATCGACGGCGATGTGCTGTCCGAACTCGAGGACTCGATCCGCGAGCCACTGCTTGAATCGCTCTCGCCGGAAATGCTGGCCGAGGCGATCAAGGACCTCGACTCCGACGACGTCGTTGACCTGGTCGAGGATCTCGAGGAGGAGCAACAGGTTCGTATCCTCGGCGCGCTGGAGGCGGTCGATCGAATCGGCGTCGAGAGCTCGCTATCCTATCCAGAGTATTCGGCCGGGCGCCTGATGCAGCGCGAACTTGTTGCGCTGCCCGAGGACTGGACGGTCGGCCAGGCCATCGACTTCGTGCGAAGTACCGAGGACCTGCCGGACCAGTTCTATCATGTGATCCTCGTCTCGCCATCCATGAAGCCGGCCGGTTACGTCGCGCTTGGTCGCCTGCTGTCTTCCAGGCGCGACCATAAGCTGCTGGATATCGTCGAGACCAGCTTTCGCACCGTAACGGTCACCGACGAGGAGTCGGAAGTCGCCTACCTGTTCAACCACTACCACTTGATATCGACGCCGGTGGTCGACGAGGACGGCAGACTGGTCGGCGTGATCACCATCGACGACGCCATGGCGGTGCTGGACGAGGAGCACGAAGAAGACATGCTGCGCATGGCCGGGGTCGACGAGGACTCCAGCCTGGCCGATACCGTACTCCAGACCACCAAGGGTCGGGCGGTGTGGCTGCTGGTGAATCTGGTGACCGCCATTGTCGCGTCGCTGGTCATCGACATGTATGCAGAAACCATCAACCAGATGGTGGCGCTTGCAGTGCTGATGCCGATCGTCGCCTCCATGGGCGGTAACGCGGGCACCCAGACGATGACCGTGGCCGTGCGCGCGATCGCCACGCGGGAACTGACCGCCAGCAATGCTTTGCGGGTGTGCTGGCGTGAGATCACGGTTGGCGCCATAAACGGTCTCACCTTCGGCGTGTTGATGGCGCTGGTGGCCGGCTTCTGGTTCGGCGTACCCATGTTGGCCGCGGTGATTGCCGTCGCGATGCTGCTGACACTGATCGCTGCTGCCTTGGGCGGCATCGTCATACCCATCGTTCTGGACAAACTCAACATCGACCCGGCATTGGCCTCAGGGCCCTTCGTCACGACGGTTACCGATGTCATCGGCTTCTTCGCGTTCCTGGGCCTGGCCTCGGCAGTGCTGTTGTAATTCACCGCCCGCTGTGCTGCGGACTTGATCAGATAGCAGAGCGACGGTATCCCAATAGTCGCGCCGGCAGCAGAACGATAGACCGCAGCAGCGCAAATACGCCCTCGACCGCGATACCGAGAAGCCTGAAAGGCAATAGCAGCAGCCAGACGATGGGCCAGAGGACCAGGACAAGAATCGCCAGCGGCCAGCTCAGAACGAACAGAATGCACCAGGCGACAGCAGCCAGCAGGGTGTTCATGGTGAAGCGCTCCTTCGCTTGATCGATGCTCGGCTCCCGAACGGAAATTTATTCGATAGCCCGAACTCGTCGTGAAATTATAGATGAGCCGTCGGCGAAACGACACGGCCGGAAGTCACGGTTGCGCTACGATTCAGTCTCCAAATGCCGGAGCCTTGGCAAATGACGGATATCGATACAATTCTGGAATTCTGGTTCGGGGAAGAAGTCTCCGATCTCGACGACGCCACCATTGCAGGACGCCAGTCCAGCCTCTGGTGGGGCAAGAACGAGTCCACCGACGCCGAGATTCGCCAACGCTTCGAGCCGCAGGTGCAGGCGGCCGGCGCCGGCAAGCTGGATGAGTGGAAAGCATCGGCCGAGGGCCGGTTGGCGCTGATTCTTCTGCTCGACCAGTTTCCGCGCAATATCTACCGCGATACGCCTGCAATGTTCAAATTCGATGATCACGTACGCACGCTTTGCGTGGAAGGGCTTGAAACCGGCATCGACGCTCACCTGCGAGCGATCCAGAGGGTGTTTTTCTATCTGCCGCTGGAGCACTCGGAATCCGCCGGTGATCAGGCCTGGTGCGTGGACCTGATGCGCGGCCTGGTCCATGAAGTCGAGGAAGACCGGAAACCTCTGTTCGAGGACTTCGTAAGCTACGCCGAGGCGCACAAGCGGATCGTCGACAGGTTCGGCCGTTTCCCGCATCGCAACGAAATCCTGGGCCGCGATTCTTCGGACGAAGAAATCGAGTTTCTTTCCCAACCCGGCTCGTCTTTTTGACCGCCCCCCTGTGCGGGTCGAGGCGGTGCCGGGCCGCCCCTGAACAAGTCTGCGCAGGCCCGACGGGCTCAGGGAGACCTCAGTCGGCAGCGGTCGGCGAGGCCGCGCTGCCGGCCAGGATGCCGCCGTCGATGGTCAGTTCCGCGCCGTTCATGTAGGCGGCCTCTTCGGATGCGAGCAGCACGGCCAGCGCGGCAACTTCGTCCGGTGTTCCGAAGCGTTTCATCGGGCAATCCTGTACCAGAGCCTGCATCGTCTTCTCCCGTTCCGGGCCGCTGCCCAGCATGGGTTCCCACATGGGCGTAAGGATTGCCGCCGGGTGAATCGAATTGCAGCGAATCGCCAGGCCCTGCCCGGCGCAGTAAAGCGCAACGGTCTTGGTGTGGTTTCGCACCGCCGCCTTCGACGAAGCGTAGGCCGCCGCACCCGGAATTCCGACCATCCCGGAGCGCGACGAGATATTGACGATGGCGCACGAGCCGCCGGCCGCGCGCACCGTGCGGATCGCGTGCTTGCAGCCCAGGAAGACACCGTCGAGGTTGGTCCGGTGAACCCGGTGCCAGTCCGAAAGCACCGCGTTTTCCGGATCCTGCGGACCGGCACCTTCTTCGAAGCCGGTGATGCCGGCATTATTCACCAGGATGTCGAATCGCCCGTGCCGCGCCACGATGCGTTCCAGCACCGCACGCCATTCGGATTCCTCGCGGACGTCAAGCCGTAAATAAGTCGCCCGCTCGCCCAGCTGTTCGGCCACGGCACGCCCCTGCCTGTCCTTTATATCGGTCAGAAACACCTGCGCGCCCTGCGCGACGAAGGCTCGGGCAATGGCCTCGCCGATACCGCGCGCTGCGCCCGTGACCAGCGCGATCTTTCCTTGCAAACGGTTCATCTCGAATCCTTTCCTTCCGGCCCTATTGTCGCCTTTTGGGCAGTACTCCCAGGTCTCAGGTGCGTCTGGTTCCCTTGAGCACCACCAGTGCAATCCCCCCGAGCACGGCTACGCCGGCCAGCACCAGCCTCAGACTGACCGGCTCTGCGAGCAATCCCACGCCGGCGATGGCGGTGATGACAGGCACACTCAACTGGGCCACCGCGGCGGTCGGGGTCCGGATCTGCTTGAGCGCCGCATACCAGACAGCGTAGCCAAGTCCTGATGCGAGCGCGCCCGAGCCGGCGGCCAGCAGGATACCTCTGAAATCGAGCGACGCCCGGGCGAAAAACCCGACGGCGATCAGGACCGCCGGAACGCTTGCCAACAGGAAATTCGAGGCAGTCACGCGCGTCGGATCGCCGGCTCCGCGCGCCCGCAGCGTGTATATGCCCCAAGCAACCCCGGCAACGATCATCAAGGCCGCTGCTCCGGGCGGCGGCGCGGCCAGACCGGGCAGCAGCAGCCATCCCAGGCCGGCCAGCGCAAGCGCAAAACCGGTCCACTGTCCTGGCGTCAGCCGATCGCCGGTGAACAGACTCCAACTGATCATGGTCACCTGGACCGCTCCGAACAGCAGCAGTGCGCCGGTCGCGGCCGTCAGCGAAAGATAGGCCAACGAAAACAGGACCGCATACGCGAACAGGGCCAGCGCCGAACCCCAGCTGCCGCGCCCGTCGGCGAGACCGGGCTGAAATCTCACGATCAGCCAGAGCATCAGTGCGCCGGAGGCTATCCGTATCGCGGTAAAGCTCAGCGGATCGATCGCGGTTCCCGTCAGCGCCGCCCGGGCGAGGATGGAATTGGCGGCGAACGCCACCAGCGCAATTGCCGTCAGGGCCGCGATTCCAATTTTCACCGGCGTTCGGTCACTGACATCTGGTCTCTGATCTCCGGTAATCCCGGTCGATGAATCATGACTCACTAGGCTACCCTGATAACTAATCCTGAATCGAGGCAATCGATATGGAATCGGAACTCGCAATCACGGACATGGTAATGAGGCTGTTGGCGGCCGCAGGTCTTGCATCGGTCATCGGTCTTGAGCGGGAGCTGCGCGAACGGCCGGCAGGACTGCGCACCCACATGCTGGTTTCGCTCGGCGCGGCCGGCTTCATGCTGGTCGGCTACGAGATTCTCTTCGCGACTGCGGTCGGCGACCCCTCGGCGCGCGTCGACCCGACCCGCATCGTCGAGGGCGTAATCGGCGGCATCGGTTTCCTGGGCGCCGGTAGCATCATCCAGGGAAGAGGCTCAATCCAGGGCATTACTACGGGGGCGGCAATCTGGATCGCCGGGGCGATCGGTGTGGCGTGCGCGACCGGAAATTTCATCCTGGCCGGGCTTGTCACCGGGATCGCATTGGTCATCGTCGTGGTGCTCGGTTTCTTCGAACACGAGGTCATCTACGACGACGAGCAGAAAGATAAGGTCAAGGATTAGACAGGGCGCGTCCGCGCGGCCATGGATCTCTTATTCAACCTGTGCTGACTGACGCTCACTCAACATGCGCCTGAATCTGCGCACGGCTCCGGGTGGGCCGTCGGCCTGCCTGAACAGCTCGATGTACACGGCCGCGGCGTACAGATAGTCGAAATCCAGGTTGATTTCGACTCGCTGCGCGAGCGCGTCCTGCAGTTCCTCAAGCTGTTGCCGCACCGCTTCATCTTCGGGACGCGCCGGTAGCAGCTGCTTGACCTGCCGAAGCTCGCTATCCAGTACCCGGTAGGCTTCGGACTCCAGCGCACGGCCGGCGCGAATCAGGCCTGCAAAAGATGAATCTGTGGGTGAATCGGGCACAGGGAGCGGAACCCCGATGTCCCAATCCTTGCCGGCGTCCAGCGAATCCTGAAGTCGAATCACGCGCTCGTTTCCTGCAGGCCGGCCTGCGACCGACTCCGCCGATTCCTGGGCGTCTACCGCCGCGCTTCCAACGATGGCCAAAACTGCATAAACGAAAAGCCCGCCTGAGAGCCCGGCCAACAGCTTTTGCCATCGACCTGTCTTAAGCCCCTCGCGAATCAAAAGGTCGACCACGGCCTTCCTCCTGCACTCTTTAAAACGCAACCCCTTGCGACTGCAACCTTAGTATGGGAGGTTGTGTGATGTCAATCACACCTCGCTGCGGTGACTCGGGCCGGGCATCGCTCGAGCAAGGGAGCGTAAAGACCTACCTGACTAGCGTCGTATCTCAGTACTATGCTCAGCCCAATGGAGAATTTGCGCCGGGAGTCTCTGGGTCCCGGATCAAGTCCGGGACGACAACAAAGTGGAATCTCCAGCCATGTCGCCCCGGACTTGATCCGGGGCCCAGTGGCTTGCTCGGCGGGCGATGACACAGCGCAAAACTCTACTGAGACACGACGCCAGTCAGGAAGACCTAAGGAACCCTCATCCGGTCTGCGACGCCGTTTCGGCACGCGTGCCGGCCGAAGACTTGCGCCTGACGAGAAGATCGCCAATCGCGCCCGCCGCGTTCTGCACGATCACGTACAGGCACGGCACGAGGAACAGCGTCAGAAACATCGCCGAGAGCAACCCGCCGACGACGGCAATCGCCAGCGGTTGCATCAGCATTGCCCCGGAACCTGCGCCTATCGCCAGCGGCAACATGCCGACCACGGTGGTCAGCGTGGTCATCAGGATGGGGCGCAGTCGTATGCCGCCGGCTTCGACCACAGCCTGTTGCATTTCCCAGCCCTCGTTGCGACGGCGCTCGATGTATTCGACCAGCAGAATCGCGTTGTTGACGACGATCCCGATCAACAGCACCGAGCCGAGAAATACCGGCGCGCTGATCGGCGTACCGGTCGCCCACAGCGCGAGCGCCGAGCCGGCCGCGGCCAATGGCGCGGCGGTCATGATCACCAGCGGATTGGAGAGCTTTTCGTACTGCACCGCCAGCACGACGAACACCAGGAAGATCGCCAGTGCGATGACGATGCTCATCTCGCGGTTGGTTTCGCGAATGGTCTCGAACTGCCCGCCCAGGATCACGCCGTACTGGTTGGGCATGTTGAGCGCCTGGATGCGCTGCTGCACCTCGGCCATGATCGCGCCGACGTCGTTCTGCGCGGTGTCGAAATTGCCGACGATGCGCTGGATGCGCACCTGGTTTTCGCGGCTGATTTCGGCCGGCCCTTCGCCCAGGCTGAAGCTGGCGACCTGGCGGGCCTGGATGGGCCCGTTGACGCCGTTGGCCACGATCACCTGGCCGAGTGCATCGATGTCGCTGACGTCCTCGCGCGGCAGTCGCACGCGCACGTCGTACTCCGTGATGCCGGTGCTGTAGCGCGTCGGCACGAAGCCCGACACCGCCGAGCGCAGCGAGCGGGCAACCCCGCTGATGTCCAGCCCCAGCGCGGCGGCCCGTTCCCGGTCGACCTCGATGCTGAGCAGCGGGGTGCGGTCCTCGTCATCGAGTTCGACGCCGGTCAGCCCGGGCACCGTCTCGATCGAATCGACAATCTCGCGCGCCAGGTCCTGCAGCACGCCGATGTCGTCGCCGACCACCTTCAATTCCATGTCGTCGCCGCTGACGCCGAAGCTCAGCCCTCGAATCCCCGGCGACCACGCCCACAGGCGCGCGCCGGGGATGTCGAGCTGGTCCAGCCGCGAGCGGATCTCGGATACCCACCGACTGGCCGGCCATTCGGGCCGGTCGGCGGCATCGTCGAGACGCACCAGCACGTAGCCCCGGCCCGGACGCTCGTTCGCCACGCCGCCCCAGACGTTGCCGCCGGCCAGCGCGAACACGCTTTGAACGTGCGGCATCTTGTTGACTTCTCCCTCGATCAGGCGGGTTGCCGCGTTGGTCTCGGTCGGCGTGGCGCCGGCCGGAAGCGACATCGAGATGCCGAGTTCGCCGTCGTCGAGCTGCGGCAGGAATTCGTTGCCGAGCCGACCGGCCAGCGTCAGGCTGCCGATGAATACCGCGACGCCAGCGCCCACGACCGCCCAGCGCCATGCAAGCAGGCGGTCCAGCGCGCCGCGGTAGCGCTCGGACAACCACTCGATAAACCCGTTGAACGCGCGGTAGATGCGCAGCCGGTTAAAGCCCGATTCGAACTTCACCTTGGCAAACTGTGCCGCCAGCATCGGCACCAGCGTCAGGGCCACGGCCAGCGACGCGATGACGGCGAACGAAATGGTCACCAACAGTTCCTGGAACACCAGCGTGGCCAGCCCGGTGATCAGCAGGAACGGCGCGACCGCGGCCAGGTTGGTCAGCGTACCGGCGGTAATCGCCGACATCACCTCGTCCGCCCCTTCATGGGCGGCCAGGTCGGCCGACTTGCCCAGCTTTTCGCGGTGCCGGGAAATGTTTTCCAGCATCACGATGGCATTGTCCAGCAACAGCCCGACGCCCAGCGCCAGGCCGCCCAGGCTCATCACGTTCAACGTCAGGCCGGCCGCGCCCATCATCGCGAACGTGGCCATGACCGCCAGCGGAATCGACAGGCCGATCACGAAACTCTTGCGCAGGCTGCCGAGAAACCCGAGCACAACCACCATGGCCAGAACGCCGCCGAGCAACGCGGCGGCCGAAACCGACTTTACCGAACCGCGAATGAAGTAGGCCGCATCCTCGGTGATCCGGTAATCGATATCGGGCGGGATGAAGCCTGACGCGTCCAGCGATTCAAGTCGCGAAATCACTTCGTCGACCACCGCCACGGTATTGGCGTCGGGCTGCTTGAACACCGAGACCTGGGTGGCCGGCGTTCCGCCCAGGCGCACGAACAGCCGCTGCTCGCGGTAGCCATCGCGCACTTCGGCGATTTCGTCGAGGCGAATCCTGCGGTCCGAACCGGGCACGGCCAGCAGCACGTTGGCGATATCTTCGGGCGATTTGAATCGGCCGTCGGTTCTGGCCATCACGTCGAGGCTGTTGCCGGTCACGTTGCCGGCCGCGACGTTGAGGTTTTCCAGCGCCAGCTGCTCCGATATCCCGGCCAGCGTCAGCCCGTAGGAGCGCAGGCGCTGCTGGTCGACGATCACCTCGAGTTCGCGCTCCTGCCCGCCGACGGCTTCTACGCCGGAGACGCCCGGGATGGACTGCAGCTGCGGGGCCAGCCGGTTGTCGACCCAGTCGCGAACCTCGCGCGGGGTTCTGAAGCCCGACGAGAAGCCGGCCTCGAACACCGAGGACGACCCAGGGTCCCACTTGCGCAGCCGCGGCGGTTCGACGTCGTCGGGCAGCTGGCTTCGGGCGCGCTCCAGAAGCCTCGAGGCATTCTGCAGCGCGGTGTCCAGATCGGTGCCGTATTCGAAGATCAGGTTGACGTCGGTGCGTCCTTCCTCGGCCTCGCTGGAAATGCGCACCAGGTCCTCTGTGGACGCCAGCGCTCGTTCCAGCGGCCGGGTGACCTGTTCCTCGACCACCTCGGGCGAAGCGCCGGGATAATTGACGTTGATTCGAATAAGCGGGTAGACGACTTCCGGCAACAGGTTGACCGGAAGGCGGTCGACGAAGAACAAGCCCATCACCAGCACCACGGTCGCCAGCGCGGTGGTGCCCACCGGCCGGCGGATGGCGGCGTGGGTCAGGCCGCGGTAATACTTCGTGCCGCGGGCCGGATCGCTATTGCTCTGTGGCTCGCTGTCGCGGCTCCGACCGGATGCCGCGTCTTCGTCCTTGTTCGACCGGCTCATGCGCCACCGCCGACCGTTTCCACGATACGGACCAGGTCGCCCTCGGCAAGATCCAGCGGGTTCGACGAGACGATCTGGTCGCCGGGCTCGAGACCGCCCAGGATTTCGCGCCAGTCGCCCCGGATCACGCCGGTGGACACGGCGCGCCTGACCAGTTCGCTGTCTTCGTTGATGACCATTACGTACTGTTGCTCGCCCATACCCACCGAGCCGGCCGGGACAGCGAGCACGTCCTGCTTGTAATCCACCAGAAGATCGGCCCGCGCCAGGAATCCGGGACGCACGCCGCGCTCGAAGGCCTCGGGCAGTGAAATCTCCACGGTCAGCAGGCGGCTGGCGCCGTCGGCCGCCGGAAAGATACGGCGGACTTTTCCAGCAAGCGGCCCGGCTTCGCGAAGCGCGTCAACGCGAAGAGGCACTTCCGAACCGACCTCGATCTCACCGACATCCAGTTCGGACACGCCGATTCGAACCACCAGTTCATTGAGATTGGCGATTTCGAATGCCGTGGCGAGACTGCCGATGGAAGCGCCCGGTTCGACCATTCTGCCGATCACGTGGCCGTCGATAGGCGAAACGATGCGCCCGAAGTCCACGCGGGTCCGCCAGAGTTCGACGTCGCTACCGGCGATATCCAGCGTCGACTGGGCGGTGTTGAAGCTCGCCTCGTCGATGTAATTACTGTCGCGCAACCGCTTGAGGCGATCGAAGTTGGTCTGCGCCTCGCGCAGCGCCGCCTCGGCCCGCGCCAGCTCGGCACGCTGCTCGCGAACATCCAGCTCGGCCAGCAACTGGCCCGCCGACACGCGGTCGCCGGTTTCGACGAACACCTCTGTTACGATGCCGGCGGTGCGGGCTGCCAGCGCGATAGTGCGCAGCGTTTCCACTGGCGAAGACAGCTGGATGCGGCGCGAAAGATCGCGTTGCGACACCTCGTAGGCGCGCACCGGAAGCGAGGAACGCTCGCGGGTATTCTGCTGGCCGGAAGGTTCCGGTTTGGAACCGCAGGCCGAAAGCACGGCCGCGCAGGCGACAGCGAAGAGGACGGACAGCATCCGCTTGAGAGTTTGCTTTGACATCTGTGAAGTCTAGCGCGGGGGCTCGCACCACCCGCCGACGCAGCCTTCACAGGCCGCCGGTCAAGTGATCCTCGCGCGCCGGAAGCGTCGGTGCGAGGGCTCGAAGCCGGTCGTGGCGCCGGCTTTCCGCCGGCCTACTGCGGAATTGCGTCG
>Ga0102937_1001491_pt1 | contig 10640 bp, 4 predicted proteins | sample SalPonR2_B_D1_MG_FD_78213 | JGI IMG/M metagenome (GOLD analysis project Ga0102937, IMG submission 78213) | Salt pond soil microbial communities from South San Francisco under conditions of wetland restoration - Salt Pond MetaG R2_B_D1_MG | ecosystem: Environmental > Aquatic > Marine > Intertidal... | reverse complement strand
GATGCGTTCGGAAAGCCATATCTGTTAAATAGCACAACTGAAATATCGATATCTCATTCAGGGGGCCGAGCTGCTGTGCTGAGAAGCAAGGAAGCAGGTGGCATTGACATCCAAAAACGCGTCGAAAAAATACGTCGAATCGAAAAGAAGTTCGTAAGTCAAATTGAAAAAAAATGGATTCGACCTCAACACTACGATTCGGATTTGCATCTCATTTGGGGAGCAAAAGAAGCATTATATAAAACCTATAGCAAAAAAAAGGTCGATTTCTGCCAGGAACTCGAGATACGTCCTCCAGATTTTAATCAAAAAAAGGCAAAAGGAATTATTTATAAAGACAAAGAAAAGATCTATGACATACACTTTCAATGGCTGGGAGAATACCTTTTGGTATACTCTCAACCTGAGTAAATCCATAATATTCTGCTTACTCCTATTATTTTCCTGTAAACCTTCTTCTTCCGAGCCAGCAGAGGAGCAAGAGTCGAGGATATCTGACGAATTCCTTTCGTTTTACGACAGATATCATGCCGATTCTGCTTTTCAGTGGGAGCACACTCTATTTCCACTACCCTATTTAGGGCAAAAAAGAGAAATTACCGTGTGGACATCAGAAAACTGGGTAATGCACCAACCCATTGATATTGAGAACTCAAAAATTTTTGAGCGCTCTTTTTATCGCATGGGTAAAACCATCATTGGCGAAGAAATAACCAGCCCTTCGCTGAATCTAAAAATTGAGCGGCGGTGGAAGAAAACTCAAAATCAATGGATGCTGATTTACTACGATCCATTAGACTGAAAATCAAAGTTCTTCCTCCCTTTCTGAGAAGATATGACTAAGCGTAATCCTCAAGAGGTGGGCAGGTACACATCAAATTTCGATCACCGTATGCGTTATCTACGCGAGCAACCTGCGTCCAAAACTTTTTCCCCTCATGAAGATAAGGTAAAGGATATGCTGCCTCCTTCCGCGTGTAGGGGAACGTCCAGGAATCACTGGTAATCCATTGTATACAATGCGGCGCATTTACCAATGGATTCGAATCTGCCGGCCAGTCACCTGCAGCAATGCGATCAATTTCCTTGTGAATGCTCAGCATGGCCTCAATAAAGCGATTCAACTCTTCCAGGCTTTCACTTTCTGTGGGTTCAATCATAATGGTGCCGGGGACGGGAAATGACATCGTCGGCGCATGAAACCCATAGTCAATCAAACGCTTTGCAATATCCTCTGCTCCTACGCCAATAGGCTTGAAAGGACGCAGATCAACAATAAATTCGTGAGCGCAGTAGCCTCCTTGCCCTGCATAAAGAATATCGAATTTGGACTCCAACTTTTTCTTAATATAATTGGCATTCAGAATGGCTGCTGCCGTTGACTTTTTCAAACCCTCCGGCCCTAAAAGACGAATATAAGCATAAGAGATAAGCAGTATTGATGGACTTCCATAGGGCGCTGCGGATACGGGGATGCGCTTATCACTGGATCCGTCATCATATCGATGGGTAGGTAAATAAGGGGCTAACTTTTTATTTACGCAAATCGGTCCCATACCGGGGCCTCCTCCTCCATGGGGAATGGCAAAAGTCTTATGCAGATTCAAGTGACAGACATCGGCATCAATATGTCCGGGGCTTGTATAACCTACCTGGGCGTTCATATTCGCACCATCCATGTATAACAGGCCTCCATTATCGTGGATAAGCTGGCATATTTCTTTGATATCTCGCTCAAAAACACCGTGAGTAGAGGGATAGGTGATCATCATGGCTGCCAGATTATCTTTGTGCTCTATCACTTTTGCTTTCACATCCTCGATATCAATATTCCCTTCCTCATCGCAAGCCACCACGACCACTTTCATCCCCGCCATCACAGCTGAAGCGGGGTTGGTTCCATGTGCAGATTCTGGGATTAAGGCTATATTCCGATGTGATTCCTCGTGATCCTTGTGATACTCTCGAATGGTCATCAAGCCCGCATACTCTCCCTGGGCTCCTGAATTAGGCTGAAAGGAGCAGGCATGAAAGCCCGTGATATCACTTAGATATTCCGCCAATTCATCAATGATTTGAATATAGCCCAGTCTTTGATGAGCCGGGGCAAACGGATGAATTGATGAAAACTCCGGCCAGGATATGGGCATCAACTGGGTAGCGGCATTCAATTTCATTGTGCAAGAGCCCAATGATATCATGGAATGAGTAAGCGACAGATCTTTATTTTCCAATTTTTTGATATAGCGCATCATATCCGTCTCGGATCGACAGGAATGAAAGATTTCATGCTCCATAAATGGCGAGCTGCGTCGGATATTTTCAGGTAGCTCTTCTGTAAGTTGTGAAGAAAAATCTTCATCTTGAGATGAGTCTTCCAATGCCTCTACAAAAACAGCAGTTATAGCTTCTATATCCTCCTCACGGGTCACTTCATCAATACTGATGCGCACGCCTCTGGAAGTATACCAGAGGTTCATTTGATTATCCTCGGCTACCTTTTTAACCTTTTGGATTTCTTCATGAGTTAATCGAACCGTTATGGTATCAAAAACGGATCGATTGATAAGTCGGAAACCGGCATCTAATAAGTTTTCAGCCAGTCTATATGTATGGGAGCGAATCGTCCGGGCAATCGTCCGAATACCCTCCGGTCCATGATAAACGCCATACATGCTCGCCATGATCGCCAATAAGGCCTGAGCTGTGCAAATATTTGAAGTAGCCCGGTCGCGCTTGATATGCTGCTCGCGTGTTTGCAAAGCCATACGAAATGCCGGTCTGTCCTCGCGATCTACAGAAACACCTATGATTCGTCCGGGAATCATACGCTTGTACTTTTCAACGGTCGAAAAATAAGCAGCGTGCGGTCCACCGGCACCCAGCGGGACACCAAATCTCTGAGTATTTCCCACTACCACGTCCGCACCCCAATCACCCGGGGGGCGCAACAAACTCAGACTCATCAAATCTGCTGCCACTGCAACTTGAAGGCCAGCCTCATGCCAGGCTTTCACCTTTGCTTCCCAATCGATGATTTCTCCCTGAGCGTTTGGAAACTGAATGAGGATTCCAAAAAATTCATTTGTAGCCTCCCAATTCTCAGCGACTCCACGCACAATTTCTATACCTAAAGGCTCGGCTCGGGTCTCCAATACATCAACCGTTTGGGGGAATACGTGCTCATCAACAAAAAACTTGGTAGCAGGATTCTTTTTGCGCTTTTTATTCACTACTGTCTGTAACATCGTCATGGCCTCCGCCGCTGCGGTAGCCTCATCCAGCAATGAGGCATTTGCCAGAGGCAAACCGGTAAGACTGGACACCATGGTTTGAAAGTTTAACAAGGCTTCCAATCGTCCCTGAGCGATTTCTGCCTGATAGGGGGTATATTGCGTATACCAGCCCGGGTTCTCCAAAACATTTCTAAGGATTACAGAAGGTACATGCGTTCCATAATACCCCTGGCCGATAAAATTTTTATAACACTTGTTTTTCTTAGCCATCTCCCGCATGGATTCCAGAAAATCAGGCTCCGATAAAGCCTCCGGGGTCTTGAGCGGTTCTGAGCGAACGATCGCCTCCGGAACCACTTTCTCCATCAGATCGTCTAGCGATGTGCAGTCCAGTAATTGCAACATCGATTCCAAATCTGATTCTCCTAATCCAATATGCCGACGTGAAAAATCCGCTTTTGCCATAATTATAGGTGTTTGAGTCTGCGAAGATAGGTCTCTTCAACATGATATTGAGGCAATGGATGTCTTTTTTTCGCAAGATTTAGGACATTCTTGAAAAAATCAATCCTCTTTTCAATACACCTTTTTATTCCACCAATGTTTTGACTGAAAAGTCAGATCCTACAATCCAAATAAAGACTGAATGTCATCCACTAAATCTAATTTCTCCCAGGTGAAGAGTTCAACTTCCCGCTCTACTTTTTCCTCACCAGAACCGGTAAAGAACTCTTTAACCACTTTATGACCCGGCTCGCGCCCCATATGGCCATACGCTGCTGTTTCAAAATACATGGGCTGTCTGAGTTTCAAACGCTTCTCAATCGCGTAAGGACGCATATCAAAGTGGGCCAACAATTTTTCAGCTATCTCGCCATCGCTCAAGTCCACATGGGACTTTCCGTACGTATTTACATACAATCCACAAGGCTCGGCTACCCCAATGGCATAAGAAACCTGAACGAGAACCTCATCTGCCAGTCCAGCAGCAACAATGTTCTTCGCTAAATGTCTAGTCGCATAGGCCCCGGATCTATCTACTTTAGAGGGATCTTTACCTGAAAAAGCACCTCCCCCATGCGCTCCCTTGCCACCATAGGTATCAACAATTATTTTTCTCCCCGTCAATCCGGCATCACCATGAGGTCCACCGATGATAAATGAGCCCGTTGGGTTGATGATATATTCGATCTCCTCCGTGAAAAGTGATTGTACATCTTCCCCGAATTCCGCCATGACTCTGGGCATCAAAATCGACTTGATATCATCTGCTATTTTTTGCTGCATTTTCTTTTGAGCTGACTTACTCGCTTCTTCAGAGTCATCTGCCGCCTTAACAAACTCATCGTGTTGGGTAGAAACTACAATGGTCTGAATCGATTGCGGACGCCCATCATCGTCATACATGATGGTCACCTGCGACTTCGAATCCGGTCGTAAATAGGTCATCTCCTTGCCTTCTTTACGAATCGCCGCCAAAATCTGCAGTATTTTATGAGAAACATCCAGGGAAACCGGCATGTAGTTCTTCGTTTCATTTGTAGCATATCCAAACATCATACCCTGATCACCCGCTCCTTGTTCATCCGGAGACTCGCGTTCTACACCCATTCGAATATCCGATGACTGCTCGTGAATAGCCGATAGAATTCCGCAAGATTTCGCATCGAACTGATATTCACTTTTATTATATCCAATTTGGTCGATGACGTTGCGCACTATCTTCTGCAAATCCAGGTAAGCCTTAGACTTCACCTCACCGGCAAGAACGACCTGACCTGAGGTCACTAGGGTCTCACAAGCTACCTTTGAATCCGGGTCAAAAGCTAAAAAGTGATCAATAATCGCATCTGATATCTGGTCCGCAACTTTATCGGGATGGCCTTCAGACACAGATTCTGAAGTAAATAAATATGACATATCGCATTAAGTTTGTGCAAAAATAGAAAAGTTTAAGAAGTGAAAGCCATTCCCGTGGAATAATGCCCGTGTCAGTGCCCTTTTTTATTTTTCTTTTTTGGGCGTCCCCCCGAGAACCGCCGGCCGGCGGTTCTCGGGGGCGTTACGTTTCAGGCTCCACCTTCGTTCGGTCCCCTCCGCGCCCCGGAGGGGACGGCCGCAGTGGCGGCCCCTTCCACATCACTGACGCGAGGCAGTGAACTTAAAATATTACACTACATCTACCTTTTCGTCTACGTTCAGAACTTCCGTTCCCATGAGAATAAAAGAAAAACCGTTTTGTCTCCAACCTATTCTGTTTTAATGAGAGGAATCCATTCATCCATACCCTCTCCCCAAATATGAAGCAAAAAGTATCCAGATTGAAGTTGTCGGGTGACAACAAACTCCTCGGATCGGATAACCCCTTCTTTTACTTTCCTCCCAAAAGAGGTCAACAATTCATAATTCAGTTTTTCCTGAGAGGATACTCGAACTTTAATTCGATCTTGAAATGGGTTGGGATAGACAAGAACATCCCGCTTATTAAATTGAGAAATGGAAGTTGTCCCGCAATCCACTTCAAATTCAAATGCAAAGGCGCAATCGGGCATCTCCACATCCGTTATCGATAATAGCTCATCCGCTAACCCGCTGAAAGGCAAAGTCAATCGCAGTGGCAGGTCCGCATAGGCATATCGACCCACATTATCCGTGCGCGTTTCTAAATCAAAGGAATCTGAGGTGTTCACATAATCGAATTCCAGCGTTACAAAATAAACGCTGTCTCCCAAACACTCAAAATTACTCAGCTCCGGACTCCCAATCTCACAATTGGCCGATCCGCCGCAATTTTCTTCCAATTCATACAAATCAAATACATCAGACTCAGAAAGGGAGCGATTATAGATCCGAATATCATCCATTTTCCCGTAAAAGTTCTCGCCAATAGTTATGGAGTTTGACGTTATTGTGGGCCTATCAGTTAAGGTATCAACAGCCTTAAGTTCACCATCTCGATAGAGTTTGACCTCGCCGGCATCAAAGCTCCAAACCAGTTGGTGCCAGGTATCCGTATTATTGTAATCAGTAAAATAATTCTGATTCCATTCTATATCCCAAATCCCGCAATTGTTATCACAACCAATAAGGGGCGTATTCAGGTCAAATAGGGCCATATGGATATCATCCATGGCCACTAATTTTTGATAATCCGCTATGTCTGCAGAATCCGCTCCATCGAGCTGCATCCAAAGAGCGACCGTAAACTCTTCCATTGGACTTTCAAATTCAGGATCATTGAGTTGAAATGCGATGGTATTCGAGTTTAGACTCAAATCCCAGGCACAATTTGATGTTCCGTAGCGGTTTTCTGTCAGATCTTGAGGCCCGACTATATCTAAGGATGTATTTGATTCTACTTCAGCTATAGAATCAGCAAAAGGAAAGTGAAAAATGAGTCCTTCGTTTAAATCCTGGCTCCATAATTGAGAGCTAAAAAACAATAAGAGAAGAGTATATAAGGGCTTTTTCATATAAAACATTTAATAGTTAAGACTCCAAAAAGTCCTAAAGTGCTGCCTCTCTCATTTAAGGGGAGGTATATCATGTTATTAAAATTAAAAAAGCACAGGAACATTTTCAGCTAAACAGCTTTCAGAGATAAAGGCCAAGCGTTCCGTATCTGAGGCAAAAAAGGATAAGCCATTATAAAATTAGCCTGAGGCTACCGCGCAAGGGATGGTAAGGGCCAGCCCCGGCGAGGGGCTGGGTACGAACTGCAGGCGCGAAAATCGCGCCGAGGTGAGTACGGCACCCCTGCACAGCCCGACCCCGAGGTGTCCGCCCTCTGGCGGACCCTCGAGGGTTGCGCCCAAAACAAAATGAAAGCAAAGCTATTTAATGGGACATTTGAGAACGGGATGTCCATTCAAATGACCTTCCAGGAGATCGCCCGACTGAATGGGACCGACCCCAGATGGGGTACCAGTGAATATGAGGTCACCTTTTTGCAGCGTAAAATAGCGGGAAATAAAGGCAATGATCTCGGGCAGGGAGAACATCATGTGACGGGTGTCGCCCTGCTGAGCTAATTGACCATTTTTGTGAAGTGTAAATTCGTGATGGTCGGTCTCAGGGTCGAAAACTTGCCACTGACCGATAGCTGCTGAATAATCAAAAGCTTTGGCTAATTCCCAGGGATGACTTTTTTCCTTGGCTTGCGTTTGAATATCCCGTGCTGTAAAATCAATCCCCAGAGTCATTTTATCGACATAATCCAATGCAAATTTGGGTGAGATGGCTTTCCCGTGCTGACAAATACGCAATACCCACTCGCATTCGAAGTGGATCTCATTGGAAAAATCAGGGATAAAAAAGGGTTTTTCTTCTCGCAGCAATGCCGTGGATGGCTTCATAAAAATGAGGGGCTGGTCCGGTTTTTCGTTAGCGAGTTCTTCAATATGTGCCAAATAATTTCGGCCAATGCAAAATATTTTCATAGGAAACTTACATTTGTATTCGAAGACAAAAGTACAGTTTTGATCGAGAGTGCCCTTACTGTGAATCGGATAATAAGCGAGTGGGGGGGCTGGTGCGTAGAACCAACAAATAATTGTACTTTTGCAAGTATTCAAATAAAATATCATTTATGAATATATTTCAGCGGGCGTATCGGGCATCAGGATGGCTGGCATTTGCCGTGGCCATGGTCGTTTACTTTTTTTCCGTAGAGCGGACTGGAAGTTTGTGGGATTGTGGTGAATTTATTTCTGCCGCTTATAAATTGCAGGTGGTTCACCCTCCGGGGGCACCTCTATTTTTATTGATGGCGAGGATGTTCGCTTTTGTTGCTGAACTTTTCTTTGATGATCCGGCAAAAATCGGTCATGCGGTGAATTTATTTTCTGGCATGGCGACTGCATTTGCTGCGGGATTTGTAGCCTGGTCGACGACTTTGCTAACCAAACTAGCCATGGTAGGGCGCGATGCAGAACCTGACAAAGGACAGAGCTTAGCTGCCGGCGGTGCTGGATTGGTTGCTGGACTGACGAGTGCGTTTGCTACTTCTGTATGGTTTTCTGCAGTGGAGGGGGAAGTGTATGCCTTATCCACCTTTTTTACGGCACTCACGATCTGGAGTGCCGTGCGTTGGTATAGTCTGCCCAAAGATCCACAAAATGATCGCTGGTTGTTGTTTACTGTTTTTGCGGCGGCCCTTTCGATTGGAGTTCACCTTTTGAGCTTGCTCACCTTTCCCGCATTGGCTTTGTTTTACTATTACAAAAAATACGAGGAAAGAACCTTAATTGGGGGGCTTTTGGCAATGGGTGCGGGAGTTGTCCTGATAGGAATCATTCAATCCGTGGTCATTATCGGCATTCCTAAAATGTGGTTTTTCTTTGATCGAATCATGGTCAACTCTTTTGGTGCGAGCCCTAATTTGGGTATCATACCGACTGTACTATTAATTGGAGCGGTTATCTATTTGGCCTTGCGATTCGCTAGAACGACAGGGCGCCCCCTTTTGCATCAGGGTATTTTAGCTTTCATGTTTGCTATCATCGGATATTCTACCATTGGAATGGTTGTGATCCGATCCAATGCGAATCCACCCATTAACATGAATGAGCCAAGCGATCCGTCTCGACTTATTCCTTATATCAATCGGGAACAATACGGTGAGCGACCACTTTTATTTGGGCCGCATTACTTAGCTTCTCCGCAGCGCTACGACCGCGAAGATCGTCTGGGACTCGTAGATGGGGAGTATGTAAAAGTATCCGAAAAAATCAGTCCCGTTTATCGATCCAGTGATGAGATGTTTTTCCCCCGGCTGGGGCATATGGATGATCGTCGAAAACAGCTATATGACTATTGGTTAGATCGAGAGCGGGGCAATCCGTCCCTGGCTGATAATTTTGGCTTCTTTTTCCGATATCAGATCGGTTGGATGTACACCCGGTATTTTATGTGGAATTTTGTTGGTCGACAAAATGGTGAGCAGGGTTTCTTTCCCTGGGATAAATCCACGGGGCATTGGGAATCCGGCATCAGTTTTGTAGACGAGGCCCGCCTGTATGAAATGGATAATCTACCTCCACCTATGGAGAATAATAAAGCTCGAAATCATTATTACTTCTTGCCTCTTCTCTTTGGGATTTTGGGATTAATATGGCAGTTTAAACGTCGAAGAAAAGATTTCTTCACCTTGCTTGTGCTGTTTATCATTACGGGTCTTGGCATCATCGTATACTCGAATCAGCCGCCTAATGAGCCCCGGGAGCGGGATTATGTTCTGGTCGGATCATTTATGACTTTTGCCATGTGGATAGGTATGTCCGTTCCGTTTCTATTCGAGTGGCTACGTGAAAAAGCCTCTATGCGACCTGTCGTGGGTGCTTTAGCTGCGGGGATTATCGTGCTAAGTGCGCCCACCATTATGGGCATTCAGAATTTTGATGACCACAGTCGTCGTTGGATTACCGGTGCTCGTGACTATGCAAATAACTATTTGCAATCGCTCGAAAAAGATGCGATTATTTTCACTTACGGTGATAACGACACCTACCCCTTATGGTATGCACAGGAGGTGGAAAATATCCGGCCTGACGTCCGAATCATAAATCTTAGTTTAATTGCCGTCGATTGGTATATTAATCAAATGCGGAGGAAGGTCAATGAATCAGAGCCCATTGAAATGACGTTGAGTGCCGAGGGAATTCGAGGTGATAAGCTCAATGCCGTTGCCATTAATTCCAGTTTAAATCAAAGATTTGAAGTGAGAGATGTATTACGTCTTTTAGATGAATCTCCAGATTTGGCACGAAGTGGGCGTATTCCCAATAAATTTTCGATCAGTATTGATCCCCAAAAGGCTCAAGAGTCCAATTGGGTAAATCCAGAATTGACTAATCGCATAGTAAATCAAGTTCCCATCACCATTAACGCGGGAATGATCACAAAAGATGATATAGCTATTCTGGATATTTTAGCCAGCAATATGTATGATCGACCGATTTATTTTGCATCGACTGTTCAGGGGTCGAAGCTACTCGGTCTCAATGATTACATGCAGCTAGAAGGTCTGGCCCTTCGCTTTATTCCGGTCAAAACCAGCTCTGATAAAAGCATGGGCATTTATGGGTCAGGGCGAGTTGCTGCTGATAAGATCTTAAGGGTCATGCGTGAAGAATATCAGTGGGGCGGATTTGACAAGTACGATTTATTTGTCGATGAAAGTTACAGTGCGGCTGTTCAGGCCCACCGTATGGCTATGATGCGATCATTGCAGGCTTTCTTAAATAATGAGGAGTACGATAAAGCAGAAGAAATGTGTGATCTTTACTTCCATGCCTTTCCGAATATGAATTTTCCTTTTATATCTCATCAGATAAATTCGTTTGTCAATGGGTATTTGCAAGTCGGTGCAAAGGAAAAAGCGAAAGAAGTATTAGATGTACTTAT
>Ga0102937_1001486_pt1 | contig 10650 bp, 10 predicted proteins | sample SalPonR2_B_D1_MG_FD_78213 | JGI IMG/M metagenome (GOLD analysis project Ga0102937, IMG submission 78213) | Salt pond soil microbial communities from South San Francisco under conditions of wetland restoration - Salt Pond MetaG R2_B_D1_MG | ecosystem: Environmental > Aquatic > Marine > Intertidal... | reverse complement strand
TCGAAGCGACCCGACGGGTCGGCGTACCAGCCGGCGGGGACGGCGGGCTCTGCCGCCGCTGCGGCCGGTGCCGGCTCCGGCTCGGCCGGGGCAGGTTCTGCTGCCGGTTCCGGGGTGGCGCCGACCTCGGTGGCGAGGTCGGCGACCGACGTGTCGGCTGCTGCCGGCTCCGCGGCGGGCTCGCCGGCCGCTTCCTGCTCGGGTTCGGTGGTTTCGGGCGCTGCAGCCCAGCCGGCGGGTTCGGCGGCGGGTTCCGCGGCAGGGGCGCCTCCGGCCGCTTCGGCAGAACCGGCGGCGACGGCGGCGCCGGCTTCGACACCTCCGGGCAGCACCGGTGTCTCCTCCTCGGCGGCGGCCTCCTCGGCGGCGGCTTCCTCGGTGGCCGGCTCCGTCGCGGCGGCGGCTGCGCCGTCGGACTCGCGGCGCAGGTAGGCCACGATGTTGGTGCCGGCCGACACGATGCTCACGACCTCCCAGCCCTCGGCGGACTTCTCCGAGAGGAGCGGCGCCAGGGCGTCGGCGTCGTAGGACGAGGCGGTGACCGAAGAGAACTCCTGCATGGGGGCGATGCTAGACCACGCCGCCCCGCTCCATCATCCTTCTTGATCTCGTCTTGATCCCGTCGTGATCCTGTTCCGACCCCGCCCGTCCCCGCCGTGATCCCGCCTCGACCGTGCCCGACCACCGTTTGCGTGACGTTTTCTTCGGCCCGTCCCGACAATTCCGTCACGCAAACGAAATCGCCGCAGGCCCCTCGTGCGTCACTCGGGCGGTGGGGACGCGCCCCCGGCGGTGAGGGCGGCGAGATCGGCGTCGTCGGGGTGTCCGTCGTACGCGAGGGCCCCGTCCCGCAGCGCCAGCAACCGGGTGCTCTCGCGCACGGTGGCCAGCTCGTGTGTCGCCACCAGCAACGTCGCGCCGTCGGCATGCGCCGACGCGAACAGCGCCATCAGTGCGTCACGCCCGGTGCGGTCGAGCCCCACGAACGGTTCGTCCACGAGCAGCACGTCGAACGGCCGCACGAACGCCATGGCGATCGCCGCCTTCTGTTGGAGACCGCGGCTGAACGTTGCGGGCAGGTCGTCGATCCGCAGCGTCAGCCCGACGACGTCGACGAGGTCCACCGCCTGCTGTTCCCAGTCGCTCGTGCCGTGCAGGCGCGCGATGTACTCGAGGTGTTCCCACACGGAGAGGTCGTCGTAGAAGACCGGCTGATCCGCCAGGTACGACACCGCAGCCCGCGAGCCGACCGATCCGGCGCGATACCCACCGATCGAGGCCGAACCGTCGGTCGGTTCGAGCACGCCGGCCAGCATCTTCAGCAGGGTGGTCTTGCCGCTGCCGTTGTGGCCGATCAGCGTGACCCGCTCACCGTCGGCGACCTCCAGATCCAACGCCTCCAGGGCGGGAGCGTCGCCGTAGTACTTGGCGAGATCCTGGGTCACCACGGCAGGCTCGGGAGTCCCGGCGGATCGGTCGGTGCGTGTCATGCAGCAGCTCGTCCCTGTTCGAAGAAGTGACGGATGTTCGCCCCCCAGGCGTCCCGCCGGCGCACCCACCACAGCACCCCGGCGACGAAGAGCGCCACGCCCACCCACGACCGCACCGCGGTGGCCGGATCGGCTCGGATGCGCATCGCGTACACCGGGACGAGCCCGGCTGCACTGAGCACCATGGGCAACAGCGTGCGGGCGATGGTGCCGAAGCCGGCGAACTCGGGGGGCATCAGCGTGGACTCGGCGTGGCGCGGTGATCCGAAGAGGGTGGTGGAGGACATGGCCGCCGGGGCGTCGGTGACCGTCGCCACCACCGGCCCGACGGCACCCGCCACGGCCACCGGGACCGCCACGGCGAACAGCCCGGCGGCGGCTGCCGGATCGACGATCGAGCCGGCAGCGGCGCCGATCAGGGCGGCCACGGCGAGCAGCGACGCCGGTGCCAGCAGGAGGTGGGCGTAGATCCAGCCCCGCTCCACGGGCAGCCGGTCGGTGAGGTCGGGCCGGTCGACCTCCTGCGACAGCGGTTCGAGGCTCTCGAGCCCGACGACGAACACGGCTGCCAGCACCAGCAGCCCGAACAGCGGCGAACTCGTCACCGTCAGCGCCGCGGCGACGCCACCGATCGCCGACGTGGCAGCGATCCGGCCCAGACGGGCCAGGGGAAGCCGACGCAACGAGCGCAGTCCTCGCTGCCACACGACGCTGCCGGTCACCGCCGGCGACGCGGCCCGACGCGGACGCGCCGGACCGCGAACCGGCGACGGTGCGACGCGGCGACGCCCGCCGGTCCTCCCGAGCCACGGAGTGGAGCGCAGGCGCTCGGATCGCAGCTGGCGGCGCAGGAGCACGACCGTCCGGATGTCCTGCACGGTCGCGGCGAACCGGAGCTGCGACACCAGCTCACCGCGGCGGGCGAGCGGCTCGATGCGCAGGCGGCCGCAGAACAGCAGTGCGCTCACCACCACCGCTGCGGTGCCGGCGATCGCCAGCGCATCGACCGGGTGCTGCTCCACACCCCACAGTGCGATGCGGCCGTGCAGGTCCGCCGGGCCGGCGATCGAGGCGCCCCCGTCCGTCGAGGTGGTGGCGGCGTCGGTGATCTCGTCGTTCCACAGCCGCCATGCGGCGACACCCTGCCAGGCGAGCAGGCCTCCGCCCAGTGCGGTCGCCGCCCAGCGCGGAACTCGCAGGGCGTGCGACAGCACCGCGGCGCCCACGAAGGTCGCCCCGGTCATCGCCCCGAACAGCACACCGCCGGCGGCCCACGCAGCGCGCGAGCCGTCGAGTTCGGTGGCCACCAGCTGGCCGAGCACGCCGCCCACCAGGGCCAGCGCGAATGCCAGTGACCGGAACCGCTGGCCCACGGGCCGGAGCAGCACGGTTCGGCGACGTACCGGTGCGAGCAGCACATGGCGGATGTCGGCGAGCTCCACCGACACCGGGCCTCCCTCGGCACCGCTGCGCAGGCCGAGTGCGGCGGCGACCACGACGGCGAGCCCGAGGATCGTCGGCCCGACGGCGAGCAGTTGCCCGGTGTCGACCTCGTCGCCCACGACGCCGTCGATCGCGTCGGAGACCGTGACCACCACGATCAATCCGACGAGTGCGAACAGGTAGGCGCGGTAGGCCACGTCGTACCACTCGACGTCACCGAGCCGTCGACGGGCACGTGTGCGGCGCAGTTCGCGCAGCGTGGCCCGCTGGTCGGTGGTCATCGCCGCCGAAGGTACTGCGTCGTCGCCCCGGCAGGCGATGGCCGTGCGAGCGCGGAGCGAGCGCAGGAGAAGGGAGCGGGGTTCCAGGACCAAGGACCCATGGTGGGGCGGTGCCGTACGGGGTCCCCCCGGCGGCGACATACTGGGCCGGGTGAGCACGGAGACCGCACAGCTGTTCTTCTCGTTGCTCACCGTCGTGGCGGGCCTCGGAGCCATCGGGCTCGTCGTGCTGGCGGTCCTCGCCCGGTCGGGCAACGAACCGGCCGCCGTGCTCGGCCGCGGCATCAGCGACGCCGGCGTGTGGCTGGCGTTCCTCGTGGCGACCACCGCCACGCTCGGCAGCCTCTACTTCTCGGAGATCGCCGACTTCGTGCCGTGCCGTCTCTGCTGGTTCCAACGCATCGCGATGTACCCGCTGGCGCCGATCCTGCTGGTCGGTGCACTCCGGCGCGATCCCGGGGTGCGCTGGTACGTCGCTCCGATCGCCGTGATCGGGGCGATCATCGCCGGCTACCACACGCTCATCGAGTGGCGGCCCGAGCTCGACACCGGCACCTGCGAGCTGACCGGACCGTCGTGCACGGTGTTCTGGTTCCGCGAGTTCGGCTTCATCACGCTCGCCACGATGGCGCTGGTGGGATTTCTCACCATCCTCACACTGTTGTTCGTGCGTGTTCCCTCCAGACTGGACGGCGACACGGTGGACGATGCGCCCGCCGACTCGAACGACTACCCGCCCAACACGACGTCGGAGGCCACGGGCTCCGGGGTCGACGAACTGGAGGCCCGGACGTGACCCCCAAGAATCGCACGCTGCTCATCGTGATCTCGGCCATCGTGTTGGTCGGGGCCGTCGCCGGCATCTCGGTGCTGCTGTCGGACGACGAGCCCGGCGAACCCGTCGCTGCCGAACCCGACGGCCCCGCCGCCACGCTGCCCGACGACGTGCAGGAGAACCAGCCGGTCGAGGTGGTGGGCGACCCCTTGCCGTCCTTCGACCGCGACATCGCCGACCCGGCGATCGGCACCCCGGTGCCGGTGGTGAACGGCCAGAGCTTCGACGGCACCCCGGTCAGCATCGGTGGCAACGACGGGCGCGCGTCGTTGCTGGTGTTCCTGGCGCACTGGTGCCCGCACTGCAACGACGAGATCCCCGAGCTCATCGAGCTGGAGAACCGCAACGGCATCCCTGCCGATCTCGACGTGATCGGCATCAGCACCGGGGTCGACCCGAACGGCCCCAACTACCCGCCGTCGCAGTGGCTGTTCGACCGGGGCTTCGAGTGGCCGGTGCTCGCCGACGACGAGGACGCCACGGCGTTCCTGTCCAACGGTGGGTCGGGCTTCCCGTACCTGATGCTCGTCGACGCCGAGGGCAACGTGGTCAGCCGTGACAGCGGCACGAAGTCGGCCGAGGACCTGGCGACCTGGATCCAGGAGGGTCTGGGCTCCGCCTGATCCGGTTCGGCGTCAGCTGCCGGCGTCCGCCCGGGCGAGGGCGGTGGCGCGTTCGATGACGGTGCGCACCGGAAGGTCGAGCGCGGACGCGGCCCGGGCGGCGTCGTCGAACTCGACCTTCACACGGTCGCCGCCGATCTTCACCCCGACGGGGTGTCCGTCGACGTCGACCGTGGTCATCGACCGGCGCTGGGGCCACCGGCGCAGCTCGCGGGCCCGGACCCCCAGGGTCCCGGTCTCGCGGACGAGGACTTCGCGGAGCTCGGCGGCGCGTGACGGATCGGCGAGCACGCTCACCGTGTGGGCGGGCCGGCCCTTCTTCATGACGATCGGCACCAGCCAGGCGTCGTGTGCGCCCGCAGCCAGCAGTTGCGAGACCGCGTGTGCGAGCACCTCGCCGGTGGCGTCGTCGACGTTGGCCTCGAGGAGCATCACCGGAGTCCCTGCATCGGTGCGTGCATCTGTCCGTGCGTCGTCGTGGTCGGCGTCGTCGCCGAGGGGGCCCGCCGCCCGGCCGATCACCACCTGCACCACGTTGGCCCGGTCCGCCAGGTCGGCCGTGCCGGCGCCGTAGCCGACGGCATCCACCACCAGAGGCGGCATCGCCCCGAAGGAACGGGCCCAGGTCGTCATGAGTGCCGCCCCGGTGGGCGTGGTGGTCTCGAGCGTCGTGTCGAGCCCGACGGTGGGGGCACCCGCATCGGCCAGCAGCGCCATGGTGGCCGGCGCCGGATTGGGCAGCACACCGTGGGCGCTGCGGATCGATCCGGTCCCGAGTGCCACCGGGCTGCACACCACCTCGTCGACGTCGAGCGACACCAGCGCCGCACAGGCGCCGACGACGTCGACGATCGAGTCGACCGCTCCCACCTCGTGCAGTCCCACGTCGTGCGGCTCGATGCCGTGGATCGTTCCCTCCACCTCCGCCAGACGCCGGAACACGGCGACGGCGAGGTCGCGGATCCTGTCGTGCAGCTCGGCGTTGTCGAGCAACTCGAGGATCTCGCCCACGGGCCGGTGGTCGGTGTGTGGCTCGCGTGCACCGAGCTGGTCGTCGGAGTCGTGGTCGGCGTGCGGGGCGTGCGGCTCCTGGTGGACGACGACGTTGGCCCATGTGGCTCCCACGCCGCAGCGCTGGACACGCTCGAACATCAGGGCGTAGCCGCCGACGCCGAGCGCCGCGACGGCGTCGGCGACCATGTCGGGGTCGGCGCCGGCATCAACCAGTGCCGCCATGGTCATGTCGCCGGCGACGCCCGCCTGGGTGTTGAACCAGGCGATGCGCCGGCCGGTGGTGGTCACGGCAGCATCCGGGCGATCGCACAGCCCGCACCGAAGCCGTTGTCGATGCCCACCACGCTGACTCCGCTGGCGCACGAGGCGTGCATCGCCAGCAGTGCCGTCACGCCGTCGAGGCCGGCGCCGTAGCCGACGCTGGTCGGAACTGCCACGACCGGTGCTCCGGTGAGACCGCCGATCACGCTGGCCAGGGCGCCCTCCATGCCGGCGACCACCACGACGGCGTCGGCCGCGGTGATCTCGTCGAGCCGGGCGAGGAGCCGGTGCAGGCCCGCCACGCCGACGTCGGCCATCACGCAGGGGTCGAACCCGTGCGCCCGCAGGGTGAGGCCGGCTTCGTGGGCCACGGGCAGGTCGCTGGTGCCGGCGGTGACCACCACGACCGTGCCGGTACGGGTCGGCTCCGGTGCACGCCAGAGGAGGCTCCCGCTCGCCTCCTCGGCCGGTCCGTGCGCCGTGAGGCATGCGGTGCGTTGGACGTCGTCGGTCCGTGTGAGCAGGACCGGGCCGGTGCCGTGCGTCAGCAGCTCGCCGACGATCGACACGCAGTGGTCGGGGTGCTTGCCGGGGCCGTACACGGCTTCGGGCATGCCCTGGCGGAGGTGCCGGTGATGGTCCACCGACGCACCGGGGACGTCGGTGAACGGCAGCCGCCGGAGCCGTGCAACGGCATCGTCGGGGGTCGTGGTGCCCTCCCGTACCTGGTCCAGCAACGTGCGCAAGGTCGTCTCGTCCACCCGCTCATCGTGTCACGGCGACACCCGCGCCACACCCCTGGGCACACCCGCTGCACCGGATCGGACACCTCCGGTCGACCGACCCCGGCCGTAGCCTGACCCACATGGCGACACGCGTGGGCTTCTTCGGGCCGTTCGGGACGTTCACCCAGCAGGCGCTGCTCAGCCAGCCCGACCTGCTCGAGGCCGAGCACGTGGCGTATCGCACCGTGCCGGACGTGCTCGACGCCGTCGAGTCGGGCGACATCGACGTCGGCGTCGTGCCGATCGAGAACTCGATCGAGGGCATGGTCAACTTCACCCAGGACGCGTTGGCCTTCGATCACGATCTGCTCATCACCCGGGAGATCGTGATCGACATCGAGCACTGTCTGCTCGCCCTGCCGGGGGTGGCGCTCGACGACATCGACGCCGTGCACTCCATTCCGGTCGCCACTGCGCAGTGCCACCGCTATCTCCGCGAGCAGCTCCCCGACGCCGAGATCCGCGGCGCGTACAGCACCGCCGACGCCGCCCAGCAGGTGAGCGAGGCGGGCGACGCCCACCTGGCGGCCATCGGCCCGCGCGTGGCTGCCGAGGTGTACGGGCTGGAGGTGGTGGCCGCCGACATCGCCGACCACGACGGCAACCAGACCCGGTTCGTGCTCGTCGCCCGCAACGGCGTGCCGGCACCCACCGGCAACGACAAGACCGCACTCGTGATCTACCAGCGCGCCGACGAGCCGGGCAGTCTCGTGTCGATCCTGCAGGAGTTCACGGCCCGGCGGATCAATCTCTCCAATCTCACCAGCCGGCCGACCAAGAACGGTGGCCTCGGCGACTACTGCTTCATCGTCTACGCCGAGTCCCACGTCGCCGACGAGCTGCTCGCCGACACGATGCGGGCGCTCCACGCGAAGCAGGGCGGTGTGAAGTTCCTCGGGTCGTATCCGGCGTCGGGGAAGCACGCAGACTCCGCGCGCGAACACGCCGACGCCCGCTGGCGTGAAGCCGACGACTGGGTGGCGGGCATCCGAGCCTCGATCCGCTCCTGAGGCTGGACGGGGCCCGCTTCACGACGGTCGGCCCCGAGGTCCGACGTTCCAACCATTCTTGAGAGGTTTCTCTTGCATAGATAGTTAGGTGTACCTAACATCATGCGGGTGGCGCACCGACCTCACCCACCACGTCGCTTCGAGCGCAACCGTCCGATCCTCGCACTGACGCTCACGGCGGCGCTGTCGACGGCGTGCGCAACCGCCGCGGACAGTTCGCCCGACGGCGCCGCCGACAACCCTGTCACCACAGGTTCGGCCCCGACTGCGGACACCCCCGTCACCACGTCCGCCACCACCGGTTCCGATCCGGACACCCGGCAACAGCGGATCCTGCCGGTCGACGGCGACCTCGCCGAGATCGTGTTCGCGCTCGGACTCGGTGACCGGGTGGTCGCCACCGACATCTCCGCGACGTATCCGCCCGCCGCCGACGCACTCCCCGAGATCGGCTATCAGCGTGCGCTCGCTCCCGAGCCGATCGTCGAGTTCGAGCCGACCCTCGTGCTCGCCACCGACCTCGCCGGCCCTCCGGAGACCCTCGAGGCACTCGAGCGGCTCGGGATCCCCGTCGAGATCATGCCGTCGGAGGACTCGCCGAACGGCCCCGGCGACAAGATCCGCGCTGTCGCGGCGGCGATCGGTGTACCGGACGAGGGGGACGAACTCGCCGCACTCGTCGACGGCCAGATCCGTGACGCCATGGATCGGGCTGCCGCAACGACCGCGGCCCCGCGGGTCGGTGTGCTGTACCTGCGAGGCGAGAACGTGCAGCTCCTGTTGGGCGAGGGTTCCGGCGTCGACTGGCTTCTCGAGGCAGCCGGCGCCGTGAACGTCGCCGACGAGCTCGGCGTGGTCGACCATGCACCGCTCGATCCCGAGACCCTCGTCGCCGCTGCACCCGACGTGCTGATCGTGACCGAGGCGGGTCTCGCCTCGGTCGGCGGGCGCGACGGCCTGCTCGCGATGCCGGCCGTCTCGGGAACACCCGCCGGCGAGCAGCGGCGGACCCTCGTCTACGACGACCAGTTCCTGCTGGGCAACGGCCCCCGAACCGGGCAACTGCTCGACCGACTCGTCACCGACCTCCACGAAGGAGCCACACCATGACCGACACGACGACCGACACGACCGACACGAGCGACGCGGCCAACGGCCTCGCGGAGGTCGACACGTCGGTGCACCTCGCCGCCGGCCCTCGCGTCGTCGGTGCCGTCACCAGCTTCCCCGCGCACGCCGAACTGGCCCGCACACTCGTCGATCCCGGGGCGGTCGCCACGTTGGCGACGCTCACACCCACCGGCCACCCCTACACCTCGGTGACGCCCGTCTCCACCGTGCCGGGCGGGTCGCCGACGTTCTGCATCTCGGCACTGGCCGAACACACCCAGAATCTCGGTCGTGACCGTCGTGCGAGCCTGCTCGTCCGTAGCCCGGTCCCCGCCGGTGGCGACCCGCTGGCGTGTCCACGCGTCACGCTGATCGGCTCTGCCGAGCCCCACGAACCGGGCGACGACGAGGTCGAGCACCACCTGTCGGTGCACCCGCACGCCGCTGAGTACGTGGGCATGCCCGACTTCTCGTGGTGGCACCTCGTCGTGCGTGACGTCCGTTACGTCGGCGGCTTCGGCGTCATGGGCTGGGCCGGAGCCGCCGAGTTCGCCGCCGCCCCGTCCGACCCGGTCATCCCGGCTTCCACCCCGATGATCGAGCACCTCAACGACGACCACGCCGACGCCTGCGTCGACATCGTCCGCTCACTCGCCGGCGTGGACCGGGCGGTGTCGGCGACGGTGACCGGCCTCGACCGGTACGGGATCACGTTCGACGTGGTGGAGGCCGTACACCCCGACCAGCGGACCGATCGGGCCGGTCTCACCGCTCGGAGCGATGCCGCCGCCACGGTCGTCGCCCGGGTCGCCTTCGCCGAGCCCCTCTGCTCGCCGAGCGACGTCCGCAGCGCCACCGTGGCGCTCGTCGGTCGTGCCCGGGCGGGCAGTTCGCTCTGAGGACCCCGCCCCGCCGACGCGGCCGGCTCGCCGGCTGACCGACCTCCCCACCCCTCCGCTCCACCCACCTCTGTCCCACCCCGCCCATTCCCCACCCCATCTCACCCGTCCATCCCACACACCACGAGGAACCAGCAGTGACATCACTCGAACGACTCCGACTCGCCGTGGCCCTCGGGCACGCTGTTCCGGCAGCCGAGCTCCGGCTGCACACCGTCGACGGCGAGGTGATCGTCGTCGCCGGGCACCGCACCGCCGACGTCGACCCGTGCGCCATGCGGCGGATCGTGCAGTCCAGTGCGCGCCCACAGGGCGTCGACCGCTCCCGACGGGTCGTCGACGTCACCATCGGCGGTTCGCTGGAGGATCTCGGCGCCGGCGTCCACCGCGTCGTTCGCCACGGGGTGGAGCAACGCTGGATCGCGTCCCTGCTCGAACCCCACCGGATCGCCACCGTCCTGGCAACGGTCGCTGTCGACGGCGTCCCGCACGATGCGGTCCAGGCCCGCCTCGAGCCGGACCCCGACCTCGGCGTCACGGTGCTCGTGGTCACGTCGCCGGATGCCCGGTACCGCCATCACCTCGACGAGTTCGCCGCGCAGGCTGCTGCGGCCTGTTACGTCGAGGAGCTCCGGCAGTCCATCGACGACGCTGCCGAGCAGGACCCGGCCCCCGAGTGGCGCCGGGTCATGGACGTCCCGACTGCTCGTCGTCGCGATCGTGAGGCGTCGTGATGCGCCGTGGCGTCGCCCTTCTCGTCACCGCAACCGTGGCGCTGGCCGCTTGCGGGTCCGATCCAGCCGATGCCCCGAGCGCGGTGGTGTCCGGCGACTCGACCCCGTCGTCCGTCGCGGGCACGAGCGACCGTCCGCCCGCCGACACGCAGGCCGACGCCGACG
>Ga0102937_1001477_pt1 | contig 10685 bp, 4 predicted proteins | sample SalPonR2_B_D1_MG_FD_78213 | JGI IMG/M metagenome (GOLD analysis project Ga0102937, IMG submission 78213) | Salt pond soil microbial communities from South San Francisco under conditions of wetland restoration - Salt Pond MetaG R2_B_D1_MG | ecosystem: Environmental > Aquatic > Marine > Intertidal... | reverse complement strand
GCTTCTTATGCGGCCTATAACTCGAAAGCAAAGGGAACTAAGCTGGCACCCGTAATCATTACCAAGAAAAAGTATGTAAGAAAACCCAAAGGCTCACCCCCGGGCGCTGTATTGGTGGATAAAGAAGAGGTTGAAATGGTTGAACCCCGTAAACCGGATATTACATGAGGGATCGATTAAAGTCTTTTGATCAAAGTATATACATAACCGGTTTTATGGCTTCCGGGAAAACGACCCTTGCAAAAGGTTTGGCACAAGCGCTTGACATGGAACATAAGGATCTGGATCATGTTATAGAAAGCCGGGAGGGCAGATCCATTCAGACGATTTTTGAGGAGAGTGGAGAGCCCTACTTTCGCGATAAGGAAAGTGAAACCCTGATCGATCTCACTAATCACTTCAAAGGTGTTGTATCTCTGGGCGGCGGAGCCCTTCAGAATCAGATGATCGTGGATCATTTAAAGGTCAATGGAATATTGATCTGTATAGATACGCCTTTTGATGAGATCATTAAAAGAGTGAAGAGCGGTACAGAACGGCCAATATTGTATGATGAAGGTGGGAAAATAAAATCTAATACCACTCTTAAAACAGAATTAGAAGCCTTATATTCAAAAAGGCTTAAATACTACGAACAGGCACAGGTAAAAATAGATTCTTCGAAATATGGGACGAAGAGTGAATTAATGAAGGCAGCAATAGATAAAATAAAAAGGCATGTCTAAGACAATTCAGGTTCAAACATCTACAACTAACGACTATGTGCTTCATTTTGGGAATGACCTGAGAGACGATCTCTCAGAATTTGTGAAAAAGTATACGTCCGAGAAAGCCTTTGTACTGGTTGATGCCTTTGTTCTTGAACACCACAGGGAATATTTTGAGTCTTGTCTGAAAAAACGTTTTGCTGACCTGAAGATCTTTGAAATTCCAAGGGGCGAGCAAGCTAAAAGTATGAATGTCTATCAAAATGTGATGGACTTCCTGTTAAAAGAAGGTGTTGGAAGGAGAACACCGGTATTTGCTATTGGAGGGGGTGTGACGGGCGACCTGGCCGGTTTTGTAGCAGCCACGGTGCTGAGAGGTGTTCCCTTGGTACACATTCCAACTACCGTATTAGCGATGGTTGACAGTTCCATAGGTGGTAAAACGGGAGTTAATCACTCAACCGGAAAAAACCTGATCGGAAGTTTCTATCAACCGGACGCTGTATTTGCCGACGTAAATTACCTTGAAACTCTACCGGAAAAGGAATGGGTCAACGGAATGAGCGAGATACTCAAATATGGGATGATATATAGTCCTGATATCATAGATCAACTCAGGGTTTTGACCGCGTCGGGAAACGACATTAATATGGATGGCGAAAGTTGGCTGGGACTCATACGGCAGAGCGCGCAGATAAAAGTGGATATCGTTTCTGAAGATGTGTTGGAATCAGGTAAGCGAGCCTTCCTTAACTTCGGACATACGTACGGCCATGTCATAGAGAACCTGGGTAATTATGATAAGTATTCACATGGTGAGGCTGTTTATGCAGGAATGATCGCTGCCACTTATGCATCCAATAAACTGGGCAGTAATATTGATCTTTCCAATTTATTGGACTTTCGTCCGTTGTACAATTTCAAGCTGCATGATATTACCCGTGATCATGAATTAGGTGAGATAGTTGAGCTGATGAGCCACGATAAAAAAGTAATAGACGGAACACTCAGATTGGTGTTATTGAAAGACCTTGGCAAACCATACTTATATAACGTGGCTGAAACCGAATTTGTAAAAAATAGCTGGCAACAGACCTTTAAGATATTTTATTAGTGGCCTACATACGCTGGATACATAAATCATGGAATGTACTCTGGACCTTTATTGGGGTTCTGATTTTTACTATAGCCATACTTATTGGCCTTGGTTTTGGTGCATTACAGTTAGATCCGGTTCAGAACAGGATCGCCAGTGAAATTGAAGCACAGTTCAATGAGAGGTATGAAGGAGTTCTGAGTATTGGGAAAGTTGATGGCTTGCTGCCATTTAACATGAACCTCAGAAACGTCAACATTTATTCAGACGATTCCACTGCCACTAGATTAGTCTCTACAAATAACATATCCGCAGGCATTGACATTTGGTCAGTTTTGCAAGACAGACTCATTATTAACAAATTGATCGTTAATGAACCTCAGGTCTACCTTGAACAGATTGAGGGAGCTCACCTTACGTTGTCAGAAGCCCTTAGAAAAAGAGACCGCCAGGGGCAATTGCAAGTAACTGATAGCCTGGATGTACCTTTACAACCAACCGATTTCCAGATCATTGTTCCTTCCTTCATTCTGAATAATGGTAAGATCGTATTTAAAGAGGCCGGTGATATCTCTCCCACTGACAGCCTTCTGATCACTGATCTGCAGATGGATATGTTCTTTGAGTTTACTGAAGAGCAGCGCTTTATAGATTTTAATGCGGTTAGTTTTAAAACAAATGCCAAGGACCTTTCCACCGTTGAGCTATATGGTCAGATATTCAATGATGAACAATTCCTTGAGTTGAATTCTTTCAACATCACTACTGAATATTCCACTCTTGGATTCAGTATAGAGGCTAATGGGGTGAATGCGCTTCGCGGGCAATTCATGGATCAGCTTGAAAATTCCCAACTGACCTTAAATTTAAATCAGTTAGTGGTTGGAGCGCCCGATCTGCGAAGAATATTTCCAGACTTACCGGAAACCAATAATTATCTGCAAGGGTCCCTGGAAGGTGAGGGTATGCTAAGTGAGATGATATTCGGTAACGGAGAGCTGATATTTGGTGATAGTTACATGAACTATAATGGTCGGTTAAGGTCATTAGATAATCTGCAGGACCTGGGCTACCTCGTAGAAATGGAATCACTGATACTTGCTGAGCCTGAAATTTTAATGATGAGTGATAAGGTCAATGAACATCAAACAGAAGCATTGATCAATACCAGATATGAGGGTGTGTTTGAAGGGAACAGGGATTCAACCAATGCAGAATTGCTGGCCGAGGGCAACAGGGGGCTCATCTCATTGAATGGAACCCTGAAGTATGGAGAAAACCTGAATCTTGAACTAGGTATTAAGACAGATTCACTGAATATTGGAGGATTGGTTGATCCAAGGATCGAGCAGACAAATCTATCACTTGCAGGTCGTTTCAGAAGTTCATCCCTCGATCCACAAACAGCAAAGGGAGGTTTATTCATCGAATCGAAAGAACTCCCGGCTTCAAATAATGATCTCTATGCTCTGATAAACTGGGACAGTGGGATCATAGAACCGGAATTCAGGGGGAATTTTGGTAATAGCAGAACTCAGTTCAACGGAAGAATAGATATTCAAAATCAGGAGCCTGAGATCTATCTTAAGGGGAGCGCTGACAATATCCCGATAAAAGAACTGACAAAGGCAGATAGGTTAAGAACTATTTATTCAGATGTAGAATTTGAAATCGATGTAATTGGGGATGACCTTGAACATATTTTTGGTGAATTTACGCTCGATGTTTTGGAATCCAGAACATCTGAGGATACACTTGGCAGGCATCAACTTTATTTAGATTTCAATGATCCGGATGAACGAGACCGCATTCTTCGTTTCACGTCTACTGCACTTGATGCAACTATTGAAGGGGATTTCAATACCGGCAGTGTAGTTGATCTTACCAAACAATGGGGCAGTTATTTAAGAAACCAGGTGAATGAGGAGGTCTTATTCAATGAAGCAGTGGCCATGGATTCTGTTTCTGCGATCGGAAATCAAAATCTGGAGGTTGATGGACGAATTAAAAATCCCGGCCTTTTGAATTTCTATTTCACTGATCTACCACAAATTACATCAACAGCTCGTTTCACATCAACTTTCAATGTAAACTCACAGCAACTGCTATTCACGGCTTCTGTCAATGACCAGCTCACGGCCATCAATGACCTGAATGCGGATACCCTGGAGCTACAAATGACCGGTGGTTTCAGGTATGGATCCCAGCTTAAGGAATTTTCGAATTTACAGTTACGCTCAACTGCAAGTCGGGTCGACCTTGGAATTTTACAAGGGCAGGGATTCGTGCTGGATGCAGATATGAACAGAGATTCCCTGAAACTTACAAGTTCAATGGAAAAGCTATCAGATAATGCAAGATTTGATTTTGAAGGCAGAGGAAAGATCCTGGATCAGGCATTTGAACTGAAGATCGATACTTTGAACCTTGGTACCGATGACTATACCTGGCAAAATCAGGGTGTACCAACGGTCGTATATAACTCAAACGAGGCTTTAGACCTTATCGATTTTGTATTCGAAAATCGCCAGCAGTTCCTTGAAGTAAACGGGACATACAGTTCAACCCCTGAGGATTCGGTAAGGTATAGTATCCGGGACCTGAATCTTGACGAGATATCGGATTTAATAGGTAGGAGGCTTACGTTTGGGGGAACCATGAATGGCGAATTTACCACCAGGACCCTTACAACCGTGCCAACTGTTCAGGGAGATCTGGCCGTCGAAGCGCTTGAGTTTGGGGAACAACTGGTTGGAGACATGAACCTGAATAGTAACTACAACGCCGACCTGGATAGGTTTGATACAAATATCACAGTAACAACAGATTCTTCGAAGTATCCTGATTACTTTGACAATACAAGCAGAAAAGGGCAGAATTTTGATATCAGTGGGTATATTCTTGCTCCACAAGATGGAAGGTTTCCGGCTGTGGACTCCCTATATAATTTCGAGGTCAATTTTGAGAACATAGATCTATGGATTCTACCGATCATTGCCCCCAAGGTGTTTACGGAAGGTTCTGGTTTGGGCAGTGGAACCGGACAATTATGGGGAAATACAGAAACCTATGATTTCAATGCTGATTTTATGGTTGGTACACTTGATGCCGCGTATCTGAGACCAAGATTTCTTGACACCTATTATTATGCACAGGGTGGGATCAATTTTAGCAGGGATGATGGGTTAACTTTCAATGATATTTATTTGATAGATCCCACCGGCGGTAATGCCATTCTTAGCGGGAACTACGACTTCAATGACTTCACGCCGACTGATAGTATGAACATTCGCCTCGAAATGGATGAATTCCAGTTTTTAAATAGTGAATTCGACCAAACTGTAGCATTCTTTGGGGATGCCTACGGGACAAGTACAGTGACTATCACAGGAACCAATTTTGCCCCGGTGCTAAGAACAGAAGAGCCAATAGAGATCACTGATTTTTCTGAAATATCCATTCCTCTTCTCGAAGAAACGGAATTTGATGAAGGAAACCGGTTTATTCGATTTGTTGATTCTTTTGAGGAAGGAGCTCAAAGTCAGTCAACATTCAATAACCGGAATGGCCAGTCGGCAGATGGGGAGGATGCTGAAGAAGAAGTGGACCTTTCGTTTACTGAACGCTTTACAATGGATCTTCAGTTTGTAGCCAATGAACCGATGACCGTCCGGCTTATTTTTGATCCCGTTACAGGCGATATTGTAACGGCTGAGGGTACCGGGAGGATCAGAATTTTATTAGAGGATGAGACGGTTTCCATGTTCGGCCGTTTTGATATACAGGGTGGGCGATACCAATTCGTGAGTGGAGATATTTTTACCCGAAGGTTTGATATAGAGTCGGGTGGAAGTATTATCTGGGAAGGAGATCCTGCAAATGCCAGATTGAATCTGAATGCCATCTACAGTGCCAGGCCGGATATTAACACCTTAAGCCCCGCCGGGTCCGTTGATCCTGAAAACTCTCAGCGTGTACCAATAGAACTCGTACTCAACATTGGCGGAACCATATCAAGTATCGAGAATAACTTCTTCTTCAGGCTGCCAAATACGTTTGAATCGCAGCAGAGTTCAACTCTGTCTACACAACTGGCATCCATCAACAGGGATGAGGACCTGAAACTACTGCAAGCCGCTAATTTTATGCTTATGGGTAACTTTATACCGGTGTCTTCAAGCGGACAGGCTCAGAGCAACCTGTTTGGAGAAAACCTGTCAGGCAGTGCTGCTGTGTTAAATCCCCTTATATCCAGTCAGGTCATCAATCCATTGCTGTCTAGTCAGATAAATTCGTTATTGAACAGCGATTTGAGTAGTTTAGATGTAGATTTTAATTTAAATACGTACAATCAGGTCGACCTTGGAGTTGCGCTGCGACTTTATAATGACAAGCTGATTTTAAGACGAGAAGGACAAATAACAGGACGACAATCCAACATCGGTGATCTGGGAGCAACGTTCAGGATCAATCGCACATTTGCAGTTACTGCATTTCACCGGCAGGATCTCACCTTTGGAACTCCGACCAGTACCGAACAATCACAGCAATCTCAGGATATTAATGGGGTAGGCCTTGAAGCTAAGGTAAGTTTTAACGCCTGGGATGAATTCTTTAAACGATTATTTTCTCCATTCAGAAAATTGTTCGGGCTCGATGACACAAATGACAATCAAGAAGAAACTGAAAATAGCGGGACGGAAAGTCCTGCACAATGATATTTGAATGAGTAAAAAAGACAGACTAAGTAAATTTGAAGATCTAATCATAGATCTATTGAAGAACAGCCCTGATCATAAGATGACGAGAGAACAGATGATCAGCATTCTTCGACTTGAAAGTAACAACGAAATAAAAAGGCTCGATAAATCACTGAACCGATTGTCGAATAAGAACAGCATAGACCGTAAAGATAATTACGTATTACTGCCCGGTGACCAGAAGAAACGGAAAAAAAGATCAAAATCCGGTCCTAAAACCTATGAAGGTAAAATTGATGTTTCTGCCAGGGGAACTGGCTACGTTATTGTAGACGAACTGGATCAGGACGTTATGGTCTCATCCAGAGATCTTGGCCTAGCACTGAATGATGATATCGTACAGGTGCAGATCACGGGCAAGGACAAGAGAAGCGGTCAGCCAAGAGGGAAACTGATCAATATCGTTGAGCGTGGCAAAGATTTTTATGTGGGTACCTTACGTGAAGTGACCAAGGGAAACTATGTGATAGAATCAGATTCACAATCGGTTCACACTAACTTCTTTGTACAACCGGAACACCTGAATACAGCTCAGGATGGAGATAAGGTAATATTTGAGTTGGTGAATTGGGTACATCCTAAAGCATTACCTGAAGCTAACATCAAATCTGTTCTTGGTAAATCCGGTTCCAATGATGCCAATATATTGTCTATTTTGGCTGAAAATGACATGGTTGCTGAATTTCCCAAAGAGGTTGAGGATTACGCACACCAGATCCCCCTTGAGATACCTGAAGAAGAGTGTTCGCGCAGAAAAGACATGAGGGAGGAAAATGTATTTACCATTGATCCTGCCGATGCCAAAGATTTTGACGATGCCCTCAGCATCGAAACGCTGGATAATGGGAACTACTACCTGGGTGTTCATATAGCGGATGTAACACATTATCTGACTCCAAAATCTATCCTTGATGAAGAAGCATATAAGCGAGGGACGAGTGTTTATCTGGTTGACCGGGTGATCCCAATGTTGCCTGAAGTACTCAGTAACGGAGTTTGCAGCTTAAGGCCGAATGAAGATAAACTTACTTACAGTTGCTTTATGGAGCTGGACAGAAAAGGCCGGCTTGTTGATTACTCTGTTGAAGAAACGGTGATCCATTCCAAGCAGCGTTTCACCTACGAGGAAGCTCAGGAGATCGTTGACGGGAAAAAACACCCATACAGCAAGGAAGTAAATATGGCTGCAGATCTGGCCCGAATCTTACTGGATAAAAGATTTAAGGAAGGAGCCATCGATTTTGACAATCCGGAGCCTAAATTTGTTTTGGATGATAATGGTAAACCACTGGACGTGGTGATCAAGAAGCGGATATTTGCACATCGTCTTATTGAGGAATGTATGCTTATGGCCAATAAAACTGTGGCTGCTCACGTTGAGAAAATGCGAAAAGATTCCGGAAAGAAACGTTCTAAGGATCTTTTTCCTTTCTTCTATCGAGTGCATGATAAGCCGGATGGTGAAAAACTTGCAGGTATTGCAGAGCAGGTGAAACCGATCGGCATCAACTTTGAAGTTGGTAACAACATGAGCCCGAAGAAGATAAATAATCTGCTTCAGCAGGTAAAATACACAAATTTAGAGTATATCGTGAATGGGCTGATGCTCAGAGCCATGGCAAAAGCAGAATATTCACCAAACAATGTTGGACATTTTGGTTTAGGTTTTAAACATTATGCACACTTTACGAGCCCGATCAGGCGTTACCCGGACGTTATTGTTCATCGCCTCTTGAAAGGCTATAATGCAGGAGCAAAAGTTTATACCTATGATCAGCTGAAAAAAGATGGAGAGCACTGCAGTGAACGCGAAAAAGTAGCGGTTGATTCTGAGCGTGACTCGATCAAGTTGAAGCAGGTGGAGTATTTGAAGGACAAGATCGGTGATAAGTTCGAGGGAACGATCAGCGGTGTGATGGAACGGGGAATTTTTGTGACCCTAAAAGACATTTATTGTGAAGGAATGATCAGGATCAGTGACCTGAAAGGTGATTATTATATTTATAATGAAAAAAGACATGCACTTGTCGGACGTAAAAGCAAGAAACAATTTCAGCTTGGTGACGACATTAAAGTTCGTGTTAAAAGCACCGATCTGCAGAAACGGCAGATCGACCTTAGTTTAGCTTAGTAACTCTATTTTTCGATTCTTATGAAGGCCAAAATTTTCTCCATACTATTTCTCGGAATCCTAGTTCTGGCTGTAGACTCTATGTCTGCCTTTGCACAGTATTATCCCTTTGGTAAGAACAGGGTTCAATACGAAGATTTTGAGTGGAGGTATATTCAATCCACTCATTTTGATGTGTATTACTATGGAGAAAAGAATTACGAGCTCGCAGAGTTTTCAGCAAAGAGTATTGAATCGGCTTATAAACAGCTGAGTGAAGATTTTGAACATGAAATATCGAATCGAATCACTCTCATCATTTATGATTCGCATAACGACTTTTCACAAACGAATGTCGTAAACCTGCCAACAAATTCTGAAGGTATTGGTGGTGTGACCGATAAAATGAAGAACCGAATGACGGTTCCATTTGCCGGTGATTATGCTGATTTCCGCAGGACCCTGCATCACGAATTAGTGCACGCTGTTTTCAATGATATGTTCTATGGTGGTACCATTAATTCCATTATCCGGAATAATATACAATTGGTATTTCCACTGTGGTTTGAAGAAGGCCTTGCAGAATATACCGCACTTGGTTGGGATTCAAATACAGACATGTATATCAGGGATGCGGTGATCAATAACTATCTGCCACCCATTCAATATCTGAGCGGATACTATGCATACAGAGGGGGGCAATCGGTTTGGAATTACATCGTAGAGCAGTATGGCCGACAAAAGATCGGAGAGATTTTACAACGCATTAAGACCTCAAGAAGTGTAGAGTACGGTCTGCAACAATCTATTGGCCTCAATGTGGAAGAGCTATCCAAAGTCTGGCAAGATGCCCTGCAGGAGCGATATTACCCCGAAGTGGCTGAACGGGAGCGGGCAGATATGATATCTACCCTTTTGACCAAACGGGGAGACTATGGATCGTATAACACCAGTCCATCGATATCACCACAGGGTGATAAGATCGCATTTCTGACCAATAAGCGTGGTTATTTTGATGTAGTGGCCATTAGTGCGATCGATGGGAGAAAACTTAAAACGCTGATCCGTGGTCAGGATGATCCTGAATTTGAAGAATTGAATATACTCAATCCGAATATATCCTGGTCTCCGGATGGCGGAAAGATTGCCATGTCCACAAAATCGGAGGGTAGAGATGATCTTGCGATAATAGATTACGAGACCAAAAATGTCACAAAAGTTAAATTTCCTGACCTTGATGCCATCGGTTCCATTGCCTGGTCTCCGGATGGTGAAAAGATCGCATTTGACGCTAATATTGGTCCATATCAGGATATCTTTGTTTATAACTTGAATACGCAGAAGCTTACCAATATTACTGGTGATTTCTTTTCTGATATGCAACCGGCCTGGAGCGCAGATTCTGAATTTATTTACTTTGTTTCTGACCGTGGAGACAGAGTAGACCTGCATAATTACAGTCTTGACTTCGACTTATTGGGAACGGAAAGCCTTTATCAGACAGATATATACCGAGTGCGGTTAAATTCTCGAAAAGCTGTGCAGCTTACAGATACCCCTAAATGGGATGAAGAAGCACCCAAGACAACAAGAGATGGCCGTATGATATTCATATCTGATAAGAATGGTATTCAGAACGTTTATGAATTTAATTTGAATACCCGAACCTCTACGCCACTCACCAATTTACAGACCGGTGCTTCACAGATCTCAATAAGTTCTGATGGCTCACGCATGGCATTTAACTCCATTAATGAAGGCTACCTAGACATCTTTTTGCTAAGGTCACCCTTTGATAGAAGAAAATCACAGGATCTGAAACAAAATTATTGGGCAGAGCGAAGAGCAAGTGAATCACAAACAGAACGGGTGCCTGCTACTGAATATGCCCGTCAAATGTTTTCAGTTCTGGGAACAGGTTTACCGGTAGGCCAGGATATATCAGAATTAGATAATGCCGAAGGTGTTTCAGGAGATGGTGCGGGACAGGTTGCAGATACCTCAGATACCGG
>Ga0102937_1001470_pt1 | contig 10714 bp, 10 predicted proteins | sample SalPonR2_B_D1_MG_FD_78213 | JGI IMG/M metagenome (GOLD analysis project Ga0102937, IMG submission 78213) | Salt pond soil microbial communities from South San Francisco under conditions of wetland restoration - Salt Pond MetaG R2_B_D1_MG | ecosystem: Environmental > Aquatic > Marine > Intertidal... | reverse complement strand
TACACCCGGTAATTCAGGCTGTATTAAACGGGCAGCATCCCGAGGGCTACTGGTTAAAAAGCGGAAAGCCCTGGGTAACCGTTTCGGCGGAGCAATGTTTTTGGCTGACGGATATTTCCAAACGATTGTAAATTTTTAAATTATCTTTGGATATCCGAAACTTATACAAACCATATAATTCAGGTAAATGACACAGGAAGAACACAAACAAATCATCGAAATTATTCATCGTGATATTGAAAAACTCACACATAAGATTAGCGAATTAAGTGAATTTACCGGCCCGGTTTCACCCGACGATGCCATCGGGCGCATTTCGCGTATGGATGCCATCAACAACAAAAGCATTGCCGAAGCCAGCATGCGCAACCTGAGGACCCGGCTCGACCAGCTTCAGAAAATTTCTCAGGTTGTTCACGACAAAGACTACGGACTGTGCATAAAATGCCACAAACCCATTGCTTTCGAACGACTGAAAATCAGGCCTGAAATTCGTTTATGTGCCGGATGTCTGCAGAAATAGGCAATCATTTTTTTTGCAGAATTATTACCTTTTCTTTTTTTATTTCAATGATTTCAAAACCAAAATGAGCCGCAATAAAACGGAAAGTATCTTCGTGATAAAAAACCACGTGGGTTGGGTCGCTCGCATAGCGCCATCTTTTAAATTTGGTAATGTCTTTCCATAGCTGCGTCATAACTACCAGCATTCCTTCCGGTTTAAGGAGGCCGCTTAATTTTTGCAATTCATCGGCCGGTCTGAAAAAATGCTCGAAACTTTCGGTGGCAAATATAAAATCGAAGTTCCCAAGTGGTGGTTCGTTAAAAAAAATGGGATCGTAAAAATCGCAGGTAAATCCGTGTTTTTCAAGAAGCCGGTTAAGCGTGGGCACCGGTCCGCAACCATAATCGAGACCGCAAAAGCCGGGCTTTAACCATGCCAGTGCAGGTTTTACTGCCTGGTTTAAATAGTCCACATATCCTTTGTGATGGATGCTGTTGTTGTGTTCGAGGTAACGCTCGCGCTCCTCATTCGGGGCCGGACGGTTGCCTTTTTGCTCAAACACCAGTTTACAGTTTTTACAAAAATGTAACCAGCGGTCTTTCGGGCCTTTTACCTCCGGTTGAAAACTATCATTCTGACACAACGGACAAACTTCCATAAATACTAATTGTCTTGAGGGTGAACAGCGCTGCTTTCCAGGAAAGAAGATTTTTCTTTTACAAATGAAATAGTTAGTCTGTGCATCGCCCGGGTGCAGGCAATGTACAGCAAGCTGCGATCAATTGGCTCGTGGTAGTTTCCAATATCGGCACCGGGAACCACCACCTCATCAAACTCCAGTCCTTTCGACATGTGTACCGAACAAACAATCACCCTGCCCGAAAATGCGGCACTTTCATCGGTAAGTAAAACCAAATCCGGAAATTCCCCGGTCAGTTCTGAGAAAACCAGGGCAGCCTGTTTCTGGGTCTTGCAAATAATCCCCAGCGAATGGTGCGCCGTTTGCTCAAAACCGGAAATTTTGCCTTTAATCAACTGCAGTTCATCTGTTTTATTTTTACAGCAATTCAATTCTGGTTCCCGGCCGTGACGCTCCATGGCTTCCATTTCGGCATTCGGAATAATGGTTTGTGCAAATTGGGCAATTTCGTAAGTAGAACGGTAGCTTTTATTCAGTTTCATCACATCGGCGCCCGGAAATACGTTGGTAATTTCTTCGGTAGAGGACGAACTGTAAATGTTCACCGACTGGCTGGCATCGCCCAGAATGGTTTTTTTACAGGGAAACAAACGCGCCAAAACAGCGTACTGAACGGGTGCATAATCCTGCATTTCGTCAACCAGCAAATGTTTTACGCCGGTATAAGATTTAGCACCTTCCAGTTTTATTTTCATGTAGATTAGCGGGAATACATCGGAGTATTCATAAGCGCTGCGGGATGCCAGTTTTAACATTTCAGGCATCTCCAGCCAGTCGTAAAAATCTTTGTAAAGCGCCCGCAGATTAGTAATGCGAAACATATTTTTTATTGATTTGCGCAATTCATTACGCTCTTTCCCCGAAATTTCGTAGTTGTTGTAAAACAGCAGGTCGCGTTCAATGTCTTCCACCACTTTGTTGAATCGCAAAAACAGAGGCACCCGGTGCCATTTTTTAAAGTGCTCTTCAATGTAACCGGCCGGAACTGGATGACGCTTTACCATCAGTGTTTCAGGGGTAAAATAGTTGTTTTCGATGTGTGCCAGGTAGTCATTGAGTTTTTTTACAAAATGAAAAGTGGATTTAAACTGAATTCGCTCACGAAACGCCTGGTTGCTTCGTTCAAGCAATGTGGAAACCTGCTGAAAGAAAGTCTGGAAACGGTATTTTCCATCGAGCAATTTGGCGGCCAGTTCTTCCATGCCCATTTCGGGGATTTTCTCTTCGCCAAGCTCGGGCAGCACATTGGAAATGTAATCGGCAAAAACTTTGTTGGGTGAAAGAATCAGAATGTCTTGCGACGAAATATCTTCCCTGAACCGGTAAAGCAGAAAAGCAATGCGGTGCAGCGCGATAGATGTTTTCCCCGAACCTGCCACTCCCTGAATAATCAGTTCGCGCGAAGTTTCATTGCGGATAATGGCATTCTGATTGCGCTGAATAGTGGCCACAATATGGTTCATTTTATCATCCGACGACTTGCTCAGTTCCTTCTGTAAAACATCATCGTGAATATTCAGCGAACTCTCGAGCATGTACTCCATTTTTCCATGGCGGATGCGGTATTGCCGCTTCAGTAAAATACTCCCGTCTACCCTGCCATCGGGTGTTTCATAGTGCGCCGGGCCGTTTTCAAAATCATAAAAAAGTGTTGAAACGGGTGCCCGCCAATCGTGAATAAGGTTGGCTTTCTCTTCTTCATCGAAATAAGCATGAACACCTACATAAACCGGGAAAGATTGTTGGGTTCCGTTCTCCGAAAAGTCGAACCGCCCAAAGTAAGGCGATTTAAGTAATTTTTGAATCCGTTTTTTGCGTTCAAGTGCTGCCTCGCCCGTTAGTGCTGTGGTTGCCACCGACTGGTGAACCGATACTTTCTCTGCATGATCCATTCCGGCCTTATTTTCATACAGGTAATCTTTTTGCTCTTGCAAATCACTGCTGTACCGCGCCACTTTGTTATCGATTTCTGCAAGCGTATTGTTCAGCTTTTCTTTTACTTCTTCAAGGTATTTCCGCTCTTCTTTTTCGCTTTTATGAATCATGCTTCACTTTTACTTTTTTCAAGGTATTGGTTTATTAGAATGCCTTTACATTCCGTCATTCACAAAGTATATTCTGATTGATTTTCACCTCACCGGTTGTTTCAGCCATACATCCAACTGCACCGGAAAACAGATATTCCCTGGTTTCACATAGTGCCGCAAAAATAATAAAATCGGGGTGGCAGAATGAAAAAGCTACATTGGTTTAACGAAAATGTAAGAAAGCATTAAACAGAGGCTAATTTATGAAATTACGCGTAAAACATTATTTTTTGGATATTTCAAAGCAATTGCTTAGTTTTGTGGCAAAATAAAAACAGATGCCACGAAATAAAACATACAGTGATGAATTGGTGCTCGAAAAAGCGATGAATGTTTTTTGGATTCATGGTTATGATGCCACTTCGTTGCGGTTGCTCGAAAAGGAGATGGGTATCAACCAGTTTTCTATTTACGCATCGTTTAAAAATAAAAAAAACCTGTTTATAAATGCACTGCACAAATACCGTGAGTTTGTAATTATAAACCGTTATCAGCCTTTGTTGCAGGAAGGGGCAGGACTGGCCGAACTGGAAAGTTTTTTGAAAAATGCAACTGTTGCCCGGCGTAACGCTGACGACAAAAGAGGCTGCCTGGTAGTAAATACTGCCGGCGAACTGGGTGAAAAAGATCCGGAAATTGCCCGCGAACTGAACCTTTATTACGATTTCATCCGCAATATGCTATTGCAGGTATTGAAAAATGCAGTTGCGAAAAATGAAATTCCTGCAAATACAGATATTGAAAAGCAGGCCGGTTTCTTTCTGGGTGTAATGCAGGGAATTTCCGTGGCCGGTAAAACCATGAACAAAAACCAGTTGAAAGATTTTGTTGAAGTGGCATTGGACCAGATAAAATAAAAAAATTTAATCATTTTCTAAGCGAGCGCTTGGAAAAAATAAAAAATAATAATTATGACACAATTTAAATTACACACATTGGAAACGGCGCCGGAAGGTTCAAAAGAAATTCTTGAAGGAGCCCAAAAACAAAATGGATTTATTCCGAACCTTTACGCAATAATGGCCGAATCGCCGGAAGTTTTGAAAGCTTATACCCAAATGAACCAGCTTTTCACAGAAACTTCCTTCAATCAGAAAGAGAAAAATATAGTTTGGCTTACGGTAAGTTACAGCAACAGTTGCCATTATTGCATGACCATTCATTCTATGATGGCAAAAATGTTTAAATTATCCGATGAAATGATTGAAGCGCTTCGCACCGGACAACCGCTTAACGATTCAAAATTACAGGCATTGAGAAAATTCACCAATATCATGGTTGAAAAACGTGGCTGGGCATCGGAAGAAGAACTTCAGGAATTTACAGATGCCGGCTATTCCCGCAAAAATGCCCTGGAACTTGTTGTGGGAATCGGGCAAAAAATTATCAGCAACTACGTAAATCACATTTCGCATACTCCGCTTGACGAGCAAATTAAAGATTTTAAGTGGGAGGCATCTTCAAAATAACATTTTATGAGAATCTGGATTTTGAAGTAAAAGGAATGGGCAAACCTTTAACCGATTACCTGAAAAGTGATGCCAAAGTTTTGACATTTTAAACATTTACAAATGAAACAAGCAGCAATTTTATTTATGATAATCCAATTCTTTATGCCGATGGAAAAAAAGGCTGAAGAAAATACAAAAAGTGTTACTGAAATATTCCGTGAACTTGCAGCGCATACTTTTCATCCGTTGAACGAAGATAATTCGATGACGATTGATAAGGACCTTAATACCGATGGAATAGCCGGTTTAGACAACAACGATTGGGAAATAAGATTTTTGGCAGTCAGGGATCTTGTCAGGGTCGGTACGGATGAAACCGACGCAATTACAGAGGGGCTAAATCACTCATCGCCTCACGTCCGTCAGGTGAGCGCAAAAGCATTGGGTATTTTGAGAGCAACAGAGGCAATAACTGATTTAGAAAAGGTAATTGAAAACGACAGCATTGCCGTAGTCCGTTCGCAGGCGGCTATCGCACTTGGGCAAATGGAAGCAAAACAATCGCTTGAATTTTTGAAAAAAGTAGTGGAAAATGATCCGTCAAAAGATGTGCGCCACCAATGCGAACTGGCTATTTACCAGATTGAAAATAAAATGGGCGTAACCGCTAAAAACCTGAAAGCCTGGAAATCGCTCGATGAAACAACTTTTGAAACCGTTAAAACCGGCAATGCTGCCCCGGACTTCCAACTGGAAGATACAGAAGGGATAACCTGGCAGTTAAGCCAATTCAAAAATAAAAAATGGGTGGCGCTTATTTGGGTTTTTGCCGACTGGTGCCCGGTATGCCACGGCGAATTTCACGATTTGATGGAAATGAAAGATGATTTCGGGAAGGCCGGAGTGCAGGTTTTTACCCTCGAAATGCACGACACTTACCGGGGCAGGGTGATGGTTGGGAAAGAACTGGAACCTGAATACTGGTTTGCTGAAGAATCCTTCAAGGATGCTTACACAAACCGTATCTGGTGGCCGCACCTGACCGATTGTGCCGGAGCTGTGGGCGCAAAGTTTGGCGCCGATCCTATGGCTTTTGCAGTTCATGCCGAATACATAAACCGCCCAACTACAGTAATTATTGATCCCGATGGAATTATCAGGTTTATCTATCCCGGCACTTTTTGGGGCGACCGACCAACTATTGAAGAAACCCTGGAAATGATTAAAAATGAACAGTTTGATTTTGAGCACCCCAAAAAACTAAAAACCGGAAATTGACAGAACTGCCGTTTTTTTTAAGGATTGTGCATTAAATGTCTGTACATTCCATCATTCACACAGTAATACCCGCCCGCATACAAAATTTCTGAAAACCAAAAGCATATCCTGCTTGTATACACTTATAAAGGCATAATACAGTGTTTATCAGCAAATGAAAAACCATCAAAAAAAATTTACCGCCCGGCTGGTTTCGTTTCAGGAAGTTTATGAAAGCAGCCTGAAACTTGCTGAAAAAATTTCTGCATCTTCTTTGCGGTTCGATGCAGTTGTAAGCATTGCCCGTGGCGGATTTCCCCCGGCACGGTACCTGTGCGATTTTTTGAACATCGAACACCTCTATTCTGTGCAAATAAAACATTACAGCAGCGGTGCCCGGCAAAAAAATGAAGCCGAAATACTGAATAAAAATCTGGGCGATATTGAAAACCGTAAAATTCTGCTTGCCGACGATGTAAACGATTCCGGTGAAAGCCTGAAAGCTGCCTCGGAATTACTGACTCCAGCGGCCCAGCTTAAAACAGCGGTACTGCATGAAAAAACAACAACTGAATTCAAAGCTGACTTTTCGGGAGAAAGCATCGGTGAATGGAAGTGGCTGATTTATCCGTGGGCCCGCACCGAAGATATTCTTGAATTTCTGAATGAAGGTAAAATGCTGAATAAAGGAATAAAACCTGCGATTGACTTTCTGAAAGATAAGTATGAGTTGGAAGTTGAAGAAAAAGTACTGAACGATATTCTAAAGTTTAAAACAAATTACCTGTAAACGATTAACCCAAGAGTAATGATAAATTTTACAGCCACTTATACCGACCAGTACCAGCTCAGCATGGCCCTTGTTTATTTTAAACAGGGAGCCGCAGAAGACCGTGCAATTTTCGATTATTTTTTCAGAAAACTACCTTTTGACGGTGGATACGCGGTATTTGCAGGATTGGATGATTTACTCGATATTCTTGAAAACCTCAAATTCGACGAAAAAGATATTTCATTTCTCAAAAAAAATGGGTTCCCGGATGATTTTCTCGGCTACCTGAAAAATTTTAGATTTAACGGAAATGTATACAGCAGCCGCGAAGGCGATGTTGTATTCCCTACCCGCCCGGTTTTGCAGGTGGAAGCAAACATGCTGGAAGCGCAAATAATTGAAACCCTTTTGCTGAATATTCTGAACCTTCAAACACTGATTGCCACCAAAGCAAGCCGCATAAGAATGAGTGCCGGAGAAAGCAGGCTGGTGGATTTTGGGTTACGCAGGGCGCATGGCCCCGGTGGTTACTACGCCAGCCGCGCAGCGGTAATCGGAGGATTCAATGCCACAAGTAACGTACGTGCAGGACGCGATTTCGATATTCCGGTTTCAGGGACAATGGCCCACAGCTTTGTTCAAAGCTACGACGACGAAATTTCGGCATTCAGGGATTTTGCCAAACATCATCCCGGAAATTGCGTGTTACTTGCAGATACCTACGATACGTTGAAAAGTGGTCTTCCAAATGCAATTAAAGTTGGTAAAGAAATGAAAGACCGCGGCGAAAACCTGAAAGGAATCCGCCTCGACAGCGGCGACCTCGCCTATCTCGCAAAAAAGTGCCGTAAAAAACTGGATGAAGCAGGTTTGGAAAAGGTAAAAATCGCAGCTTCCAATCAACTCGATGAGCACGTAATTAAAAGCCTGAAAGAGCAGAAAGCTCCCATCGATTTGTTCGGTGTGGGCACAAACCTGGTGATTGGCAGGCCCGATGCCGCGCTCGACGGCGTATACAAACTGGCTTTTGCCCACGGTAAACCACGAATCAAGTTATCAGAAACAGTGGAAAAAATTACATTGCCGCATAAAAAACAGGTTTACCGAATTAAAGATAATAACGGCAACTGGATTGGTGCGGATGCCGTTTCGTGCGATGATGAGAAAAATTTAAAAACCATGCATCATCCGTTTAAACCGGAAAAATCGTTAAATATTGCAACTCTCCAAAAAGAAGCTTTGCTTCAAAAAGTAATGGAAAACGGTAAACGAAAAACAGAAAAACTTTCGATTGAATCCATTTCAAAATACCGGAAAAAAACAATAGAACAGCTTCCTGATGAATTCAAACGCTTTGAAAATCCGCACATCTATAAAATCGGTATAACCGATGGACTGAAATCAGTCCGCGACAAATTAATAGATGAATACAAAAAAAATCAACATCTTTTAAAATAATTATTTATGAAAAATACACTTTTGATTCTTTTGGCATTAATAGCCGTTGCAATGATTGTACTGGGAGTAAGAGCCAGTGTACTTCCGCCGGCACTTACCGGTGTCGGATTTATCGTAATTGCCGTATTGTTTTACAGGAACAGGTAAAATCAATTAATCATGAACAATTCCAATAAAAAACGATTGCAAAATCAAACAGCCATTGTAACCGGTGCCGAATCAGGTATCGGAAAAGCCATTGCCATTGAAATGGCAGGAGAAGGGGCAAATGTCGTTGTCAACTACATAGCAGATGCGGATGAAGCTCAGAAGGTGGCAGATGCTGCAAAAAATGCAGGCGGCAACGCTATAAAATTCAAAGCCGATGTAAGCAAGGAAAATCAGGTACAGGAAATGTTTGTCAAAACCATTGAAACCTTTGGCCGGCTCGATATTCTGGTGAACAACGCAGGAATACAAATGGATGCCGCCATCGATAAAATGTCGCTCGACGACTGGCAAAAGGTAATCGATGTAAATCTTACAGGTTATTTTTTATGCAGCCGTGAAGCCGTTAAAACATTTAAAAAGCAGGAAATTGACGAAGATATCTCAGTGGCAGCCGGTAAAATAATTTGTATCAGTTCCGTTCACGAACGTATCCCCTGGAAAGAACGCGCCAATTATGCAGCATCAAAAGGCGGAATTATGCTTCTGATGAAATCGATGGCTGTGGAAGTGGCGGAACACAAAATCCGGGTCAACAGTATTGGTCCGGGCGCCATAAAAACACCCATCAATAAAGAATCGTGGGGCAAACTGAAAAAGGGAATTCCTTACGGACGGGTTGGCGACCCGGAAGATATTGCCGGGGCCGCCGTTTGGCTCGCTTCCGATGAGTCGGATTATGTAACCGGCACCACCCTGTTTGTCGATGGGGGAATGACTTTATATCCTTACCTCGCTTCGGGGGATTAATAGCTTAAATTAATGTAATATGACTTATAAAATAAGAGATCTCGGAGTCATCAGCGACAGGCGCAGCGGCGCTGTAATAGCCAGAAACGGCGATGTGTGCTGGTACTGCCCGGGGCAGTTCGACAGCCCCTCACTTTTTGCTTCGTTGCTCGACAGCGAAAAAGGTGGCGTTTGGTCACTTAACCTGCAAGGTGGCTATGTTTCGAAAAGACAATACATTGAAAACAGCAGTGTGCTTGAAACCCGTTTCCAATCTGAAAACGATGCATTCACTTTAACCGACTGGATGCCCCTAAATGACAACTTTTCAGGAATTTGCAGGATGATTTCGGCTTCAGCAAAAGCGATAAAAAACACTTTAATACCCGCACCCGGTTACGGACAGGAAGAAATAAAAATCAGCAAGATAAATGATACTACTTTCAATATTAACGATACATATTTCCTGATGATTTCTCATCCGGCAAAAGTGGAAGAAGAAAAAATAATATTCGAAATTCCTGCAAATGAAGAGGGCTGGGCAGTTCTGGCTGATAAGGAGATGAAAATATCCGGCAATGAAACATTGAACAGTTCACTGCAAAACACCCTGAAAAACTGGGAGGAGTTGAGTTCAGTCTTTAGTTATGAAGGGCCGTACAAAAAGGAGATGTTGGATTCGTTAAGGGCCATCAGGCAGGTGACGCATGAAGAATCCGGCGGAATTATAGCCGCCCTCACTACCTCGTTGCCCGAGGTTCCGGGCGGCGAAAGGAATTACGATTACCGTTACGTGTGGCTGCGCGATGCGTCAATGATTGTAAGTGCCCTCACACGAGCCAAAACCAATGGGAAGGATGAAAAACGTTTTCTCGATTTTATCTGCTCGGCACGGGGGAACCTGAAAGATTATTCCTCCACACCTTTTGTTACGGTAACGAAAAAAGCAGCGCCTCCTGAAAGCTATCTTAATTTTGAAGGATATATGAACAGCAAACCCGTCCGTGTTGGCAATAATGCAAACGAGCAGTTGCAGCTCGATGCCGGAAGCAATATCCTGCTCGCTGCCAAGCTGATATACGGAAATACCAATACCCGCGATCACTGGCAGGTGGTTGAAGAAATTGCCGATTTCCTTTCCACCAACTGGCAGCAGGACGATTATGGCATCTGGGAAGAGGACATTGCCCGGCAGTTTACATCCAGTAAAGTGATTATGGCAGTGGCGCTGGAATTTATTTCGGAACATTCTGATGATGAATCTCAAAAAAAACGCTGGCTGGAAGCTGCAAAAACTATCCGGAATTTTGTTAAAAATAACTGCATCACCAATTCAGGAAGTTATGCTGTTTTTGCCGGAAGCGATGAAGTCGATATCACGGCCACGCTTTTCCCCGAGTGGGATTACTGCCCGGCTGACACTCCGGAAATGATTCAAACCGTTGAAGAACTGGAAAAGAATTTCAGCAAAAACGATTTGGTTTACCGAAACCTGCTGCTGTTCGATGAGAAAAAAGAGGGGGCTTTTCTGGCTGCCAGTTTCTGGAT
>Ga0102937_1001469_pt1 | contig 10720 bp, 5 predicted proteins | sample SalPonR2_B_D1_MG_FD_78213 | JGI IMG/M metagenome (GOLD analysis project Ga0102937, IMG submission 78213) | Salt pond soil microbial communities from South San Francisco under conditions of wetland restoration - Salt Pond MetaG R2_B_D1_MG | ecosystem: Environmental > Aquatic > Marine > Intertidal... | reverse complement strand
TGTCCAACTTCAGCGTGTTCTGCAACCACGTGCTCACGCCCTCGGCGATCCAGTCGATCCTGGATTCCCCGGAGGTGCGTCGCCTCGGCCAGGTGCGCGTCGACGGGTTCCTCGGGCCCTCGCACGTCAGCACGATCATCGGGTCGGCGCCCTACGAGTTCTTCGCCGCCGAATACCAGCGGCCGGTGGTCATCGCCGGATTCGAGCCGCTGGACGTGCTGGCGTCGATCCGGATGCTGATTCGTCAGATGAACGAGGGACGGGCAGAGGTCGAAAACCAGTTCCTGCGCGGCGTTTCGCGCGACGGCAACGAAAAGGCCAAGGCGCTGGTGGCCGACGTGCTCGAGCTCAGACCGGATTTCGCCTGGCGCGGGCTTGGCCACGTACCCTACTCCGGACTGCGAATCAAGCGCGAATACCAACGCTTCGATGCCGAGAAACGCTTCGAAATGGTCGAACTGGACGTGCGCGAGAATGCCGCCTGCCAGTGCCCGGCGGTGATCCGCGGCGTCAAGAAACCGACCGACTGCGAAATCTTCGGCACCGTGTGCACCCCGCGCAACCCGATCGGCTCGTGCATGGTCTCCGACGAAGGCGCCTGCGCGGCTTATTATCGGTATAGACGATATGCCAAGGCCGGTTGACCGCTGGTCACGCAAGTCAGATTGCGCTTCAAACTCGCAAAAGCAGGAACCACGAAGGGCACGAAGAACACGAAGAAAAAGAAAGTATATTTGGATGGAGCAATTGGTGTCCCGGGATCGCCGACCGGCGATATCCGGAATCGAGGAACGCTGACCGTGGGTGGCCGTTTTCCGCGCGCTGCCGTGTTCCGCGCGGTGTTTCGAGTTCGCAACGGTCCACCCCACGTGATCGTGGGTCCGGAACACGGCCGGCTTGTTGCTCTTCCTTTTTGCTCTTTCTTCGTGGTCTTCGTGTCCTTCGTGGTTAACGCCGTTGAACTTTCAAGCCTGTATTGAACAATGCGTCTACTGATCCTCTGCCATGCATTCAATTCCCTGAGCCAGCGCGTGTTCGCCGAGCTCGAGCGCGCCGGGCACGACGTCTCCGTCGAACTCGACATCCGCGACGATGTCACGCGCGAGGCGGTTTCGCTGTTCGGACCGGACGCGATCGTCGCGCCGTTTCTCAAGCGCAGGATTCCCGACGACGTCTGGCAGAACGTGCCCTGCCTGATCGTGCACCCGGGACCGCCCGGCGACCGAGGTCCGAATGCGCTCGACTGGGCCGTGCTGGACGCGCCGGATACCTGGGGCGTGAGTATCATCCTGGCCACCGCCGAACTCGACGGCGGACCGGTACTGGCTTCCCGCGAATTCGCGATGCGCGCCGCGCGCAAAAGCAGCCTGTACCGGCTGGAAGTCACCGAGGCCGCGGTGCAGGCGTTGTTCGAGGCGCTCGAACGCCTCGACAAGGATCCGGGCTCTGCGGGTAATCACGACCGGGGCGCACCCGTCAAGCACCGCTGGCGCGATGCAGTGCCGGGCGAGCTGCGCCGCATCGACTGGACCCGCGACAGTACCGAGACGGTGCTGCGCAAGATCAACAGCGCCGACGGACAGCCGGGGGTTGTCGACGTGATCGACGGCGTGACGGACAATCGCGAACTCAGGCTGTTCGACGCCGGGCCGGAGCACGAGCTTTCCGGTCCGGCCGGCGAGTTGCTGGCGCGCTCGGGCGGTGCGGTCTGCAGGGCAACCGCTGACGGCGCGGTCTGGATCGGTCACATCAGGGACCCGGCAGGCATGGACTTCAAGCGCCCGGCCGTCGACGTCCTGGACGATGCGGCCGAAGCACTGGAAGAGATTCCGCCCGACTGGACCGACAGCGAAACCCGGCGAGGCCCGATCCGATACGCCGAGCACGGCGACGTCGGGATGCTGGCGTTCGACTTCTACAACGGCGCCATGAGCACCGGCGACTGCGAGGCCCTGCTCGCGGCCTGGCGTCACGCGGCCGCGCGCCCCACGCGAGTGATCGTGCTGACCGGCGGTCGCGATTTCTGGTCAAACGGCATGGATCTCAACAGCATCGAAGCGGCCGAAAGCCCGGCCGACGAGTCCTGGCGCAACATCAACGCCATGGACGATCTGGCCGAGGCCGTCATCAACACCACCAGTCATCTCACGGTCAGCGCCATGGCCGGCAACGCCGCGGCCGGCGGCGTTTTCCTCGCGCTTGCCGCCGACCGCGTCTGGGCCCGCGACGGCATCGTGCTGAATCCGCACTACAAGAACATGGGCAACCTGTACGGCTCGGAGTACTGGACCTATCTGCTGCCCGGGCGGGTCGGGGAAAACGGCGTCGAGCAGGTCATGGGCCACCGGCTTCCGATGCTCGCCGATCGTGCGCAGCAACTCGGCCTGGTCGACGCGGTCGGCCCGAATCACCCGGCCGAATTCGAACAGTTCGTTGCCCGGCGGGCACGCGCGCTGGCCTCGGACGACTGGCGCAAAGAGATCGAAGCCAAGTCGCAGGCACGTGCCGCCGACGAGGCGCGCCGGGCGCTGGCGACCTACAGGGAAGCGGAACTGGATCGAATGCACCTGAATTTCTTCGGTTTCGATCCGTCGTATCACGTTGCCCGATATCGCCTGGTAAACCGGACTCCGCACGCCTGGACGCCGCTGCACCTGGCCAGGCATCGCAGCATGACCCGCGCCAGCTCACCAGCAGAAACGGATCCGTGAGCGTTCGGTCGCGCCGCATCACGATCGCAGGCCGCGTGCAGGGCGTCGGCTTTCGTCCGTTCGTCTATCGCCTCGCGCACGCGTTCGAACTTGCAGGCTGGGTCTACAACGCCTCGGGGGTCGTCGAAGTCGAGGTGCAAGGCCCACAAGACCGACTGGATGGCTTCGCGCGCGGCCTGATCGACCGGGCGCCGCCGCTGGCGCGCCCGGAAATCGTCGCTGACGCCGAGACCGAAACCGAGCCGATGGACGCGTTCGAGATTCGCGCCAGCCGGGCCGGCGCCGAACCGGAAATTCACGTGCCCCCGGACCAGTTCCTGTGCGACGACTGCCTGGCCGAGATGAGCGACCCGGCCGAACGGCGCCACCGCTATCCGTTCATCAACTGCACCCAGTGCGGCCCCCGGTACACGATCATTCGCGCGATGCCCTACGACCGCCCGAATACCACGCTGGAGGGTTTTCCACTGTGTCCGGACTGCCGGTCCGAGTACACCGATCCGCTCGATCGTCGCTTCCATGCCCAGCCGCTGGCCTGTCCGGTGTGCGGTCCGTCGCTTCGCTTTCGCTCGGGACAACGAACGCTGGACGACAACGAGGCCGCGATTGCGGCGGCCGTCGACGCCATTGACGCCGGACAGGTGGTCGCGGTACGCGGCGTCGGTGGATACCACCTGGTCTGCGACGCCGGCAATGAGCCGGCGGTGGCGTCGCTTCGCCGGCGCAAGCGGCGACCGCACAAGCCGCTTGCAGTGATGGTCCCCATGACCGGTCAAGACGGACTGGATGCCGCTCGCGATATCGCCGAGCTTGAACCGCCGGTCGCCGAGCGGCTGGCCGATCCCGAGCGCCCGATCGTGCTGGCCCGGCTGCGCGAGGGTCACCGCGATAAGAGTCACCGCAACAATGGCGTCCTGGCGCCGGGCGTCGCGCCGGGCCTCGCCGAGGTCGGCCTGATGCTGCCCTACAGCCCGCTGCACCATCTCCTGCTCGGCGGTCTGGGCCGACCGGTGGTCGCCACATCGGGCAACCTCAGCGGCGAGCCTGTACTGACCGATCCGGACGAGGCCGAAGCGCGTTTGAAAGGCATCGCCGACGCGTTCCTGCACCACAACCGCCCGATCCAGCGGCCGGCCGACGATCCGGTCTGGCGCTTCAACAGCGGTCGCATGCGACCCATCCGGCTGGGCCGCGGCAACGCGCCGCTGGAACTGGAGCTGCCGATATCGCTCGAAGCGCCCACCCTCGCGGTCGGCGCCTTCCTGAAGAACACGGTTGCGCTGGGCTGGAAGAATCGCGTCGTGATCTCTCCCCACATCGGCGAACTCGACAGCCCGCGTGCGGTGGAAGTGTTCGGCCAGGTGGTCGAAGACCTGCAGGCGCTTTACGACATAAAGGCAGAACGACTGGCGTGCGACGCCCATCCGGATTTCCCCAACAGCCGCTGGGCGCGCGACTTGTCCGAAAGCAAGGGCCTGCCGCTGACCCGGGTGTTCCACCACGAAGCGCACGCCTCGGCCCTGGCCGGAGAATTCAGACTGGTGGAAAACGATATCCTGGTGTTCGCCTGGGACGGGGTCGGCTACGGGCGTGATGCCACGTTGTGGGGCGGCGAGGTTCTCTACGGCCGCCCCGGACGCTGGCAGCGGGTGGCATCGCTGAGGCCGTTCCGACTGCCCGGCGGCGACAGGGTCATCCGGCAACCCTGGCGGACCGCGCTGTCCTTGTCTTGGCACGGGGGGTTCGACTGGACCGCTGCACCCAATGTCGACCCGCTGCTGCAACATGCCTGGTCGTCCGGCCTGGCCAGTCCGTGGACCAGCGCGGCGGGTCGACTGTTCGACGGGGCCGCCGCGCTCGCCGGCGTCGCCGCCGAGGCCAGCTTCGAGGGCCAGGGACCGGGTTGGCTGGAAGCGCTCGCGGGTCGTGGTCGTCCGCTGGATGCGCCGCCCCTCGAGCTGCGCGAAGACGAGGGCGGCGTGCTAAGAGCCGACTGGGCGCCGCTGATGGCCTGGATGGCGAATGCGTCCATTCCACGGGCCGACCGCGCCGCCGGCTTTCATCGCGCCATGGGCGAACTGGTCGGCACCCTGGTCGACTCGCTGAAGCCGAACCACGCCTGCCGGCATGTGGGCTTGACCGGCGGCGTGTTCCAGAATGCCCTGCTTTCACGGATCGCGATCGAACAGGTCGAGCGCCGCGGGATGACAGCCTGCCTGCCGAGCAAGGTGCCGGTCAACGACGCCGGCATCAGCTACGGCCAGATCATCGAGTCGGGCGCGTCCGGAAACATTGCTGGAAATGACATTCGAAAATAACGATAATCATCTGAATAAAAAGGCCTTCTTCAATGAAACACAAGCCCCAGAAACTCGACAAGCACGTCCGCCTCGCCCACGGCAACGGCGGGCGCTACATGCGCGAACTCATCGACGCCTTGTTTGCGACGCGGCTGGGCGACAAGGGCCTTGACACCAGCGTCGACGCAGCACCCGTCGACGTTCCGCAGGGCGTGCGGCTGATGATGACGACCGACGGTTTCACCGTGGATCCGCTGGAATTCCCGGGCGGCAACATCGGCTCGCTGGCGATCCACGGCACGGTCAACGACCTGGCCGTGGCCGGTGCGATACCGCTGTATCTGACGCTCAACGCTTTCATCGAGGAAGGCACGGAAGTCAAGCTGCTGGAACGAATTGTCGATGCGCTCGCCGCCGCGGCCCAGGAGGCCGGCGTCAAGATCGTGGCCGGCGATACCAAGGTATTGGCGCGCGGTGAATGCGGCGGCGTGTACCTGGCCACCACCGGTCTGGGGGCGATACCCAACGATCTCGCGCTCGGCCAGCAGCGGGTGCAGCCCGGCGACCGCATCGTCGTCTCGGGCAGCGTCGGCGACCACGGCACTTCGGTGTTGCTGGCCAGGCAGGAATACGGCCTGCGCGGCGACCTGAAATCGGATTCCGCCAGCGTGCTGCCGATCACCGAAATGCTGCTCAAGCGGCCCGGCCTGCGCTTCATGCGCGACCCGACGCGCGGCGGCCTGGCCACCGTCGCGCTTGACCTGGCGCGCGAGACCGGTTTGGGCATCGCACTGGATGAAGAGGCGATTCCGCTCAGCGAACCGGTCTCAGCGGTCTGCGAACTACTGGGCTACGACCCGCTCTACCTCGCCTGCGAGGGCCGGGTGGTGGCCGTGATCGCCGCCGCGGAGGCCGACGATGCGGTCGCCGAGCTCCGACTTTCCGGCATCGCGCCGGATGCCGCGGTGATCGGCACCGTGGCCGATCGTCCGGGTCCTGTCATGTTGACCACCGGACTCGGCGGCCAGCGCCTGATCGACGAGTTGGAGGACGATCCCCTGCCCCGGATCTGCTGAAGGCCACGAAGCCGCGATTCGACTGAACGGCGAGGGACCCGTTTCGCTGGAACACCAAAATCCAACCGGCCGTTCGATCAAAGTCGAATGGCCGGTGCGCGAAACTCGTGCAACACTCATATTCCGAACTTCGAATTTCGACGCCGGATAAACGGGCCCGAGTCGCGCAAGGGCCGGAGGACACGCATGGGCTACAGGCAGATCCACGATCGCTCGCTTTCCACTGCCGAAGATTTCTGGTCCGAGGCGGCCGCGGCAATCGACTGGGACCGTCGCTGGGACAGCGTCCTGTCCGATGATGGCGGGCCGTTCCAGCGCTGGTTCGCCGGCGGCATGCTCAACACCTGCTACAACGCGCTGGACCGACATGTGGACAATGGGCGCGGTGAGCAGATCGCGCTCATTCACGATTCGCCGGTCACCGACACCATAGAGCGAATCAGCTACCGTGAACTGCGCGACCGGGTGGCTTTGCTTGCCGGCGTGATGCGCGCGCACGGCGTGGAGAAGGGTGACCGGGTCATCATCTACATGCCCATGGTGCCGGCCGCGCCCATGGCGATGCTGGCATGTGCCCGCATCGGCGCCATCCACTCGGTCGTATTCGGCGGCTTCTCGTCGGCCGAACTGGCCAAGCGCATCGACGACGCCGAGCCGAAGATGGTCGTCTCCGCCGCCTGCGGCATCGAGCCCGGCCGCGTCGTCGAGTACAAGCCGCTGCTGGACCGCGCCATCGAACTGGCGACGCACAAGCCTGCAGCGACGCTGATCCTGGCACGCGCCCAGGCCCCTGCCACACTGATCAAAGGGCGCGACTTCGACTGGGACGCCGAAATGGCCGCCGCCGAGCCGGTCGACTGCGTACCGGTAGCGGCCACCGACCCGCTCTACATCCTCTACACCTCGGGCACCACCGGCCAGCCCAAGGGCATCGTGCGCGACAACGGCGGACATGCGGTCGCGCTGGCCTGGTCCATGCCCAACATCTACAACGTCAAGCCGGGCGAGGTGTTCTGGGCCGCCTCGGACGTGGGCTGGGTGGTCGGCCACTCCTACATCGTCTACGCCCCGCTGCTGATCGGCGCGACCACGCTGCTGTTCGAGGGCAAGCCGGTGGGCACGCCCGACGCCGGCACCTTCTGGCGCGTGATCGAGCAGCACAAGGTCGGCACCCTGTTCACCGCACCCACCGCATTCCGCGCCATCCGCAAGGAAGATCCGCACGGCGAGTTCATCGACCGCTACGATCTTTCCGCGTTCCGCGCCCTGTTCCTGGCCGGCGAGCGCTGCGACCCCAACACCCTTGAGTGGGCGCAGAGGCATCTGAAGGCGCCGGTGATCGACCACTGGTGGCAGACCGAGACCGGCTGGCCGGTCGCGGCCAATTGCCTCGGAATCGAAGAACTGCCGGTCAAGCCGGGTTCGCCGACCTGCGCGGTACCCGGCTTCGACGTGCGCGTCCTGGACGACGACGGCCGCGAACTGCCCGACGGCGAAATCGGCGCCATCGTCATCAGACTGCCGCTGCCGCCGGGCTGCCTGGTCACGTTATGGCACGCCGACCAGCGTTGTCGCGATGCCTATCTGCGACGGTTTCCGGGCTACTACCTGACCGGTGACGCCGGCATTCGGGACAGCGACGGCTATCTGTGGATCATGAGCCGCATCGACGATGTGATCAACGTCGCCGGTCACCGGCTCTCCACGGGCGAGATGGAAGAAGCCCTGGCAAGTCATCCAATGGTGGCCGAATGCGCAGTATTCGGCGTCCAGGACGCACTGAAGGGCGAGTTGCCGCTCGGGCTGGTGGTCCTCAAAACCGGGTCGGGTGTCGACGAAGAACAGTTGCGCGCCGAGTTGATCGGACAGGTGCGCGAAAGCATCGGCCCGGTTGCCGCGTTCAAGCTGGTCGCGGTGGTCGAGCGGCTGCCCAAGACCCGCTCAGGCAAGATTCTGCGTGGCACCATGCGAAAGATCGCCGACGGCAAGGAATGGACGCCGCCGGCGACCATAGACGACCCGGCCATCCTCGACGAGATCGAGCAGGCGCTGGTACAAATGGGTTACCCGAGCCGCTGAATCCGGTCACGCTCACCGGCGCATCGAGCAGCCGTTCTGCACGCTGTTGCGTCTGACCATCCGGCCCCGCTGGTATGATCCATTCACTCAGGCAAGCTTCGAGGGGCAAGCCCCCGAAAAGGAAAATCTGATATGAGTGACGCCAGTCACGAGATCGACGTCGACGTCGCGGTCATCGGCGCCGGCAGCGCCGGGCTTGTGGCGTTCCGACAGGCCAGCAAGCATGCCGAACGCGTGGTGCTGATCGAAGGCGGGCCTTACGGCACCACCTGTGCCCGGGTCGGCTGCATGCCGAGCAAGCTGCTGATCGCTGCCGCTGAGGCCGCCCATTCGGCTCAGCACGCCGGCCGGTTCGGCGTGTATCCCGAATCGGTCCGCATCGACGGCGAGGCGGTCATGTCACGGGTACGGCGCGAACGCGATCGATTCGTCGGATTCGTGCTCGATTCGCTCGAGAAGATTCCCACCGAACAGAAAATTCGAGGCATGGCCCGCTTCGACGGACCGAACAGCCTGTCGGTCGAGAACGGCCCGCGGATCAATGCCGAGCGCATCGTGATCGCGACCGGTTCGCGTACCGATATCGTCGGATTCCTGCGAGACGCCGGCAGTCGCCTGATCACCAACGACCAGGTATTCGACTGGACCGGCCTGCCCGAGTCGGTCGCGGTGTTCGGCCCCGGGGTCATCGGCCTGGAAATCGGCCAGGCGCTATCACGGCTTGGCGTTCGCGTACGAATGTTCGGCGTCGGCGGCTTCGTCGGCCCCATCCGGGACCCCGACATTCGGCAGATTGCGCTGGAAACCTTCAACGACGAGTTCCCGCTGGATCCCGACGCCGAGACCACCGGCGTTCGCGAAACCGACCGCGGCGTCGAGGTGAGCTTCCGCGACGAAGACGGCAACGAGGTGACCGAAACATTCGACTACCTGCTGGCGGCAACCGGTCGACGCCCCAACGTCGACGGCCTCGGGTTGGAAGCCACTGGGCTGGCACTCGACGACCGGGGCGTACCCGAGTTCGACCCGTATACGCTTCGCTGCGGCGACAGCCCGATATTCATCGCCGGCGACGTCGACAACGAGCTTCCGCTGCTGCACGAGGCCGCCGACGAGGGCCGGATTGCCGGCGCCAACGCCGGACGCTACCCGGACGTGCAGACCGGCCGACGGCGAGCTCCGATTTCGGTGGTCTTCACCGATCCGCAGATTGCGGCGGTGGGGCTGACCATCCAGCAGACCGAGGAGCGCTGCCATGGCTGCTTCGCGGTCGGCTCGGTGAACTTCGAGAACCAGGGCCGAAGCCGCGTCATCGGCAAGAATCGCGGGCTGCTGCGGGTCTACGGCGAACACGGCACCGGTCGATTCATGGGCGCCGAAATGTTCGGCCCGGCCGCCGAGCACATCGCGCATCTGCTGGCGTGGGCTGCGCAGCAGCGAATGGACGTTGACGAAATGCTCGAGATGCCCTTCTATCACCCGGTCATCGAGGAAGGATTGCGCACCGCACTGCGCGATCTGCACGACAAACTGAAACTCGGCCCCGCATCTCCGGACGAGTGCATGGACTGCGGGCCGGGCACCTGACCCACGGCCAACCGCCTGAAGACCGGCATTTGCAGCGGCGGGCTTACTCGAAGGAATCGCAGATTTCGCCGACCTCGCCTTCAGGCGGATTCGAGCGGATCCGGCGTACATGCCAGAAAACCCAGCCGAACGCCGGCACGTTCATCATCAAACCGTACAGCAGCGGCACGACGCCCAGCACCGGGTTTTCGAGAATCGCAAATGCAACCATCATTGCCACGCCGGCGTTCTGAACGCCGACCTCGACGGTGACCGAGCGCACGCTGGCGTCCGGCAACCCGGCCCGCCGTGCAACCCTGTCGCCGAGCAGCATCGCCATGCAACACAGTACGAGAACCGCCACGGTTTCCAGACTCGCGAACGCCGGCAGCCGGTCAAAGTACGCGGCAAACAGCGCAAGCACGATAGAGATCATCGCGATGCCGGTCAGGCGCCGGATCGCCGGCAGCAGCGCGTCGGCGTGCCTAGAGCCCAGCAGCCTCCGCACGCCCATCCCGGCCAGCGCCGGCGCCAGCGTGACCAGCACCAGCTGACCGACAACGGTCCAGTAGGGAAGGCTGAATTCGGCCGCAGACAGCCCGAGCAGACGGAAATTCAGTGCCATGATCAACGGCAGCGTGAACGGCACGAGCATCGCGGTCACCGCCGTCAGGCAGACGGACAGTGCAAGATCACCGCGGACCAGGTAGGTAAACAGGTTGGAGGTTGCACCGCCGGGCACCAGTGCGACCAGCAGAAGGCCCGCGGCCGCCAGCGGCGACAACGGCAGGACCAGCACCACCGCCCAGGACAACAGGGGAAGCGCCAGCATCTGCAGCGCGAGTCCCAGTATCAGTCGACCGGGATGGCGGGCGACCCGCCTGAAGTTGCCGGCTTCCAGGCTCAGCCCCATCGCCAGCATCACCGCGGCCAGTATCCAGGGCAGCATCGACTGGGCGAGCCAGTCGGCGGTCATCTGCGCCCCGAT
>Ga0102937_1001467_pt1 | contig 10739 bp, 10 predicted proteins | sample SalPonR2_B_D1_MG_FD_78213 | JGI IMG/M metagenome (GOLD analysis project Ga0102937, IMG submission 78213) | Salt pond soil microbial communities from South San Francisco under conditions of wetland restoration - Salt Pond MetaG R2_B_D1_MG | ecosystem: Environmental > Aquatic > Marine > Intertidal... | reverse complement strand
TTACTTTCATGCTGATTTCGGTGATCAGCCCCAGGGTGCCCAGGGCACCGGCCTGAAGCCGGGATACGTCATAGCCGGCCACGTTTTTCATCACCTGGCCACCGAAGCGAAGATGCTCGCCCTTGCCGTTCAGCAGCCGGATGCCAAGTACCTGGTCCCGCACCGAACCGGCCCAGGGGCGTCCCGGACCAGAAAGGTTACAGGCGAGGGTGCCGCCAATGGTGGCGGCAGCACCAAAATGCGGTGGCTCGAAGTGCAGGCACTGGCCTTCTTCGGCCAGCGTGGCCTCAATCTCGCTGAGCGGCGTGCCGGCGCGGACGGTCAGCACCAGTTCCACCGGGTGGTAATCCACAATACCGGTGTGCTCGCCCACGTTGAGGGTACCGGCATCGGGATCGGCCTCACGCCCCATGAAGGCCTTGCTGCCACCGCCGACAATATTGAGTTTGTGCCCGCTGTCCCGGGCCTGGAGCACCTGCTCCTTCATTTGTTGGGAAATATCAGCCATGGGCGGCTTCCGTATGCTCGTGCGTGTGTTGTTTGTGCTCAAGGGAACGGTATTCCTGGCAAAACCGCAGGGCCGGAACGCCCTTGCCCGGGTTCAGGATACCGGCGGGATCAAATGCGGCCTTTACGTCGTGGAACTGCTGCAGCTCCTCGTCGCTGAACTGTACGGCCATCTGGCGAATCTTCTCCACGCCCACGCCATGCTCACCGGTAATGCAACCACCCACTTCCACACACATTTCCAGAATGCGCGAGCCAAAGGCCTCGGTGCGCTCGAACTCGCCAGGCACGTTGGCATCAAACAGAATCAACGGGTGCAGGTTGCCATCGCCGGCATGGAACACATTGGCGACACGCAAGCCAAACTCCTCGGACATCTTCTCCATTTCCGTCAGAACGTAGGCGATATGACGGCGGGGAATGGTGCCGTCCATGCAGTAGTAATCCGGGGAAATCCGGCCGACAGCTGGGAAGGCAGATTTGCGGCCTTTCCACAACAGGGCACGCTCCTCCTCACTCTGGGAGGTGCGAACCGATGTGGCGCCCAGCTTGCGAAAGACTTCCTCGGCCTGGGCAATATGCTCGTGGACTTCCTCCTCGGTACCGTCCACTTCACACAGCAGCAAGGCCTTGGCGTCCCGGGGGTAGCCAGCCTGAGCGAAGTCATCCGCCGCGACAATCGCATGGCCATCCATCATTTCCAGGCCACCCGGGATGATGCCGTGGGAAATAATCCCGCCCACGGCGTCACCGCCTTTCTGGACGTCATCAAAACCGGCCATGACAACCTGGGCCACTTCCGGTTTCGGCAGCAGTTTGACTTTCACTTCCGTTACCACACCCAGCAGACCTTCCGAGCCGGTGATCAACGCCAGCAGGTCCATGCCGCAGCTATCCAATGCATCACTGCCCACGGTCACTACATCACCCTCTGCGGTCACCATTTCGACGCTCAGGATGTTGTGAACGGTCAGGCCGTACTTGAGGCAGTGCACGCCACCGGAGTTCTCCGCCACATTGCCGCCGATGGTGCAGGCGATCTGGGACGAGGGATCCGGGCCGTAGTAGAGACCATACTGGGCCGCTTCCTCGCTGATGGCGAGGTTGCGCACCCCCGGCTGCAGCCTTGCCGTTCGCGCCAGCGGGTCAATCTCGACGATGCGGTTGAACTTGGCCAGCGACAGAACCACGCCCTCCTTGTTGGGCATGGCACCGGCACTGAGCCCGGTTCCGGCACCACGGGCCACTACAGGAACTGCGTTCTCGTTACAGATGCGCATCACCCGCTGCACCTGTTCAACGGTCTCCGGCAGCACCACCAGCAACGGCATTTCGCAATACATCGACATGCCGTCGCATTCGTAGGGCTTCATGGTTTCGTCATCGGTGATGATGAAGTCCGGGTCGATAAAGGCCCGGAACTGCTCCGCCAGCTCGGCTTTGCTGACTTTCGGCTTGGTAGTCATAGCACTCTCTGGGTGTGAATTACGTCTGTGTGACAGTCATCAACCGCGTTTTGTTTCAAAGTGGTCAAGACCGGCCTGGGCGCAGTCCATATCCTGCTGGGGTGTACCGGAACTGATTCCGATACCACCCACCACGTCGCCGTCGACAATCACCGGCAAACCACCGCCAACGGAGCTGATGCGCCCGCCAACTTCGGTATGGATACCGAAAGCCAGACTGCCGGGCACATTCACCTTGTTGTAGTCATGGGTGGCTTTCTTGGCCGCAGCCGCCGTGAAGGCTTTGTCCTGGGCAATGGTTACACTGGTGATCTTGCCGCCGTCCATGCGCTCGAAGGCAACCAGATTGCCGGATTCATCCACAATGGCGATGCACATGGGCACGCCGATTTCGCGGGCCTTTTCCGCGGCGCCCTCAATGAGGATGCGCGCCTCGGCAAGGTCCAGTCGTTTGATCGTCAACATAAAGCATTTCTCCTTGAATTTATTAACCGTAAACCAGCCCTGGCAGCCAGGTTACGATGCCGGGGATCAGGACACACATAAACAGCCCGAACGCCTGGATCGCCAGGAAAACCAGGGACGACTTGAAGATGGTACCCATGGAGATTTCCGGCGGGCAAACGCCCCGGATGTAAAACAGCGCGTAACCGAACGGTGGACTCAGGAACGACATCTGCATGTTCACCAGATAAAGCACCCCGAACCAGAGCACCACGTCGTCACCTGAAACCGGCGGAAAACCGAACAGTCCGGGAAACTCCAGGGCTTTCACAATCGGTATGAAAATGGGTACCGCCAGCAACAGGATACCAACCCAGTCCAGGAACATCCCCAGAACCACCAACAGGACCATCAGCAGCAACAGGATACCGTAAGCCGACATGCCCGTGCCCAGAATGGCGTCCGTTACGAACTGCTGACCACCCTGGAGGATGTAGAAACCGACGAACACCGATGCACCGAACATGATCCAGAGAACCATCGCTGACGCTTTGGCCGTGGTCACGGACGCCTCCCGGAGACCGGCTATCGAGAACTTCTTGTGCATCATCGCAACGATGATGGCACCGAAGGAACCGATGCCCGCCGCCTCAACCGGCGTGGCGATACCACCGAAAAGCAGGCCCAGAACCAGACCAACCAGCGCAAGGGGAGCGATCAGGTTGCCGAGAAGCCTGAGCTTTTCTTTCAGACTGATCCGGTCTTCCACCGGAATCGGCGGGCCCAGTGTGGGGTTCAGCCAGCTACGAACGAGCACGTACGTCAGGTACAGACCGGAGAGCATGAGGCCGGGCAAGAGAGAACCAAGATAGAGCTCGCCCACGGACTGCTGCGCAACCACGGCGTACAGAATGGCGAGAATCGAGGGCGGAATCAGGATACCCAGGGTTCCGCCCGCCATGATGGAGCCGATGGCAATCTTGTGATCGTAATGCCGCTTCAACATAGCCGGCAGAGCAATGATGCCCATGGTGACAACGGCGGCGCCGATAACACCGACCATCGCCGCAAGGATGGTTGAGGCGACAATCGTTGCCGCAGCGAGACCGCCGCTTAGGCCACCCATCCACTTGTAAACCACACTGAACATTTCTTCGATCAGGCCTGCGCGTTCCAGCATGGAGGCCATGAAGATAAACAGAGGAATCGCCGCGATGTCTGGGTTAGACATGAGCGGAAAAATACGACCGGGCACAATGTTCAGCATCATGGCATCACCTACCAGGTAGATGAACATGACACCCAAGCCACCGGTAACGAAGGCAAGCGGCAGACCCATCATCAGGGCCACAGCCAGAGATCCAAACATCAGGTAGGTCAGCGGCCCGATTTCGACGCCGGACAAGCTTCCGGAGAGTTTGAAAAGGAATTTCTCATCACTCCATGGGTCGTAAAAGAGAATGTTGATCAGTTCAACACAGATGACAAACGCCAGACCCACGGTGGCGATAATCATTAACCATGTACCCAGTTTCCCGGCCATGCCGCTGCTGGGCGCTGCAGTTGTTGTACTCATGATGTGCGCTCCTGGCCGAGACGGATAAACAGTACGATGTCTTTAATCAGCTTCGAGAAGCCGGCGAGCAGCAACAGGATTGCGCCCAGGAACATCACGCCTTTCACGGGGTAATACTGAATGCCCCAGGTCTCGACAGTAGTCTCTTGCATCATCAGAGAGTCCTGGAAGAAGGTCCAGGATGTAGTAGCCAGCACCGCTGCAAAGATAAAGAAGAACATGGACGTGAAAATATCCATGCCCACGCGCCCGCGAACCGGCAGGAAGTTGTAGACGACATCCACCCGTACGTGCGCACCATGCAACAGGGCGAAGGCGCCAGCGAGAATGTACTGCATCCCGAAGATCAGGAAGCTGGCCTCATGCACCCAGATCGTTGGCATGTTGAAGATGTATCGCATCACCACTTCAAAGAAATAGAAAAGCACAGCGTTGATTGTCCAGAACGCAACGAAAAGACCCGACTTCTCGCACATCCAGTCAACGATTTTGGTAAACCAGTTACCCTCGTACTCAAAGTGAGCAAGAGGATCATCTTCTTCAGACTGCAGCTCGGAAACCGTTTTCTCTGGCTCGGCGTCATCTCCGCCGTGCTTTCTGCTCCACTTATCCCAAGCCATCATGAGCAATGGCATTACCGCAAGCCAGCCCCAGTAGAACCAGTGCGGCAAAACAAAGCCAAAGGAACTCAGATCAGACATGTTGTTACCACCCAGATCAAAGAGCGAGGAAGGGAGGGTCAATCCTTAGTCGGCTAACCCTGCCTTCCTCGTTTATCGTTTTTTATTGGAGCTTTGGAACTTAGAAGCCCTTGATGTCTTCTTCGGTAATGTAACCAACCGTGTCGTTCATCATGTACTCCAGCTGGATATCCAGGATGGCGCGAGCGTCCTCATTCTTGTTAGCCCAGTTGAACCAGATGGGGATCGCGGCCTTACGCCAGGTTTCAACATCTTCCTGGCTCAGACGGGTAACCGTGTCGCCGTCTGCCTTGAACTTCTCCATCGCCTCGATGTTGCGCGCCTGAATAGCCAGATAGTGCTTCTGGGAGTAAATCCGTACTTCGTCCTCAACCAGTTGCTGAAGCTCAGGTGAGATGGAATTCCATGCACGCATGCTGACGGTCAGGTCCATCAGATCCACCGGCTGGTAGATAGACATGACCCCTGGAGGTCCGAAGATGATGTAGTCGGTAACCTGGGAGAAGCCCAGTTCATAGTTAACCGCAGGGCCTACAAAGTCCGCCGCATCAATGGTGCCTTTCTCGAGGGCCGGGAAGATATCCGAGCCCGGCAGACTGACCGTGGACACGCCGAACTGCTGGAACACCTCGGCAACCATGCCTCCCGGGACACGGATTTTCATGCCCTTGAGGTCTGCAAGACTGTTAACCGGCTGCTTGGAGTGAATGATGTTGGCGTCGTGCTGGATCGGGCCAACGTAGAACAGCCCGAATTTCTTATAAATTTCCCGGGTCTTCTCCAGCATGCCCATGGAGTAGAACATGGTGTCCCACTGATGAGGCTGATCAGGACCGGCTGGATAGGAGGACAGGAAGACAGAAGCGGGTATCTTACCGGCCCAGTACAGGGTGAACGGATTCATGCCCTGAAGAACACCACTGCGCACCGAATCGAACAGGGAGTTGTTATCGGCGGCGACAGCCTTGGCCGGGAAGCACTGGAACTTCAGCTCACCACCAGACTTGGCTTCAATACTCTGGCACCAGTCCTCGAACAACGTGTAACCCACGGTGCCCGCATCCCAGGTCGACTGGATTTTCCAGGTGGTTGCCGCATGAGCCTGGCCTGCGCCCATCAGCATTGCGCCGGCAAGTGCGGCGCCCATGGCTGCAGTTTTGAGGAAACTTCTGCGAGGTGGGGTCTCGCCAGTGTCACACTTGGTTCGAATGTTATTGTTGGGATTCATCGAAACGTCTCCGTTGGCTTTGTTGTTATGAGCGTCATAGCAACGCCGGCACTGGCCGACATTGGATTGATATTCGTCGGCAATGCGGGTTTAGTCCAGTTCGGGGATCACTGGTCTGACCAGTTTTTGAAGTATTAAAAATGGACGAAATACTCTGAATCGGCCATATTTAACGGGCTCGGACGCACATCAGTTGCCAATGGAAATACCAACAACAGAAGCAATCACTGGTCAGACCAGAGAGCGCAAACAGGCACTCAAATGGCAATCTCCCAGGAAATCTCATACCGGCTGGAGCGCCTCATCCTCGACGGCGGGCTCGCTCCGGAGCAGAAAATCCCGTCCGAACGTCAGCTGGCAACGCGGCTGGGCGTATCCCGTGCGGTCATTCGCGAAGCCCTCCATGAGCTCCAGGGGCGCGGCGTGATCGAAACCCGCCACGGCAAGGGTTCATTTGTTGCGAGCATGGTTCCCGGCGCCAACGAGCTCGGGGAACACAGTCCCCTGATGCATCTTTTCGAGGGACACCCCCGAACGCTGTTCGATCTTCTGGAAGTGCGGGAGCAACTGGAAGGCCAGGCTGCGTACCTTGCTGCCCAACGGGCAACACGACTGGACCGGCATCGCATCACCAAGGCATTTCGCGCCCTGGAAGACACTGACCCACTGAGCAATGCACGGCTCGACCACGGTTTTCACCTGGCGATTGTGGAGGCATCCCACAACCCGGTTCTGGTGCATGTGCTCAATAGCCTGAAAAACATGATGCTGTTGACCGTTCAGGCCTCGGTTGCCAACCTGAACCCCAGAGAAGAAATGCGTAAGAAAATCGTCCGCCAGCACCGACAGCTTTATGAAGCTGTGATTGCGGGTAAACCGGCCAACGCCCAGAAAGTTGCGATGGCCCATGTGCGTTTTGTGAGCGACGCCATGAGAGACATGGAGAAAGATGGTGGCACACTCATCAGGCTGCCGGTCAATCAGGAGGCGGCCAACGAATATTCCCGGGCCAGCACTTGAGCGTGGCAAAAAGCTTGCATTGAACAATCATTCGACCACAATGACATGCAGCGAACGGCGGTGAAATTCGGTAAAACGCTCTCTTTAAGGGATTGATTTCCGTATCCACAGTCCGTAAAACATGCGCCTTTGAAATACAGCCCCAGGAGTCACCCATGGCGGACCAATCGCCTTTGATCTGCAGGGACATTTACAAGACCTTTGACCAGCTTGAAGTGCTCAAAGGAATTTCACTGGAGACCCGCAAAGGCGACGTGGTTTCCCTCATTGGCAGCTCCGGCTCCGGCAAGAGCACCTTCCTGCGTTGCATCAATCTGCTGGAAACCCCCACTTCCGGCGACATTATCGTGCACGGCGACCCAATAAGGTTCACAACCAACCGCAAGGGCGAACGTATTCCGGCCGATAACAAGCAGGTTGAATTGATCCGCGCCAAACTTTCCATGGTGTTCCAGAGCTTCAACCTCTGGTCTCACATGACCGTTCTGGAAAACATCGTTGAAGCGCCGATCCACGTGCTCAAGGTTCCCAAGAAGGAAGCCATCGAGCGCGCGGAGGCCTATCTGAACAAGGTGGGCATCTACGAACGCAAGGACTATTACCCGGCCCAGATGTCCGGAGGCCAGCAGCAGCGGGCCGCTATTGCCCGGGCCCTGGCCATGGAACCGGAGGTCATGCTGTTTGACGAACCCACGTCGGCTCTGGACCCTGAGCTGGTGGGGGAAGTACTGAAGGTTATGCAAAGTCTGGCCGAGGAAGGCCGCACCATGATCGTGGTCACCCACGAAATGGCGTTCGCAAGGGATGTGTCGAGTCAGGTCCTGTTTTTGCATCAGGGCGTGATCGAGGAACAGGGTACCCCCGAAAAAGTGTTTGATCACCCGGACTCGGAACGCATGAAACAGTTCCTGACTCCCAACTTCTGACACTCGGTGCTATCTTGAACCGGTGAAGAAATAAAATGTTGGAACCAAAAACTTCCATCAAAAATAAAGCCCAAAAGGCAAACCACTGGAGAAGTGACACATGAAAAAACTGATTTTTGCAGCAAGCTGCGCCCTCGCCCTGATTGCTGGTGGCGCACAGGCCCAGGAACGGGACCTCCGCATCGCGTTCGACGTACCCTACGAGCCGTTCGAGTACAAAGATGAGAATGGCGAGCTGACCGGTTTCGAAGTGGAACTGGCCGAAGCCATGTGCGAGGAAATGAACGCCAACTGCGAATTCGTGATCCAGGCATGGGACGGCATGATTCCGGGTCTGCTGGCACGTAAATTCGACCTGATCATGTCGTCCATGTCCATTACACCTGAGCGCGCCGAGCGGGTTCTGTTCTCCGAGCCGTACTACAACACCCCGGGTGGCTGGTTCGGCCCCGAGAGCTTTAACACCGACGTTACCGACATGGATGCGATGGAAGGTAAGACCGTGGGCGTTCAGCGCGGCACCACCATGGACACCTACGTAACCGAAAACATGGGCGGCATCGTAAATATCAAGCGTTACACTACCGCTGATGACATGGTTCTGGACCTGGAAGGCCAGCGTCTGGACGTTGTGTTCGTAGACTATCCGGTCGGCGAGCAGACCGTTCTCACCAAGGAAGGCTTCAAGGAAGTTGGTGAAGCGGTCAAGCTGGGCGAAGGCGTGGGCGTTGCCATGCGCCAGCGTGACACCGAGCTTGCAGAAGAAGTGAACGCTGCCCTTCGCACCCTGAAGGAAGATGGTACCTACGACACCATCATGCAGAAGTACTTCGCTTACGACATCAAGATGTAAATCTGCCGAGGGGTGGCCCGTTGGGGCCGCTCCTGCTTACCGGACGTTCCCATGCTTGATCTGAAAGGCTATGGCCCGGCCCTGGCGGAAGGGGCAATAGTCACCATTGAACTGGCCTTCCTGTCCCTTGCTCTCTCGCTTGCCCTGGGATTGATTGGCGCGTCGGCCAAACTCTCTCAAAGCCGGGTTGCCAAGGGCATTGCTACCACCTACACCACCCTGATTCGTGGCGTACCAGATCTGGTCATGATGCTGCTGTTCTATTACGGCGGCCAGGTGGCCGTGAACATGCTCTCGGACTACATCTGGAAAACTTACGAAATCGACTTTTTCTTTCAGTTCGACCCGTTTATCTCAGGTGTGGTAACAATCGGGCTGATCTTCGGTGCCTACATGACCGAAACCTTCCGGGGTGCGTTCCTGGCCGTTGAAAAAGGCCAGATCGAGGCTGCCCGGGCCTACGGTTTTACCCGTTTTCATACCTTTCGCAGAATCATGTTGCCGCAAATGCTGCGCCATGCCCTGCCCGGCCTGGGTAACAACTGGCAGGTTCTGCTGAAAACTACCGCCCTGGTTTCAATCATCGGGCTTACGGATATGGTCCGCGTGGCCGAGGAAGCCGCCAAGGCGGAGCGGATGCCGTTCCACTTCTTTATTCCGGTGGCGTTCGTGTATCTGGCCCTGACAGCGGGGTCTGAGCTGTTTATCAAGTGGCTCGACAAACGAGCCAACGTCGGCGTGGTTCAGGGGGGTTAACGGATGCCTGATTTCATTGCCGAGTGGTTGAACCAGAACGAAATCTTTACCGCCATGACCATCATGGAATACTGGGACGGCATGGTTACTACCGTGCACCTTGTGTTCCTGTCTCTGGTGATCGGTTTGCTGGTGGCGGTGCCGCTGGCCATCCTCCGGACGGTTCGCAATCCGTTCGTGTCTGGCCCGGTGTGGCTTTACACCTATCTGTTCCGTGGCACACCGTTGCTGATCCAGCTGTACATCATCTATTACGGGCTGGCCCAGATTGAGGGCATACAGGAAACTTTCTGGTGGGAGATTTTCCGGGAGCCTTTCTACCCGGCCCTGCTGGCGTTCACGCTGAACACGGCGGCCTATACCACGGAAATTATCCGGGGTGCGATTGTGTCGACGCCCAACGGTGAGATTGAGGCGGCCAAGGCCTATGGCATGAACTGGTTTATGCGCATGCGGCGCATTGTGTTGCCAAGTGCGGCGCGGCGGGCCGTGCAGGCCTATTCCAACGAGGTGATCTTCATGCTGCATGCCAGTGCCATTGCCAGTGTGGTGACCATCGTGGATCTGACCGGGGCGGCGCGTAACATTTACTCGCGGTTTTATGCGCCGTTTGATGCGTTTATCTTTGTGGCGCTTTGCTACATGGCGCTTACCTTTATTCTGGTGTTCGCGTTCCGCAAACTCGAAAATCATCTGCTGAAGCATCAGCGGCCGGTTAGCGGCTGACCCTTCTGGCTTCCAGTTTGGTGCCGGGTCGGTTGGCGGGTGTCTTCCCGGGAGACGCTACGAGCACGTCCATGTGCGCTTGACTGAGGCCATCCATGGCCTCAGACACTCCCGGGAAGACACCCGCCAACCGCCCTCAAACTTTTCCGTGGAGTCCTCATGACCGTTAGTGCGGATATATTTGGCAGTTCCCCTGATTGGCTATCCCATACGCTGGATAACGCCAGCGAAGACCTCCCGGAGGTAAAATCCCTCCTCCCCGATGGCACCCGAATCAGCCGCAAGGCCGTGGGCGTTCTGGACATTGTACCTCCGCCTAACCGCAACAATCCGAATGCCGAAGCCATCATTGTTTCCTCGGGTGTTCATGGGAACGAAACAGCGCCTATTGAGGTTCTGAACAAACTGGTTTCCGAGCTGATTGATGGCGAATGGGAACTGGCTTGCCCTGTCTTGCTGATTCTGGGTAACCCGCCAGCGATGGTCGCTGGAAAACGCTTTCTGGAAGTGAACCTTAATCGGCTGTTCGACGGCGC
>Ga0102937_1001462_pt1 | contig 10763 bp, 10 predicted proteins | sample SalPonR2_B_D1_MG_FD_78213 | JGI IMG/M metagenome (GOLD analysis project Ga0102937, IMG submission 78213) | Salt pond soil microbial communities from South San Francisco under conditions of wetland restoration - Salt Pond MetaG R2_B_D1_MG | ecosystem: Environmental > Aquatic > Marine > Intertidal... | reverse complement strand
CGGAACAGACAGACTCGCCGCCGACGGAGCCTTCGCCATCTTCCGGAGAGGAAACGGACAAAGGCCCGGCACCGGACAGTGACGATGTGCTATACCAGAGCACCTGAAGATACTAATGAATAACAAGGTAAGCGGACAGGGAGTTATTTACAGCGTGTTCTGGAAAGACCTGTCCGCATGCTTGCGCGCGGATTACCAGGTCGCCGATGGCAAGCAGACTGGGTATGATTGCATCCTCAGTCAGTAATCAGGACCCCGGTCTCAATGCCCCATCAGATTGATAAGACAGCACTGGTCATGCACTCCGCTGAACGCATGTTTCGACTGGTTAACGACGTCGCCCGTTATCCGGAGTTTCTGCCCTGGTGTGCGCACACTGAAATTCTGGAGCAGTCCGATGAGCAGATCACCGCTTCGATGGATATCGCCAGGAGCGGAATCCGTCAGCGGTTGACTACGCGAAACCGGCTTTGGTCCCCGGAGGTTATCGATATTACGCTGGTCGACGGACCTTTCCGGAACCTGGCCGGGCGCTGGCACTTCAAGCCGCTGGGCGCCAATGCCTGCAAGGTGATCCTGACGCTGGATTTCGAGTTCTCCGGATCACTCGCGCGCATGACCTTCGGACAGGTTTTCAGTCACGCCGCCAATACCATGGTCGATGCGTTTTGCCGCAGGGCTGATCAGCTGTACGCCGGGGGTGCCTGATGATCCGGGTAGAGGTGGCGTTTGCGCGACCTGATAAACAGAAAATCATTGCGCTGAACGTTGAGCAAGGAACCACCGCAGTTGATGCGGTCAGGCGTTCCGGGATCGTTACGGTGTTTCCGGAAATCGACCCGGACACGAACAATATGGGAATTTTTGGCAAGGCTATCAAAAATCCCGCATCCCATGAACTGCGTGACGGCGACAGGGTGGAGATTTACCGGCCCCTCAGGATTGACCCAAAACAGGCCCGGCTGAACAGGGCGAAGAAAAAAGGCTGAGTCAGTAAGCCGGAGTGGTCTCCAGTAATTCCGCCTCGTAATGGGAAAAGCGGTCGTTCTCATAATACATGACTACCCGTTGCTCCCTGATTTCACCGCCGCTGCGCTGGAACGTGAAAATGTAGTAGTCGCGGGTGGGGTCAACCGGATTTACCATCAGCGGCGTTCCCAGAATTGAACGGACCTGGCCCTTGGACATGCCCTCGGACAGAGAAGTGAGCTCTTCCTCGGTCAGAATGTTGCCCTGCTGGACATTGATCTTGTAGACGCCGGGAAACGCGCAACCCGCGATCAGAAGGGTAAGGACAAGCGCTGTGAGATTTTGCATCGCCGGGGGAAATCCTCTATCTTGGAAACGCCTGCGCGAGGCAGGTTTCACACGGGTTAAGCACCTGAAAAACTGAGTGCGGCATCATCATACCGGAAGCCGCTGGGCACACCAAAGAGCGAATTATAAACATGGCATCCGAAAACTCTGAATTGCGCAAAGTGGGCCTGAAAGTGACGCTCCCGAGGGTGAAAATCTTCAATATTCTGCAGAATGCAGTAGAAGAGCATCATCTGAGTGCAGAAGATGTGTACAAGAAGTTGCTGGATCAGGGCGACGATGTCGGGCTCGCCACGGTTTACCGAGTGCTGACGCAGTTCGAAGCGGCCGGGCTGGTTCTGCGGCATAACTTCGAGGGTGGTCACGCCGTGTTTGAAATGGCCGGTGATGATCATCACGATCACATGGTGTGCCTGCAGACGGGTGAGGTTATCGAGTTTGTCGATGAAGTGATCGAAGAGCGCCAGAAGAAAATCGCTGAAGAACATGGCTTTGAACTGGTGGACCACAGCCTGATTCTTTACGTCAAGCCGCTTGAATCGAAGTAATTCCGGATAAAAAGCGGCGGGAATCTGCCCGCCCTGTAAAACTCCCGGGACCGGGAGGGCAATGGGGTTGCGGGTCAGTGATGAGTTGCCTGACCCTTGCTGAACATTTCGCGGGCATGCGCGATGGTGTGCTCGGTCATATCGACACCACCCAGCATTCTTGCCACCTCCGAAATTCTTCCGGTGTCGTCAAGGCTTTCAATTCTGGAGAAGGTGGCTTCCGAGTCTGTAAATTTACTGACAAACAGATGTTGATGGCACTGGGCGGCAACCTGGGCCAGGTGGGTAACGCACAGTACCTGGCCATTGTCGCCGAGGCTGCGCAACAGCCGCCCGACCACTTCTGCGGTACCGCCACCGATGCCCACATCCACTTCATCAAAGACCAGCGTCGGCGTTGTCGACGTTTGCGCGACGACTACCTGTATCGCCAGGCTGATTCGTGAGAGCTCGCCACCGGAGGCCACTTTGGCGAGCGGGCGTGCCGGTTGTCCGGGGTTGGCGCTGACCAGAAATTCGACTTCTTCCAGGCCATGGGCTGCCGGCTCGCCCTCCCTGTTACGGGTCAGGTGGGTTACAAACTGCACTGCCGGCATACTTAACTGCGCAAGTTCGCCAGCAATGCGCTGGTCAAGATCGGCTGCGGCTGCCTCGCGGGCCCTGGATAATTCTTCTGCCACCTTGTCAAAATCCGCTCGCTGAGCTTCCAGCTCCGCTTCCAGTTTCTCGAGACTGCCTTCACCGTCATCCAGTGATGCCAGCTCACTGGCCAGTGACTGATGCAGTTCGGGCAGGTTTTCCGGGGCAATACGATGCTTCCGGCCCATCTGGTAAATGGCACTGAGTCGTTCTTCCACCTCCGCCAGCCTGGCCGGATCGGCCTCGTAATCGTCCACAAAGTGGCGCAGGTTGTCGCCGGCTTCACTGATCTGGATCTGGGCTTCGTTCAGCATCTGGATGGTTTCTGCCAGCGCGGGTATTTCCACCGGCAGTTGCTCGAGCTGCTGGAGCGCCTGACGGACCAGCGCCGCAGCACTGGTATCGTCTTCCGTACAGATCAGGCTTGCCTGATGACAGTTGTGAAGTACGCCCTCGGCGTGGCTGAGCTGCGACTGTTCTTCCTCAAGTCGTTGCTGTTCGTTTTCCTCCAGTGCCAGACGGTCCAGTTCTTCCACCTGATAACGCAATAACTGGATCCGGGCCTCTGCCTCGTCGGCGTTCTGCTGGCGCTCGTGAACACGCTGGCGGGTGGTGTTCCAGGCTTGCCATGCGCGACGGGTGGCATCGGCCAGGTTTTCCGCACCGGTGAATTCGTCCAGCAGTCTGCGATGGGTGTCCTTGCGCAGCAGGGATTGATGCTGGTGCTGGCTGTGAATGTCCATCAGGATGCTGCCCAGGTCCTTGAGGTGGGCAAGCGGGCAGGGCTGGCCGTTAATAAAGGCGCGGGAACGGCCGTCCCTGCTGATCACGCGGCGGAGAATGCAGTCGTTGTCGTCATCCAGTTCGTGCTCTTCCAGCCATTGTCTGGCCTCGCTGATACGGGAAACATCGAAGCTTGCGGTAATGTCCGCCCGCTTTGCGCCATGGCGGACGGTACCGGCATCAGCACGCCCTCCCATTGCCAGCCCCAGGGCATCAAGCACAATCGATTTGCCCGCACCTGTTTCACCGGTAAGCGCAGTCATCCCCTGGTCGAACTGCAGTTCGACCCGCTCTGCGATGGCGTAATTGGAAACGGTGAGCTGGGTGAGCATCTGATTAACCTCCGTCGGACAGCTTACTACTGTTAATACATACAGTAACTGTGAATATATACAGGCTTTTCATGGTTTGCAAATTTCCTGGCCGATTTGCCGGCTAATGCGCCGGTGAAAGGTTGAAACGTTAAGCAGGGACCCCATATCCATCGGCAAACGATCTTTCCCTGCCCGGGCGCAGGGTTTACACATAATCCGGTGGGTATCAGTCCCCGCGGCGAATAAGCAGGAGTGGCTATGAGCGCTGACAAGAATCCCAACCAGCAGGGTGAAGAAGGACAGAATGAAGCGGCAGCTTTTGCTGGCGGTGACGGGCAGGCAGAACGCGCAAACAGCGCGGAGTCGGCAGAGACTGCTGAAAAAAGTGCAAAAACAGGCGGGGAAAAGAGTGACGACAGGCCGGGCGGCTCCGGCACTGCCGTCGAGGCGCTGGAAGCGCGGGTAAAGGAGTACCAGGAACAGCTTCTTCGGTCCCAGGCGGAAATGCAGAATGTCCGCCGCCGGGCTGAAATCGATGTGGAAAAGGCCCACAAGTTCGCCCTGGAAAAATTTGTCAAGGAGCTTCTGCCAGTCGCTGACAGCCTTGAAAAAGCGGTTGAAAGCACCGAGGGACACGAGGAAGCGGGTGAGGTAGTTGCCAACATCCGCGAAGGGGTAGAAATGACCCTGTCGCTGTTCATGAACAGCCTGAGCAAATTCAATGTCAGGCAACTGAACCCGGTGGGTGAGCCCTTTGACCCCCAGCAGCACGAGGCAATGTCCATGGTGTCGGCACCGAATGCGGAGCCTAACAGCGTGGTCGCGGTGGTCCAGAAAGGTTACACCCTGAATGACCGTCTTGTTCGGCCTGCCATGGTTGTCATCGCGAAGGCGGAAAGTGGACCAAAAGTTGACGAGCAGGCTTGAAAAGTCAGGCAACGAGCCAATATAGCCAGTAAATAGATCGCAAGCCGGGTTTCTGAAGAGTTTCTGAACAGATTCCGGAAGCTTCAAAAAGAGCCCCGGTAACGCTTAAGACCGACAGCTACTGAACTGAACAGACGAATTGGAGTGGTATAGATGAGTAAAATTATTGGTATTGACCTGGGAACCACAAACTCCTGTGTTGCCATCATGGATGGTAACAAGGTCAAGGTAATCGAAAACGCAGAGGGTGATCGCACCACCCCGTCTATCGTCGCGTACACCGAGGATGGCGAAACCCTGGTTGGCCAGTCTGCCAAGCGTCAGGCGGTGACCAACCCGAATAATACCCTGTACGCCATCAAGCGTCTGATCGGCCGTCGTTTCGAGGACGATGTTGTCCAGAAAGACATCAAGATGGTGCCCTACAAGATAGCCAAGGCAGACAATGGTGATGCCTGGGTCGAAGTGAAGGGTGAGAAAATGGCGCCGCCGCAGGTGTCTGCGGAAATCATCAAGAAGATGAAGAAAACCGCCGAAGACTACCTGGGCGAGAAAGTGACCGAAGCGGTAATCACCGTTCCGGCCTACTTCAACGACAGCCAGCGTCAGGCGACCAAAGACGCAGGCAAGATTGCCGGCCTGGATGTGAAGCGCATCATCAACGAGCCCACTGCGGCTGCCCTGGCCTACGGCCTGGACAAGAAGAGCGGTGATCGCACCGTAGCGGTCTACGACCTGGGCGGCGGTACTTTCGATATTTCCATCATCGAGATTGCCGATGTAGACGGTGAGCACCAGTTTGAGGTGTTGGCCACCAACGGTGACACCTTCCTCGGTGGTGAAGACTTCGACATGAAGCTGATCGAATACCTTGCCGATCAGTTCAAGAAAGACAGCGGCATTGATCTGCGCGGCGACTCCCTGGCCATGCAGCGTCTGAAAGAAGCTGCCGAGAAGGCCAAGATCGAGCTGTCCAGCAGTCAGCAGACGGACGTTAACCTGCCCTATGTCACGGCAGACGCCAGCGGTCCCAAGCACATGAATGTGAAAGTGACCCGTGCCAAGCTGGAGTCACTGGTTGAAGAGCTGGTCGAGCGCAGTCTCGCGCCCTGCCGCACCGCGCTGGAAGATTCCGGTGCCAAGATCGGTGAAATCGACGAAGTGATCCTGGTCGGTGGTCAGACCCGCATGCCGCTGGTTCAGGAAAAGGTCAAGAACTTCTTCGGCAAGGAAGCACGTAAGGACGTGAATCCGGACGAAGCTGTGGCCATGGGCGCAGCGATTCAGGCGGCCGTGCTTTCCGGCGACGTCAAGGACGTTCTGCTGCTGGACGTAACCCCGCTGACCCTGGGTATCGAAACCATGGGTGGCGTGGCGACACCGCTGATCGACAAGAACACCACGATCCCGACCAAGAAGTCGCAGACCTTCTCGACAGCGGATGACAACCAGACAGCCGTGACTATTCACGTCGTCCAGGGTGAGCGCAAGCAGGCGTCCCAGAACAAGTCACTGGGTCGTTTCGACCTGGCAGACATTCCGCCGGCACCCCGTGGCACGCCGCAGATCGAAGTGACCTTCGACATCGATGCCAACGGCATCCTCAACGTGTCCGCCAAAGACAAGGCGACCGGCAAGGAGCAGTCCATCGTGATCAAGGCGTCTTCAGGCCTGAACGAAGATGAAATCGAGAAAATGGTTCAGGACGCTGAAGCCAACGCCGAAGATGACCGCAAGTTCGAAGAGCTGGTCCAGGCCCGCAACCAGGGTGACGCGATGGTCCACACCGTTCGCAAGACCCTGGCCGATGCCGGCGACAAGATAAGCGACAGCGAGAAGGAGTCCATCGAGGCTTCTATCAAAGAGCTGGAAGAGGCGCTGGCCGGTTCTGACAAGGACGATATTGAGGCCAAAACCCAGAAGCTGACCGAGGCATCGTCTGAAATGGCCCAGAAGATGTACGCGGATCAGGCCGAGCAGGCTGGCGGAGCCGAAGCTGAACAGGCTCAGGGCGAAACCGGCAAGAGCGATGATGCTGTTGACGCTGAGTTCGAAGAAGTCAAAGACGAAGACAAGCGATAAAAGCGTCGTACATCAGGTAGTTGGAAAACGCGGGGTTGCTCCCGCGTTTTCCGCGTTTTAAAAACAGGGTTTGAAACATGGCCAAGCGCGACTATTACGAAATTCTCGGGGTTGCCCGGGAAGCGGATGAAAAAGAGATCAAGCGAGCCTACCGGAAGCTTGCAATGAAGTATCATCCTGACCGGAACGCGGATGACGAAGACGGCGATCATAAATTCACGGCAGCCAGGGAGGCCTACGAGGTGCTGTCGGATCCATCCAGGCGCGGCGCTTACGACCAGTTTGGTCACGCCGGTGTTGATGGCCAGGCCGGTGGCGGTTTCGGAGGCGGTGGAGCCAGCTTCTCCGACATCTTTGGTGACGTCTTTGGTGATATCTTCGGCGGTCGCGGTGGTCGTGGCCGCAACACCCGCGGTGCGGACCTTCGTTACACCCTGGAACTGGATCTGGAAGAGGCGGTAAAAGGCAAGACGGTACAGATCCAGATTCCCGGTCACCGGGAATGCGAAAGCTGCGACGGCAGCGGTGCTGAAAAAGGCTCCAGCGCGGAAACCTGCAGCACCTGTTCAGGCATGGGTCAGGTTCGCATGCAGCAGGGTTTCTTTACCGTTCAGCAGGCCTGTCCGACCTGCCGGGGCTCCGGCCAGGTCATCAAGAATCCCTGCAAGAGCTGCCGCGGTGCAGGCCGGGTCCGGGAAGAGAAAACACTGTCGGTTAAAGTGCCCCCGGGAGTGGATACCGGTGACCGGATCCGCCTGTCCGGTGAAGGGGAGATGGGCGTCGATGGCGGGCCGCCGGGGGATCTGTATGTCCAGGTGGCGGTACGCGAACATTCGATCTTTAGCCGTGACGGCCGCAACCTGTATTGCGAAGTCCCCATCAGCATCGTGGACGCCTCACTGGGCGGTGAACTGGAAGTGCCGACCCTGGATGGCCGGGTCAAACTGAAGATCCCACCGGAAACCCAGACCGGAAAACTTTTCCGCCTGCGAAACAAGGGCGTCAGCCCGGTTCGTGGCGGTCCATCGGGGGATCTTCTCTGCCGGGTTACGGTAGAGACGCCGGTCAACCTCACCAAGCGTCAGAAAGAGCTGCTTGAAGAGTTTCAGGAGACCCTGGATGGTGGCCATGGTGACCACCACGGGCCGAAGAAGAGTTCCTGGTTTGAAGGGGTGAAAAGCTTCTTCGACGAAATGAAATTCTGAGGGAATGCACGATGAGGGTAGCAGTCATCGGCGCCGCCGGGCGCATGGGTAAAGTGCTGATTGAAGCTGTGGACGGTACCGAAGGCCTGGAACTGGGTGCCGCCATTGTGGAGCCCGGCAGTAGCCTGGTCGGGGCCGATGCCGGGGAAATGGCCGGCATCGGAAAAACCGGTGTGAAAATGGCTGACAGCCTGACGGAGGTGAAAGACGATTTCGATGTACTTATCGACTTCACCTTCCCGGACCTGACCCTGGAAAATGCCGAATTCTGCAAAGCCAGCGGCAAGATGATGGTCATCGGCACCACCGGCCTGACCGACGCCGAGAAAGCACAGCTGGCGGTCGCTGCAGAATCCGCCCCGGTGGTATTTGCTCCGAACATGAGCGTCGGCGTCAATGTCACCCTGAACCTGTTGCGCACGGCCGCCGCTGCCCTTGGCGACGACTACGATGTGGAAATCATCGAGGCCCACCACCGCCACAAGAAAGACGCCCCCTCCGGCACTGCCCTGCGCATGGGCGAAGTTGTGGCCGACGCACTGGGCCGCGACCTCAAGGAATGTGCGGTTTATGGCCGGGAGGGTTTCACCGGCGAGCGTACCCGCAGGGAAATCGGCTTTGAAACCATTCGTGCCGGTGATGTGGTGGGTGACCATACGGTCATGTTTGCCACCGAAGGTGAGCGCATTGAAATCACCCACAAAGCCAGCAGCCGGATGACCTTTGCCAAGGGTGCGATGCGGGCGGCGTTGTGGCTGGAAGGCAAGTCTGCGGGTCTCTACGATATGCAGGATGTGCTGAATCTGAAGTAACGCGTTTGTTTGAGGTTGTTGGCAGGTTGACTCTGAGGTTGCTGGCCGGGCGCCTCCTCCGGGGATGTCTTCGGCCATGGATGGCCGAAGTCAAGCGCACATGGATGTGCTCGTAGCGTTCCCCGGAGGAGGCGCCCGGCCAGCAACCGGTGTAGCGTCAAACCCAAATCCCCATGGACACAAAATGCCGCATTTCGTACAATACGGCGGTTTAACTGCACCAAGCGTATCATCGCAACGTTTTTTAAAGGCGGGACCGGGTTTTGACCCAGTCTCGCTTTTTTGCAACCTGAATTTGCGCTTGCGTTCCCGTTCGTGACGAACCTGTACGCCACTCGATGAGGATACAAGCCTTGAGTACACCAGCCATTCTAGCGCTCGCAGACGGAAGCCTGTTTTACGGCACCGCCATCGGTGCGGAAGGGGAGACCAGTGGAGAAGTGGTATTCAACACCGCCATGACCGGTTACCAGGAGATCCTGACCGACCCCTCCTATTCCCGCCAGATCGTAACCCTCACCTACCCCCACATCGGCAATACCGGCGTCAACGAAGAAGACATTGAGTCGGATCGCCCTCAGGCCGCCGGCCTGGTGATTCGCGATCTGCCGCTGATGGTCAGCAACTGGCGCAGCCAGGGCTCGCTGAAAGACTACCTCCAGCGCAACAATATCGTTGGCATTGCCGATATCGACACCCGTCGCCTGACCCGGATACTGCGGGACAAAGGCTCCCAGAACGGCGCAGTCGTGGCGGGTGCCGACGCCACCGCAGAGCGTGCGCTGGAACTGGCGAAAGCCTTTGCGGGCCTGAAAGGCATGGACCTGGCAAAAGCGGTGACCAGTGACCGGATCTGGAGCTGGAGCCAGAGTGAATGGACAATTGCAAACGGCTACGGCGAGCGCACTGAATCCCGGTTTAAAGTGGTGGCCTGGGACTACGGCATCAAGCTGAATATCCTCCGGATGCTGGCAAGCCGCCACTGCGACATTACCGTTGTGCCGGCGCAGACCCCGGCCGCGGAAGTGCTGGCGATGAAGCCGGACGGCATCTTTCTGTCCAATGGCCCCGGCGACCCCGAACCCTGCGATTACGCCATCACCGCCATCCGTGAAGTGCTGGAAACCGACATTCCGGTCTTCGGGATCTGTCTGGGCCACCAGCTTCTGGCCCTGGCCAGCGGGGCAAAGAGCGTTAAAATGGGTCATGGCCACCACGGCGCCAACCACCCGGTCCAGAATCTCAAAGACGGCACCGTCATGATCACCAGCCAGAACCACGGTTTTGCGGTGGATGAAGACAGCCTGCCAGCCAATCTGGAGGCAACCCACAAATCATTGTTCGATGGTTCGCTTCAGGGCATCCGCCGCACCGACAAGCCCGCTTACAGTTTTCAGGGCCATCCCGAGGCCAGCCCCGGGCCGCACGATGTGGCGCCACTGTTTGATGAATTTATCCGCCTGATGGAGGCACGTTGATGCCGAAACGTACCGACATTGAAAGTATTCTGATCCTGGGCGCCGGCCCTATTGTGATCGGCCAGGCGTGCGAGTTTGACTACTCCGGAGCCCAGGCCTGCAAGGCCCTGCGGGAAGAGGGCTACCGGGTCATTCTGGTCAACTCCAACCCGGCCACCATCATGACCGACCCGGTCATGGCCGACGCCACCTATATCGAACCGATTACCTGGAAAACCGTTGCCAAGATCATCGAGAAAGAGAAGCCGGACGCGCTTCTGCCGACCATGGGTGGCCAGACGGCACTGAACTGCGCCCTGGATCTGGAGCGTCACGGTGTCCTGGGCGAGCACGGCGTGGAAATGATCGGCGCCAATGCCGACACCATCGACAAGGCCGAAGACCGGGACCGTTTTGACAAGGCGATGAAAAAGATCGGGCTGGAATGCCCCCGGGCAACCATCGCTCACAGTATGGCCGAAGCCTGGGAAGTGGCCGACGACATCGGTTTTCCCTGCATTATCCGGCCGTCCTTCACCATGGGTGGCTCCGGTGGTGGTATCGCCTATAACCGTGATGAATTCGAGGAAATCTGTACCCCCGGCCTGGATTTGTCGCCGACCAACGAATTGCTGATCGACGAGTCGCTGATTGGCTGGAAAGAGTATGAGACGGAAGT